>Ga0182017_10001754_pt1 | contig 16654 bp, 8 predicted proteins | sample 712E3DmetaG_FD_120492 | JGI IMG/M metagenome (GOLD analysis project Ga0182017, IMG submission 120492) | Permafrost microbial communities from Stordalen Mire, Sweden - 712E3D metaG | ecosystem: Environmental > Terrestrial > Soil > Wetlands > Permafrost | place: Sweden: Stordalen | collected... | reverse complement strand
CGGAGAAGATTGCGATGATGGAGATGCTGGGGATCGACCCCGTGTCGGAGTCGGAGACGGACGAGCCCGTGTATGACGCGGAGATCACGAAGATGGTGGCGTCCTTCCGGGGACGGGCACGGGGGGCGCTGGGAGAATATAGCCTCGCGGATCTTCTGGGCGGCGGATGAGAGAGGCCTGAAGAGAAACGGAAAGGCGGAAGGTCCAAGGCCGAGGGTCGAGGGAGAAGAAGAAAGACCTGCCTCGCGCCTACAGAAGGCCCCCTCATCCGCCGTCGCCAAGGCTTCCATCCTTCGCCTAGGCTACGGCGGACAAGCTGGCGGGCAAGCACAAAGAAAAAATCTCCCTCACCCGTACCCTCTCTCCCGATGAGACAATCGGGACTCGGAAGACCTCGCCGAGGGAGAGGGGTGAAACGGGAAGATGATCCACCCCTGAAGGAGGAGAGGGATAAGAAACAGCCAGCCTCTCCCCTACCCCCCTACCCTGTTTTTGCTTGCATCCGGAGTTGAGTCCGACTAACATAACGGGTTTGATGAGGCACTGTTTTTTCAACCCACTCCTCTTGAGCATGCAGACGCGAGGGTCCGATGGAGAAGTTCATCTCGGTGCGCGGGGCGGCCGAGCACAACCTGAAGAACATCAACGTCGACATCCCGCGCGACAAACTCGTGGTCATCACGGGACTGTCGGGGTCGGGGAAGTCGTCGCTAGCGTTCGACACGCTCTACGCCGAGGGACAAAGACGGTACGTGGAGAGCCTGTCGGCGTATGCGAGGCAGTTCCTCCAACAGATGCAGAAACCGGAGGTAGAGTACATCGAGGGCCTGCCGCCGACGATCAGCATCGAGCAACGGAGCGGCGGAGGGACGCCCCGCTCGACCGTGGCGACGACGACGGAGATCTACGACTACCTGCGACTGCTGTTTGCGCGGGTGGGGGCGCCCCACTGCCCCGGATGCGGGAAACCCATCGCACAACAGACGCGCGAGCAGATGGTGGCGGAGGTGCTGAAGCTATCGGAAGGGACGCGGGTGATGGTGATGAGTCCGCTGGTGCGGGGACGAAAGGGGGAACACCGGGAGGTGTTCCAGCGGATCCGGCGGGAAGGGTTCGTGCGGGCCCGCGTGGACGGGGTGCTGTCGGACGTGAAACAGGCGAAGGCGCTGGACAAGAACACGCGACATACCATCGAGGCGGTGGTGGACCGGCTGGTGATCAAGGAAGGGATCCGGGGGCGGCTAGCCGACTCGATGGAGACGGCGCTGACGCTGGGCGAAGGACTTGCGGTGGTGTCGGTGGAGAGGCAGGCAAGTTCGCGGGCGGACTCCGGCAAAGCGGGCACGGCGGGCGGGTGGGAAGACCACGTCTATAGCGAACTCTACGCATGCCCCGAATGCAACATCAGCATCGAGGAACTGAGTCCGCGGCTCTTCAGCTTCAACAGTCCATATGGGGCGTGCCAAACGTGCGACGGCCTCGGCACAAAGCTCGAGTTCGACCCGGAACTGATCGTGCCGGACGGGAGCCTGAGCCTGGCCGCCGGGGCGATCGACGCGTGGCGGCGCGGCGGCAAACGGATGGCGATCTACTACAGCCACGTGCTGCGGGACTTCTGCACCCAGTTCGGCGTTTCGCGGGACCTGGCGTTCAACGACATCGCAAAGGAGATCCGGCAGGCGCTGCTGCTGGGGACGACGCGGAAACAGGAGGAGAAATTAGGGGCGGAATTCGAGGGGGTGATCCCGAACCTGGAGCGGCGGTTCGAGCGGACGACGAGCGAGTACGTGAAGCAGCGGCTGCACGGGTACATGAGCGAGGCGGCGTGTCCGGCGTGCGGGGGGGCGCGCCTGAGGCCTGAGGCGCTCGCGGTGCGCGTGGACGGGCACAACATCAGCCAGGTGTCGAGGATGTCGATCACCGCGGCGCTCGCGTGGTTCGAGGGCCTGCGACTGAACGCGGAGCGACGGATCATCGCACAGCAGGTGCTCAAGGAGATCCGGTCGAGACTGACGTTCCTAGCGGACGTGGGACTGGAGTACCTGACGCTGGACCGGATGAGCCGGACCCTGGCGGGGGGCGAGGCACAGCGGATCCGCCTGGCGACACAGGTGGGGTCGGGACTCGTGGGGGTGTGCTACGTGCTCGACGAGCCGTCCATCGGACTCCACCAGCGGGACAACCGGCGACTGCTCAATACGCTGCTCAGACTGCGCGACCTGGGGAACACGGTGATCGTCGTGGAGCACGACGAGCAGACAATCCGGAGCGCGGACCACATCATCGACCTGGGACCGGGGGCGGGGGCGCACGGGGGCGAGGTGGTGGCGGAGGGGCCGCTGGAGGCGATCCTGGCGTCGGAGCGCTCCACGACGGCGGCGTACCTCAATGGGACGGAACGGATCGAGGTCCCGGAGCGGCGACGCAAAGCGCTCAAGGGGCACGCGATCACGGTGTACGGGGCGCGCGAGCATAACCTGAAAAACATCAACGTGAAGGTGCCTCTGGGGGTGTTCGTGTGCGTGACGGGGGTGTCGGGGTCTGGGAAAAGCACGCTCGTGAGCGAGATCCTGCACCGTGCGCTCATGCGGAAACTCTATGGGTCCAAGGAGAGGCCCGGGGAACACGACCGCGTGAGCGGGACGGAGAAGATCGACAAGGTGATCGAGATCGACCAGTCCCCCATCGGCCGGACGCCCAGGTCGAACCCGGCGACGTATACGAACCTGCTGGACCTCATCCGACAGCTCTTCGCGCACATCCGCGAGGCGAAAATCCGCGGCTACAAGCCCGGACGGTTCTCCTTCAACGTCAAGGGCGGACGGTGCGAAGCTTGCCAGGGCCAGGGGACGAAGAAAATCGAGATGCACTTCCTCCCGGACATCTATGTCGTCTGCGAGGAATGCAAGGGACGACGGTTCAACCGCGAGACGCTGGAAATCCGCTACAAGGGGAAGAGCATCGCGGAGGTGCTGGACATGACCGTGGAAGAGTCGCTCAAGTTCTTCGAGAATTTCCCGAAGATCAAGCGGATCCTCGAGACGCTGAACGACGTGGGGCTGGGGTACGTGCAGATGGGGCAATCGTCGACGACGCTTTCGGGCGGCGAGGCGCAACGCATCAAACTGGCGGCGGAACTGGGCAAGACGTCCACGGGAAACACGTTCTATATCCTCGACGAGCCGACGACGGGACTGCACTTCGCGGACATCCACCGCCTGTTGCACGTCCTCAACCGGCTGACCGACCTCGGGAACACCGTGCTCGTCATCGAACATAACCTCGACGTGATCAAGTGCGCCGACTGGATCATCGACCTGGGACCGGAGGGCGGAGACCGCGGCGGCCAGATCGTCGTCGAGGGTACGCCGGAGGAGGTGACGAAGCATCCTACGAGCTATACGGGACAATTCCTCAAGGAACATCTGGGTACGAGATGACAGAAAGGCCTAAGGCCGGAGGCCGAGGGAGAAGCGAATGAGTGTCGCAGGAGTAGTTGCCGAGGCTATTGACCACATGGACCGGGGGAATCTGGAAGGCGCCCTAAGGTCCGCGAGCATCGCGGTCAGCGCTACAGCAAGATTAGTCCACCCTGAGCGGACGTATAGATCCGCCCCCTCACCCTACCCTCTCCCCCTAAAGGAGGAGAGGGATGAAGAACCAGCATAGAAGAACACTGGCAACGAGTTGCCAGTGCCACAAGGATAGCCGAAGGGCCGCCGGCGGCACAACCTTCAGCCTTCTGTCTTCACCCTCACGACGGTATCCGGCGGGACGTAGCCGTGCTTGCCTCCGTGCCGGACCCAATAGACAAACACGAACAGGAACGCCACCAGAGCGGGCAGCATGAAACCGGCCTGCCAGTAGAACACGTACCGGTAGTTCGAGAAGGTTTTGCCGCCGTCGGTGAGGTAGTCGAAGACGGGACCGGCGACGAACGGCCCGAGGGTGTTCACCGCATGACGGAAGAGGGCATTGGCCGAGCTGAATTGCCCGTACCGCTCCAGCGGCAGCAGGTTGAGCATCATCGGCCCCGTGCTCGAATCGAAGAGCTGTGATGACAGACTCGTCACCACGGCCACCATGAGGTACGAGTTGAAGCCGGTGATGAACGCACCGGCCATGGTGATCGGGACCAGCAGGAAGATCGAAACAAGCATGGTCTTGAGAGGATTCACGCGGTCGATGAGGTAGCCGTAGATGTAAGACAGGAGGAGACAGAGAATCCCCATGATCCCGTCGATGGCGCCCATCTGGTCGAGAGATAGTTTGAGGTGATTGAAGAAGAAGAATATCTTCAGGTCGTTGGCAAGGTTGGAGACGGTCCAGAGGGCGTTAAATAGGAAGATGCACACGAAGAAGGGGTGTCCGAAGCATTCCCTGAAGAAGATGATAGCGCCTTCGAACCGGTTCTTGCGGACCCCGACGTCCTCGGGCGGCGGATACTTGCCTTCCTTGACCTGCGTGCACATCAGGCTGAAACCGACGAGGTACAGGAGCCCGGCGCCCCAGTAGATGTAGCTGGTGTGGGTCAGGATGTGGCCGTAGATCCACGTCTTGAAGACGAACCCCGCCAAGTTCCCGACCAGGGAGAACATGGCGGTGAACCGCCCGTAATACGCCTTCGGGATCACGTCTGCGAACAGGTACCAGAACACGGAGTTCACGAACAGATTGAAGAACTGGAACGCGACGATCAGCGCGCCGATTACGATCAACGTCAGCAGATACGGCGACAGGTGCAACGTGCCCGGCAGACTGGATGCATGGATCCACTCGCCGATCTCCTGGGAGTAGCCCAAAAGTCCGAGGAAGAGGACCAGGAAAGGCGCCGTGACGAAGATGAACGGAATGCGCCTTCCCCAGCGGCTGCGGAAGCGATCGCTCTTGAAGCTGATTATCGGCACCAGCGCGAACGACAGCGCCGCCGGCAACTGCATCTTCAGGAACAGCAGCGCCGTGTTGCTGGCGCCCAACGCCTTGAGCTGCAGAGGCATGATCACGGGAAAGATGCGTTCCATCAGCGTGAAGCAGAAATCGCCCCACAACATCCAGAAGAACATCATGATGAGACCCCGCTTGGTGTAGAACAGGGTCCCCACCCTCCGGGCCTCGGGCGATACCTCCTCCTTGACCTGCGTCAGACGGAGACGACGATTTCGACGGACGGAACCGAGGAATCCTGCCGCCATCCCGGCGGCGGCGGCGATGAGCAGCACGAGCCGGACAACCAGACCGGATCCGACCCCCTCCGGCCACGCCTTGAAGAAATAGGGCAGGGCCTCGAACACCTTTAAGGTGTAGTCCGACAGTCCGTACTGCTCGCGGACCGCGGCCGCCTGGAAGTAGTAGGACGCCGGCACGGCCGCCGTCACGGCCGCCAGGAGCAGCAGGCTTCCCCAGAAGATCGGATCGGATTCCGTTTTGGGCTTGGCAACGGGGTTGGCCACGCCGGTTGCCGGGGTGTCCGACTTCTTGGGCTCGCCCATCCCATCGTCTCCTTCAGCAAGATCAGGGGAACAGGAGAACAGGGGAGTCGGAGAGCAAGAGACACTGCGTCCGGCCTGCTCACCGGCCCCGATTCTGAGGCGACGGTACGGTAGCCGGGGGTCCGGGGGATGTCAAGGGGAAAGAAAGACGCAAGTTGCAACTAAGAACTCCCAAGTCAGCGGACGGGCGACTTGGGAGTTTCGAGTGACAAAGTCGGGACTTGGCTATGCGACCTGCTGCTCGTAATCGGAGAACTTGACGGAGATCTTCTTGGAGACCCCGGATTCCTGCATGGTGATGCCGTAGATGACGTCGGCGACGGACATGGTGCGCTTGGAGTGGGTGATGATGATGAACTGGGAGAGCTTGAGGAACTCCTGGACAATGTTGGAGAAGCGACCGATGTTGGCCTCGTCGAGCGCGGCGTCGACCTCGTCGAGGAGACAGAAGGGACTGGGCCTGGACTTGAAGATGGCGAAGAGGAGTGCAACGGCGGTCATGACTTTTTCGCCGCCGGAGAGGAGGGAGATGGAGCGCGGCTCTTTTCCGGGGGGTCGCGCGATGATCTCGATGCCGCTTTCGAGGACGTCCTGCTCGTCCTCGAGGAAGAGGTCGGCCTTGCCGCCTCCGAAGAGCTTGCGGAACATCTCCTGGAAGTTCTCGCGGATGACGGTGAAGGACTTCTCGAACATCTCGAGGGATTCCTTGTTGAGGCGGGAGATGATCTCCTCGAGCTGGCGCTTGGCTTCGAGGAGGTCTTTTCGCTGGGTGTTGAGGAAGTCGGCGCGGCGCGAGAGGGCGTCTTCGCTGTCGATGGCGTCGAGGTTGACGTTGCCCATGTTGGCGACCTTGAGACGGAGTTCCTCGATGCGCGCGGCGACCTCGGGCCAGTTCATCTCCTCGGCCTGGTAGGTCTCGAACATCTGCGCGAGCTCGAGCTGATATTCCTCGCGGACGCGCTGGACGAGGTTCTCCATCTTGAGCTTGAGTTCCTGGGCTTCGAGGCGGAGCTCGCCGAGTTTGGCGTCGAGATCGGTGAGACGGAGCTTGAGCTCGTGGCCGGTCTTTTCGAGGCCGACGAGGCGTGTGCGGAGCTCCTCGCGGGCGGTCGTGAAGCCCGCGACGACCTGCTCCTGCTCCTCCTGGCGGCTCCGGAGGTCTTCGAGCTCGGTTTCGCGGGCAGCGATCTCGGCTTCGGCTTCGGCCTGCTTGCGCCGGGCGTCCTCGATGCTGGCGCGGAGGCGCTCGAGTTCGTCCTCGCGGATTTCGAGGTTGGCGCGGAGGGCGTCGATGGCGGAAGAGAGTCCCTCGTGGCGCTGGCGCGAGCGCGCGAGCGTGACCTTGAGCTGGGTCTCCTGCTCCTGGAGGGCGTGACGGCGAAGGCCGAGCTCCTCGCGGGACCGCGAGAGGGTCTCGACGGAGGATTCGAGCTCGGCTTCCTGTCGCTTGAGATCGTCGAGGCGCGACTTGACGTCGGCCTGGCGCGTCTCGAGCTCGGCGCGCTGCCGCTCGACGTCGGCCTGTTCGCTGGAAAGGACGGCATGCTCCTCGCCGAGGAGGCGGGACTTCTCCTTGAAGAGCTCGACGGCGGTGCTCCGGGCAGAACGGGTGGATTTTTCGCGGTCGACGAGTTCGTCGAGACGCTCGATCTCGGATCCGACGGCGGATTCGGCGAGCTGTCCGTCGCGGAGGCTTGCTTCGAGACCTTCGGCTTCGAGACGGACGGCCTGGAGCTCGGCATCGACGGCGCGTCGCTCGGCGGCGCGGGAGATGATGCCGCCGCCCGAGGTCCCGCGTCCACCGGTGATGATTCCGGTCGTTTCAATCACTTCGCCCGCAAGCGTCACGAGGACGAAGCCGTTGGTCTCGTGGGCCTTGACCGCACAGGCGCGGTCCATGTCCTCGACGAGGAGGACGTCGCCAAGGAGACACTCGACGACGGGGGTGAAGCCGGGGTCGTCGCACCGGACGAAGTCTTTGAGGCGTCCGAGGATGCCTTCCGGGAGCGGATGTCCGTTCCCGGGGATTTTGCAGTGACTCAAGGGGAGGAAGGAGGCGCGGCCCTTGCCGGATTCGTTGACGATGCGGAGTCCTTCCACGGCGTGAGCGAGCTCGCTGACGACGAGGGTCTGTGCGCGGTGACCGAGTGCGGCCTCGACGGCGCGGGCGTACGTCGCATCCACCGAGAGTTTTTCGCCGAGCATCCCGTGGAGACCTGCGGCGGCGGAGCCGACCTGAGCGGCGTCCGAGGAGGCGGGGATTTCCGTCTGGGCCGGGCGAAGCCTGGCGAGGACCTCGCGGACCCCCTGGTCAATGCCTTCCTGCTTTTCATCGAGGTCACGAAGGACGTCGAAGCGCGACTGGAGACTGCTCTTTCGCTGGAGACGCTCGGCCAGCAATGCGCGGAGAGACTCGACGCGGCCGCCGAGGTCGCGGCGCTGGGTCTCTTTTTCGCGGGTCTGTGCAAGAAGCTGGTCGATGACGCGGTCGACGGCGGCGATTTCCTCTTCGGCCTGATGGATGGAGCGTTCGTTGTCGTGAAGCTCGGCGGCAACCTCGGAGAGGCGAGCGGCCTGACGCTGGATCTGGGCGGCGAGACCGCGGCATTCGCTGGCGAGGACGCCGAGCTCATTTTCGAGCCTGGAGGCCTGCTGCATCATCTCGACGACGACGGTCTTTTTCTCCTCGATGCCGGCGGCGAGGGCCGCTTCTTCGCTACGGGTGCCGGTGAGGCGGCCGGAGGTCTCGTCGAGGACGCGGGAGCCTCCCTCGACTTCCCGGGCGAGGGTCTCGAGTTCCGCGGCGCGAGTATCGAGCTCGGAGCGCATCTCGGCGGTGCGTGCGGCGAGGTCCTCGTGCTCGCCCTGGTAGCGGGCGTGGAGCTCCTGCTGCTCGCGGACGCGAGTGTGGTTGAACTGGATGGCGTCCTCGGCGGCGAGGGCGGACTGTCTGAGGTCGGCGAGGAGGGACTGCGCGGACTGCTGGTCGCGCTCGATGGAGGCGGCGCGGGTTTCAGCGTCGAGGCGCGCGGCGTCGGCGAGGTCGCTTTCCGAGACGGCCCGGGTGCGGTCGTCCTCGAGGGCCTGGAGCTTCGCGGAGGTCTCGGCGCTACGCTTCGAGAAGCCGTCGAATTCCTTGAGGGAGTAGGAGACCTTGAGCCGCTTGAGCTCGTCGGAGTATTCGCGATAGCGACGGGCCTTGGCGGCCTGGTATTTGACGGAGCGGAGCTGTTTTTCGACCTCGTCGACGATGTCGGCGAGACGCAGGAGGTTCTGCTCGACGCGCTCGAGCCGGGTCTGGGCTTCGCGGCGGCGGGCCTTGTACTTGCTGATGCCGGAGGCTTCGTCGAAGATTCTGCGACGCTCGACGGAACTCGCGACGAGGATCTGGTCGATCCTCCCCTGCTCGATAACGGAGTAGCACTGCATGCCCATGCCGGTGTCGAGGAGGGCGTTCTTGATGTCCTTGAGACGGCAGGGCTGCTTGTTGATGAAGTACTCGCCTTGCCCGTCGCGGTAGACGCGGCGGGTGATGGCGACCTCGTCGAAGTCGAGAGCGAGTCGGCGGTCGGCGTTGTCGAAGGTGAGGGTGGCTTCGGCGAAGCCGAGGGACCGACGGGCGCCGGTGCCGTTGAAGATGATGTCGGCCATCTCGGTTCCGCGGAGGCTCTTGACGGACTGCTCGCCGAGGATCCACTTGACGGCGTCGACGACGTTGGACTTGCCGCAGCCGTTGGGACCGACGAGCGCGGTGATTCCGGGCTCGAAGACGAATTCGGTCTTGTCGGCGAAAGACTTGAAGCCGAGGAGTTCGAGTTTCTTCAGGAGCATGAACGAGTCCTCACCTAAGGTATGATGTGAGCATCCCGGAGCAGTCCAGTCGTCCAGTCAGCACGCCGCGAAGCCGCTTGAGAAAACCGATTCAGTCGGCCCAGGAGACGGAGGCGTCGAGGGCCGCTTTCCTATCCATGAGAGCGATGAGTCCGATGATGTCGTTGACGGAAACCCCGGTGCGGTCGAGCACGGTGACCACGTTCTGAAGCTCGACGGTGCGCAGGACGAGGGGTTCGGGCGCGGGGCGGAGCTTGTGACGCACCTCGACGGTGTCCTTGGTCACGTTGAGTTCGACGGGGCCGACGGCGCCGCGGAACCCGGGCTTGATCGCGACGCCGGCGCCAAAGAGAACAATGCGTCTCACGCCGTTGGCCGAGCGAATGACGACGGCCTTGTCGCCCGGGACCTCGACGAGACTCATGGCGAGACTCCGCTGCTCGGGGGAGTAATAGGTTTTGATGGGGGCGTTCTTGGCGCCGAGCTTGTCGAGTGCGACGAAGGCCTGGTAACGCGCGGAGGGGTCCGTCTCGGAGAGCATCTCGGCGAGTCTCTGCTCGACGTCGTCGCCGCCGAGGAAGGCCATGAGCGCGGCGGACTCGGCGCGGAAGGCGCCGCGCGCGGCGCGACTTTCCTGGATGAGGGCGGGGGCCGCGCGCTTGTCGGAGAAGAACGCGAGGACGCGCAGCGCGGACTGTCGCTGGTCGGAGTTGCCGCTCTTGGCGGCATCGAGAAGCGCCGGGGCGGCGTCGGGACCGTAGGCGTCCAGGGCACACTCGGCATTGTATCGCACGTTCGGGTCGGAGCTTGCCAGGGAGGCGGCGACCTTTTCGATGCGCGCGAGTCTTCCCTCACGGGACGGGGGACGGACCTCGATCTGGAGGAGGACGTCCACGTAGCGCTTCTTGCAGTCCTGATAGCGGCCGGGCATGCTGACGGCGATAAAGCCGACGTGAGCGGAGGAGGCAATCTCTCCGAACCTGTGACGGATGGCGGCGTCGATGAGTAGCGCGGTGTTGGTATCGGGCTTCTTGAGCATGAGGCGACATCCCCAGGTCACGTCGACGAGGGCGCCGGCCGGGACATAACCGGCGGTGGGCAACTCGGGCTTGATCAGCTCGCCCTGACGGTACCCGGCGTTGAGGGTGACGTCACCGCGAGCGTAGGCCTGGACGCCGGCGGAGACGGCACCGCTGGAGGTGCGGAAATCGCGATGCGTTTCGCCCGGGAACTGGACGAAGCGCTCGAGCGGGGTATCGACGAGTGTTCCGCCCTCGAGGTTGACGGTGGGGTCGAGGGACTCGATGGCGACGTCGATCTTGTCGCCTTTATGGGCGAAGGCGGGAAGCTGAGCGACACATCGTACGGGAGCCGCGTCCTTGGCGGCGAGGGTCTGCTCGGCGACCTCCAGGGAGTCAAAGTTCTTGACGAGCGCCTTGACCATGAAGGGCTTCCAGTTGGGGTCGATGTGGCGGGAGCCGCGTCCGTTCAACCCGACGACGACGGAGTCGGCCATGATGGGGAAGCTCTCCTGGTCCTCGACGGAGACCAGGTCGTCCACGCGCTCGCCGGCCTGGGCCGTTTTCTCCAGATAGGCGTAGGCCTGGGGTGCGGGCATGGTTTGGAGGGTTCCCCGGGTGGCCCGGACGTTGGAAACGGGGGACGGCTGAGTCGTCTGGGACTCACATCCCGCCGTCACGACGAAGAGCACGACGACGAATCGGTTGATCCAGTTCATGATTTCATCCCACACGCCGACTCAGTCGGTGATGATGTTCACGGGAGCACCACACCGGGAGCACGTCGGTCCTTTCAGGTTTTTGACAGCCACCCTGTATCCGAAACGCGAGACAAGCACCTCGCCGCACGAGCGGCAAGAGGTATCGCGTCCGAGGGTGCCGGCCACGTTCCCCACGTACACGAAGTCAAGGAATTCCGAACAGATACGCTCGGCCCGTTCGAGCGTCTGGACGGGCGTCCCGTCGATCTTCATCCGGTAGCGCGGGAAGTAGGCCGACAGATGAAGCGGAACGTCGCGCCCGAGATTCTGCGCCACCCACTTCGCCAGGCGCCGGAAATGATCGTCGGTGTCATTCAGGGTCGGGATGACGAGATTCGTGATCTCGACGTGCGCCTGTTTCCTCGCCTGGACGGCGGAGGCGAGGACCGGAGCCAGGGCCCCCCCGGTCTCGGTCCTGTAGAACTCCTCGTCCATGCTCTTGATGTCAATGTTCAGTGCGTCGATGAGCGGCAGCCATCCGGCCGCCGGCTCCGGATTGATGAAGCCGTTGGTGACGAGGACGTTCTTCTTCCCCGCCTCGCGGACCCGGACGGCACAGTCCATCACAAACTCGAACCAGATGGACGGCTCGTTGTAGGTGTATGCAACGCCGATGGAGCCGTCCTGGCCGGCGAGCCTGGCGATCTCCTCCGGAGTCACCGATTGCGTGGCCGGCTGTTCCTGCGAAATCTGCCAGTTCTGACAGAACTGACAGCGAAGATTGCAGCCCCAGGTGCCGATGGAGAGAATCGAGCTACCCGGATAAAAGTGGTAGAGCGGCTTCTTCTCGATCGGGTCCAGGTTGATCGACGTAAGCTCGCCGTAGATGAGAGAGTGAAGCCGGCCGTTTTCGTTCCTGCGAACGCGGCAGCGACCTACTTTCCCCTCGGCGATGCCGGTGCAGAAATGCGGACAGAGCTTGCAGTCGACCCGGCCATCGTCCCGTTTTTCATAGAACAGAGCTTCTTTCATCCGCACGCCCCCGGTAGCCGAACGCGAGGTTTGGATCCGGGCTTATGGGAAGGCCAAGCAACGAATGGCTTTCCCATGTGGTTATGACCGCCTCTAAGCTCAAGGGATAGCATAAACCATAAACCACGCTGCTGGATAGCAAAAAACTGCGTACCCCCCCCCCCTACCCTAAAATTACTGCGCCTTTTTCCAAACAAAACGGGGCCGATCAGCCTGCTTTCGGCTGTCGCCGCAAGAACTGTCTCAATTCAGACCACAAAGACCGGCAGGCAAACCGGCGACCAAGAACCATGGTAAAGGGAGGGTTTTCCCGTGTTGCCGGTGTTTCTCCACGGAACCAGCTCACGCCGTCTTGGCACCGGGCAACGCCTCTTCAAACCCCCGGACCCAGCAATGCTCGACGTATGCAGCGGCTCTGGCCGCAAGTTCTTTCAGTCCCTCGGGATCGAGCGTCTTATGGTCTATCATCTTTCGATCGATGCAATCCACCGGTTGAAAATTCTGCAGGACGTAAGCCTTTGCGCCTTGCAAGGTTCTGACGATATTCAGGATGTCGTCGTCATCCAGAAGGCCCTGAGCAACGGTGGTGCGAAACTCATAATCGCTGACCGCACCGGAGAGCAGGAAATCAATGCTCCGGCGGATGGCCCCCAGGTCCACCGGCACGCCAGCCAGCCTGGCATATCTTTCGTCGAGCGGGGCCTTTACGTCCATGGAGACGGCCCGAATCGCTCCAGTCTTCACCAAGTTCTGGAGCACTTCGGGATTAGAGCCGTTGGTGTCCAACTTGACCGGGAAACCGAGATTGCGGAGAGCGTCGACCAGTTCGGGCAGGTCCGCCGAAATCGTTGGCTCGCCGCCACTTATGATGACGCCGTCAATCCAGCCGCGACGTTCCTTGAGAAAGCGCTCGATCGATTCGAAAGGAATGGATTCCAACTCATTAGGACGCACGACCAAGTGTGCTGCGTGACAGAATGGGCAACGGAAGTTGCAGCCGGGCAAGAAGATAATGCTGGATATCTTCCCCGGCCAGTCCAAGAGACTATTCTGCACGAAGCCCTTGATTTGTGGAAACACCGTTCACGCTTTCGAAATACGGCGCCAGTTCGTCGGTCTTGGGGGCTTCTCCCTCCCAACGACCCAGATCCGCGCCGTCATGTCGTATTATAGTCACGGGCACGGCGTCGTAAACGTCGAAGAAGGCCCCTTCGGCGCGGCCGTCGATCGTATCGACGTCCACAAAGCGTACGCCAACCTTCTCCATAAGACCCATTTTGCCGACGAGGAAAGACACGCGGTCCTGAGCACCCTTGCATTTGCCGCACTGGAGCTTGCCGAAGACGATGACTTCCATGAAGTGGCCCCCCTATCCCATAAAACATCGACTAGATCTTGCGGGAATAATAACGCAAAAGACGCCGAGATTTGCCTCAAGAACCCCCAAAGACGGGCGGATTTGCGCCGCACGTTTGCAACACGGCACACCCGACAGCGACTCTATCGTTTCCAGACTTTCGGGTGAGGGGCTCAGTGACGGCTCGGGAAGGAGTCGCACCCTCGTCTCGAACGCGCGGAAGCGCTCGATGCCGGTAGCTACACCCCCTGGAGGCTGTAATTTCCGCGATGCCGGTCACGGAGCTCCGCCAGCTTTGACTTGTTCCAGTTGCTTACGCGACTGAAATAACCGACGATGCGCGTCACGCCGTAGACGTCGGTCGACTCGCAAGAAGGACAGGTCTCGACGAGCTTGCCGACCATCTTCTTGCAGGCGTTGCAGATGGTGAATTCGGGACTGATGGTAAGCTGCGCGGCGCGGGTCTTCCTGAAAGTCTTCTCAACGAGGTTGAGGATGGAGGTGGAAGGCGGCCGCTCTTCGCCGACGAAGGCGTGGATGATGGCGCCGGATTCGATCATGGTGTGGAACTTGCTCTGCTTGATGATGCGGGTGAGCATGTCGACGGGGGCGTCGGCGCGCAGGTGAACGGAGTTGGTGTAGTAGCAGTCGTCGCGGTCCTTGTCGCCGCGGACGATTCCATCGGCCTCGGCGGGGAACTGGCGGAGGTCGACCTTGGCGAGGCGTCGGCTGGCGCTTTCCGCGGGCGATTCCTCGAGTTTGAAGGAGAGTCCGTACTGCTTGCTGGCCTGGTCGGCCTTGAACTTCATGTAGGAGACGACCTTCAGTCCCTCGCGGAGCATGTCGTCGCCTTCGTGCAGTTCGCGGCCGAAGAGGAAATCGACGGCCTCGTTGAGTCCGATGAGTCCGATGATGTAGGTGCACTCGTCGAGGTCGACGTAGGGGCGTCCATCGGCGCCGGGACGACCGATCTCCCAGAGGGGCATGTCGGGTGCGCTCATGAGCTTGCCGATGAACTCGCGCTTCTGGAGGTGCGCCTTGACGGCGACGTCCATGGCGCGACCCACGTGCTCAAGGAAGCGGTCCATGTTGGCGCGGCCGGCGCGGTACGCCGCCTGGGGCAGGTTCACGGTCACGTTCTGGAAGCCGCAGAACCGCATGCTCTCGAGGTGCGTGAGCATGTAGTTGTCCTTGATGGCGGTGCGGAGGCGGCAGCAGGCGGAGAGGGTGACGGCGTCACGGTCGAAGACGAAATAGGGGGTGCCGTTCTCGCTGGCGACCTGGCAGGCGTACTGGAGGAGCTCGAGCTGCGCCGGGTCGTCGAACGTCTCCTGGTTAATGTGGAAGTCGCACTTGGGGAAGGCGAAGACGTGTCCGTATTCGTCGCCCGCACGCCAGACGTCGAGCATGGCGCGGAGGAACTTCTGCGCGGTCTCTTCGTAATCGCCGTAAGTGCGACCCATCTTTTTTCCGCCGGGCCCGATCGCCTCGAGGCCCTTCATGTAGGCCGGGACGCCCGTGTGGACGTTGAAATCGAGAAAGAGGGTCTGTCCGCCGCGACTGAACGCACTCTGGGAGCAGGAGAAGATGAGGTGCTGGGCCTCCTGCACCATCTGCTTGTGCTCCATGTGCTCGACGTACGGGGCGTAGAGGATGTTGATGTAACCGACGCCGAGCGCCCCGGCGTAGTAGGCCTGCATGCTGGCGAGGAAGGTGTTGAGATGCCCGGTAAGCGTCCTAGCGTGCTTGGCGGGCGCGGAGCCGGTGTCCAAGTTGCCGAGGTGAAGGCCGAACTTTTTGATGTATTCGAGCGAATGACTGGAGCAGTAGACGCGCGTGGGATAGCCGAGGTCGTGGAGATGGACCACCCCGCGGAGATGGGCGTCGGCAACGTCCTCGGAGAAGATGGTTTCGAGGGCGTACTGCTTGAGGACGGTCTCGGCGATCATCAGGTTGATGGCTTCCGGGTTGTTGGAGGTGATGTTGGAGTTCTCGCGCGACTTGTTGAGGATGAGGCGGTCGAGGTCGAACCTGGGCATGCCGATGACCGCTTGCTTTCGGAGCTTGGCGTTGAGTCCGCGGTCGAAGAGCTCGTTGTCGACGAGTTCGCGGATGAGCGAGGTGGAGACGCGCTTGAGACCGGAATCAAAGACGCGCCGTTCGACGGAGGAAGCGATCTCGGAGGCGAGCGAAGGACTGAGCCCGGCTTCCTTTTCGAGCGCCAGGGCGATGCGTCCCTTTTCCCAGGTGAGGATCTCGTCCCTTGACCCGGGGTCGACCAGGAGACTGAAGTCGGTGGTGTTGTTGCCGTTGGGACGCTCCTTGTGGACCTCGAGGCCGCGACGCAGGCGGGCACGCTTGTCGCGATAGAGGATGTAGGCCTTGGCGGTGCGGGCGTGTCCGGTCTCGATCAGGACCTTCTCGACCATGTCCTGGATGTCCTCGATGCCGGGCATGCCGTTGCCGTTGAGGTTCTTCTCTAGGAACAGGACCACGACGTCGGCGAGTTCCTGGGCCATGAAGCGGTCTTCACCGCCTACGGCCTGAGCGGCGCGGAAGATCGCTTCGGTGATCTTCTCGACGTCGAACTGAACGATGCGTCCATCTCTCTTCTTCACTGACTGAATCTTGCTCACGACTGTCCCCCTCTTCTCTTCGGCGTTTTGCGCAACCATATATGGCACCGGATGTTACGCAACGCCTTTGCCTGTGCTTCGTTATGACCCATAAATAAATTATACCACACAATCAGCCTTCGGGCTTGGTGTCTTGAGCGGCTCCTTCCTGCTTGTCCTTCTCCCTGGCCTCCTCGATGTACTGGTAGTATTCCGTCACGTCCTTGAAGTCGCGATAGACGGATGCAAAACGTACGTAGGCCACGTCGTCGAGCTTGCGGAGATGCTTCATCACCTGCTCGCCGATGAAGCGGCTGGTGACCTCGCGGTCGAACATCTTGTTGATCTCGGATTCGATGGTGTCAGCGAGCTCCTCGATGAGCCGGGTGGGCACGGGACGCTTTTCACAGGCCTTGGTGACGCCGGCAAGAAGCTTGTTGCGGTCGTAGGGCTCGCGGCTGCCGTCCTTCTTGACGACACGGATGGCGCCTTCTTCGATCGTCTCGTAGGTGGTGTAACGTCGCTTGCACAAGAGACACTCGCGTCGGCGACGTATCGCGGTCGCGTCGGCGGAACTGCGAGAGTCCACCACCTTGTCGTTGTCCTTCTT
>Ga0182017_10001751_pt1 | contig 16673 bp, 11 predicted proteins | sample 712E3DmetaG_FD_120492 | JGI IMG/M metagenome (GOLD analysis project Ga0182017, IMG submission 120492) | Permafrost microbial communities from Stordalen Mire, Sweden - 712E3D metaG | ecosystem: Environmental > Terrestrial > Soil > Wetlands > Permafrost | place: Sweden: Stordalen | collected... | reverse complement strand
TTTGTGCCTGCGCGCCGTCATTAGATAGGCCTCGAGGGTGCGCAGCGCCCGCTCGTGCGGCACGCCCGCGTTGCTGCAGATCTTGTCCCAACCCGTCCACCAGCCGGTGCGGATCATGTTCAGTCCCGCCGCACGGACGTGCGCGAGATCGCGATCCCAGACCGCGACGTTGGGTTGTTCGAAGAACAGCCGCTGCACCTCGCTCGACATGTGGGTGGTTCCGAGCACGGCGAGGGGCAGCCCGTCCACCTCGAAGTAGTCGCGACCGACCGACAAGCGTGGGCCGGAACGCAGATAGGCCTCGTCGCGCATCCAGAAACCGGAGCGATACCGCGCGCGCGTCGCCTCTCCGTCGAGGAGCTCAGCCTCGATCACATAGAGCCCGGCCTCGGACGGCGCCGGTATCGTCAGTGGCCTTGCCGCCGGCATGCTGGTGCTCAACACCGTCCGACGGAATGGCTGCGCGTCCGGGAAGATCGTCACCTTCATCGTGCGCCGCCCCTTGGTCTGCGGATGCATCTGCCACGTTGCCTCGATCTGGACCTTCTCGCCCGCGGTGTAGAGCGGCAGCGACGGTGTGACCACGAAGGATTCGCTGCCCTCGAGCGCCCTCGCGGCAAGGCTTCCGATCATGTCGGCCGCCGCGCTCGTCCAGAAACCTGGCGGCAGCTCCGCGTTGACGAAAACCCAGCGTCCACCGTCGAAGCCGTTCTTGAGGTGGTCGATCTGTACCACTGGGGCGGCGAGCTTGATGCCATCCTTCACTCCCCACCCGAGCGCGTCGAGTCGCGCATCGATGGATCCGGCGGAGCCGCCGCGCTTGTACAGATCGACGGCGCTGAGGCGGGCCACGAGACCATAGGAAGAAATCCAATCGAACCGCGGCAGCTTCACCGGCAGATCCGGGTTGGGCAGGAATTCGAGCCCGTCCGAGCCCGGAGTGGCCTGGTATTGATCGATCATCAGCGGGTGGGTGAAGCGCACGCTGTAGGGGCGGAGGTGCCAGCCGGTCTCGTCCTGGAACGCGGCGCGGGTGAAGGGTCTACCGCCGACAGCGACGAGATGTCCCCCGCGTCGCAAGAAGCCATGGATCGCCGGCCAGGACGCTTCCGGAAACGCCGATCCATAAGGTAGCACCAGCAGGCGCGCGCTTGCTTCAGCCAGCGAAGACGAGAGCCGTGCCGCCCGCACCAGCTCAGCCTGCGGCAGTAGCTTGGCTAGCTGCACGACGGTTGGCGGGGCAGAATCGGCTGCCGGGAAACCCGGCTCGCTGAACACAAGGATGGACGATTCCTCCCCGGCGTCTGCCATGGCACAAATGCCAAGCACACCGAAGGCAACCAGAATGCCGAGTACCTTGTTCATTGCCAGCATACTTCGCATGCATTCCCTGGTCGCGCTAGAGGGTTCGTCCACCGCCGTGATATGTTTCACCGATGATTTCACGCAGACTGGTTTGTGCCAGTGGAACGCTCTTTCTGATTCTCACCATGGGCTGCAAAGACTCGAGCAAGAAGGCCGCGACCGACGCCAGCACGGCAGACGTCGGCATGGCAGACGCCAACATCGCGGACGCCAGCACGGCAGAGACCAACAAGGCGGACGTCAACGCGCCGGACGCCGCCTCACGCCTAGACACGGGTTGGCGCGGGGTCGGCCCGGCTTGCCCCTACGCGCCGATCGACGGAGGAGCGGCACCATCGGACATCGACGGGGGAGCGGCGCCATCGGACACCGACGGAGGAGCAGCGCCATCGGACATCGACGGGGGAGCAGTCCTGTGGGACTGGGTCGGCGTGGTGGGCACGGGGCAGAGCCTTGCTGTGGGCCAAAACGGCAACCCGCCCAAGTCGAAGACGCAACCCTACGGAAACCTCAAGCTATCCACGGGCACCCTGGCGTGGCCGATCGATCCCAATGCCGCGAGCTTGGCCATGGTGCCGCTTACCGAGCCAGTCGGCCGATTGTCGACCAACTATCCGAGCGCATGGCCCGACAACATCGCGGGTGAAACCATGCATAGTTGCATGGGCAACCAGATCACAGCTTCGGTGAAGGCTGCCAGCAATCGTAACTACGTGAGCGTGCAAGGCGAGTTCGGCGAGAACGGCCAGTGCATGACCTACCTGCGCAAGGGTGCTGTGCCGAACGGAGTCAACGGCCGCGCATTCCAGGCCACCCTCATCGAAACCCAGGCCATTACCCGACTTGCGGTAGCCGCGGGCAAGACCTACGGCGTGGGCGCCATCGCCATCGTGCACGGCGAGTGCGACGCCGGAAACGCCGCCTACGAAGATGCTCTCGTCCAACTGTGGTCCGACTACAATACCGACCTGCGGGCCATCACCGGACAGACTCAAAGCATTCCCCTGCTGGTGTCCCAGCAGAACTCGACCAACGAGCATTCGGCGTCGACGCTGGCGCAATGGAAGGTCGGCGTCGATCATCCCGGCGATTTCGTGTGCGTGGGACCCAAGTACCAATACCAGTCCGGTGATGGCACGCACCTAACCGTCGATGGATATCAACAGCTCGGCGAGAAATTCGGGCAGGTCTTCTTCGAGCGTGTGGTGCAGGGTCATGATTGGCAACCATTGCAACCGACGAGCATCGAGCGCAACGGCCGAGTCATCACCCTGCACTTCCACGTGCCTGCACCGCCGCTGCTCTGGGACAACGTCATGCAACCTCCTCACCAGAACGCCATGACCGAGTGGGCCTTGGGCAAGGGCTTCGAGGTTAGCGGCGGCGGGAAGAGGATAGCGATCAGTTCGGCGGAGATCCTGTGTGACAACATTGGTAACACCGTCGAGATCACCGTAGCCGAGGATCTGCCGGCCGGTGCGATTGTCTCCTACGCACTTTTCGGCGACGGCGCGCCGAGGTCGATTCCGGTAGCGGGCACCCCACGCTGGGGGCTCCTGCGGGATTCCGACCCATTTGTCGGTAGCAGCACGCAAACGGCCCAGCCCAACTACGCCGTCGCGTTCGAGTTGCCGATTCCCTGACTATAGTCCCGGCTGCGCGTTTCGGACCAGGTCGAGGAAGTACGACTCGAACCACTGGCCCGACGACGAAGCCCTGAGGTTATTTCTTCTCGCTCGCGAGGTACGTGGCGTTGGCACGGATGAGCTTGAGACGGTCTTCCACGCTGGTGTAGCTGCGGCCGCGGTCCGGGGGCGTGTGGAGGCAGTAGTCGAGCATCCGTTCGATGCTGGTCTCGGCCACATGCATGCGGGTATCGCTGCTGGCGTAGTAGATGAGCAGCCGATCCTCGTCGGCGATGGCGCCATTACAGAAGATCACGTTGGACACGTCACCCACGCGCTCTTCGCCCATGGGGGCGATGAGGTAGCCACCAGGGGAGGCGATCACTTTGCCAGGTTCCTTCAGATCGCTCAGCAGGGCGTAGACCACGTAGCGCAGCCCCGCAGCGGTGTTGCGCACGCCATGCACGATGTGCAGCCAGCCCTTGGCAGTCTTGATGGGCGTGGCGCCGGCCCCGTTCTTTACTTCCTTGATGGTGTGGTAGGTTTTGGGATCCAGCAGGATCTCTTCATCCACTTTCGCCGGAGACATGGAATCGGAGAGCCCCCAGCATATGCCGCCACCGCTGCCGGTATCGATGAAGCCGTCTTGGGGACGGGTGTAGAGCATGTACTTGCCGTTCACGAATTCTGGATGCAGCACCACATTGCGCTGTTGGGAACCCTTGGTAGCCAGATCCGACAGGCGCTCCCAGTTCTTGAGGTCCTTGGTGCGCATGATGCCGGCGGCGGCCACGGCGCTGGAGGTATCGCCCTTGGGAGCATCAGGATCCTTGCGCTCGGAGCAGAAGATGCCGTAGATCCATCCATCCTCGTGAGCCGTGAGGCGAGTGTCATAGAGGTTGGTGTCCGGATTGGAGGTCTCGGGCGTGAGGATGGGTTCTGGATCGAAGGTCCAGTTTTGGATGCCGTCCTTGCTGCGCGCCAGGGCGAAGAAGCTCTTGCGGTCCCAGCCTTCGGTGCGGACGATGAGGATGTATTCGCCGTCTAACTTGATGGCACCCGCGTTGAAAGCCACATTGATGCCAAGGCGTTCCATGAAGAAGGGATTAGTGGCGGGGTTGAAGTCATAGCGCCAAGTGAGGGGCGCGTGCTCCGCTGTGAGGATCGGATACTTGTAGCGGGTGAAGATGCCGTTACCGGGCAGCACCGGCTCGTTGTGGCGTGCCAGCAATTTCGCGTAACCGCGTTCGACGGCCGCCCTCCGGGTGGCGTAGATGGTTGCTTTCGTCATGCTTCGCTCCTGTGCGGCTACCAACCCAGACGGGTCTTCAACTCCGCGCCGAGCAAGGCGGCCATCTGGGTATAGGGGATGAAGTGACCGAATCTCTGTTACCGGACATTTTGAGGGGCGATGACGCGCGGAGACGCCGGGGCTCCTTCTGACTATGCTCACGGACACTCGGGCTCGCAAACACGCGCGCTTTCACATCAGTGAAGTCTCCTATCGGCCGCAAGCCTAGGTCCTCCTTTAGAAACTGTAAAGTGTCCTCCGCGAGGAGGAGCACGAACGCATGTGCAGTCGGGTCGGGGACCGGCGCGGTGGGAAGTCGCTGGCGACCTGCGAATCGACCATCGTCAGCCAGTTGCAGACCGGAACGTAGCCGGCAGCCCGGAGCGTACTCGATTCAAGGGCGGGCTGGTGCGCGGAAAAGGGGAAGGCTGGAGCCAAGGACGCGCGGCGCGGCCGGACGAATCGAGGTACAAGATCGGCCATGTTCGCCCTCAAGAAACTGCTGTCCGCAGCCCTGCAGCCCTATTCTCTGCTGCTTGTCGGCATGGCTGTGGGACTGGTCCTTCTGTGCTTTACCAAGAAACAGCGTTTGGGCAGGGGTCTGCTCAGCGCGGGTCTCGTGCTCTTGGCACTCCTGTCCGTCGGCCCTGTGGCTCGATCGGTGGTTCGTCCGCTGGAAGCGACCTATCCCCCGCTGCTGGCCGAGGCGACGCAAGCGAGCGCCACCATGCCCGACGGCTCGCCAGCACCGCGCTGGGTGATGGTGCTGGGGGGCGGGCACGCCGAAGGCCCCTCCCTGGCACCCATCCATCAGCTGTCCGCGCCGAGCCTGGTGCGCTTGGCCGAAGGCATCCGGCTACAGAGATTGCTGCCTGAGTCGAAGCTGGTCCTGTCAGGAGGTGGCAACGGCACCGGAGCCACGGAGGCCGATCTCTTGGCCGCAGCCGGTGCCAGCCTGGGCGTCCCGCAGGGCCGGATGGTCCTCGAATCCCAGTCCTGGGACACCATCGACGAAGTGCGGGCGCTGCGTGCACTGGTAGGCGAGGAACGCTTCGCACTGGTGACCTCGGCCACGCACCTGCCCCGGGCCATGGCCATGTTCAAGAAGGCCGGCATGAACCCCCTCCCGGCCCCCACCGACTACCTGGCCGCGGACCAGCCAGTAGGCATGGGTCACGTGCTGGGGTTGATTCCCCATGCCGCAGCCGGTCTGATGATCGAGCGGGCCCTGCACGAGTATCTGGGACTTTTCTGGGCCAAACTGCGCGGCCAGGCGCGGTAAGGCCGCCTTCAGTGTAACCTCCGCACCACCAAGGAGACCCGCTCCCATGCCCCACGAGCTTGCCGGCAAACCTGCGCCCGCGTCGTTGCTCATCGACGTCGACCGTCTCACCGACGCCTACTACAGCAAGAGGCCTGATCCGAGCGATCCCGAGCAACTTGTCAGCTTCGGGACCAGTGGACATCGAGGGTCGTCTCTCGCCGGATCCTTCAACCAGGCCCATATCCTGGCCATCACCCAGGCCATCTGCGACTGGCGCACGCAGGAGGGCATCACCGGCCCGCTCTTCCTCGGCAAGGATACCCACGCGCTGTCACGGCCGGCCGAGCAGACCGCTTTGGAAGTCCTGGCCGCCAACAACGTGAACACCGTCATTCAGCGCGAGGACGGCTACACGCCCACGCCCTCGATCTCGCGCTTGATCTTGACTCACAACCGCGGCCGCAAGAGCGGCCTGGGCGACGGTATCGTGGTCACCCCCTCGCACAACCCGCCCGCCGACGGAGGCTTCAAGTACAACCCACCCAACGGCGGCCCGGCCGACACCAATGTCACCGACTGGATACAAAACCGCGCCAATGCGCTGCTGCGCACCGGCGGCGCGGAGATTCGCCGCATTCCCTCCGACCGGGCACGCACCGCACCCACCATCCGACAGGATGACTTCGTTGGCCCCTACGTGGCGGATCTGGCCAACGTGGTGGACATGGCAGGTATCCGCGACGCGCGCATCAAATGCGGCGTGGACCCGCTGGGGGGCGCCTCGGTGGCCTATTGGCAAGCCATCGCCGACCACTGGAGGCTCGACCTGCAAGTAGTCAACCCGACCGTGGATCCGCGCTTCGCTTTCATGCCCGTGGACCACGACGGAAAGATCCGCATGGACTGCTCCAGCCCCTTTGCCATGGCCAAATTGGTCGGCCTGCGCACCGCCTACCAGGTTGCCTTTGCCAACGATCCCGACGCCGACCGGCATGGAATCGTGGTGCCGTCCTCGGGCCTGATGAACCCCAACCACTACCTGGCGGTGGCCATCCGCTACCTGTTTTCCCATCGGCCGCAGTGGCTGAAGCAGGCAGCCGTGGGCAAAACCCTGGTGTCCAGTGCGATCATCGATCGCGTGGTGGCCGCCCTGGGACGTCGGCTCGCCGAAGTGCCAGTGGGCTTCAAATGGTTCGTCGAGGGACTGCTCGACGGCACCCTCGGGTTTGGGGGCGAGGAGAGCGCCGGGGCCAGCTTTCTGCGCTTTGACGGCAGCGCGTGGTCCACGGACAAGGATGGTCTGATTCTGGCGCTGCTGGCAGCCGAGATCACAGCCCGCACGGGCAAAGATCCCGGCGAGCACTACCGTGAGATCACGGCGGCCCATGGCGATCCCATCTACACCCGCATCGATCAGCAAGCCACGCCTGCGGAAAAGGCCCGGCTCAAGCAACTCTCGCCTGCGCAGGTCAGAAGCAGCACGCTGGCCGGCGAGGCCATCACTGCCATCCTGACCAAGGCGCCTGGCAACGGCGCCTCCATCGGCGGGCTCAAGGTCACGTCGCAGAACGGCTGGTTCGCCGCGCGCCCGTCGGGCACGGAGAACATCTACAAGATCTACGCCGAGAGTTTCAAGGGCCAGGCCCATCTGGACAGCGTCATCGAGGAGGCGCGCACCATCGTGGCGGAAGCGCTCGAAACCTAGTCTCAAGACACCGGCCCCCTGGCGCCTGTGGCAAGGCTCTATTTCTTGCTCAGCGGCTCCGCGCGGGGCATATGTTGAACAAGCGAATCCGTGATGAAAGGTGCACCGCACTTCGCCGTCCAGGCATCTTTGGCCCTCGTGTTGGGTTGCAACACTCGCGCTGCCGCGCCGCTGGCACCACCCCAGGCCACGTCGTCAATTGCGACCGCAGCCCCGGCCAGTAGGCCGGCGGCCCCGGCAAGCAAGTCGGCTGTGCCCGCGTCGCCTGGCCCCGACGTCCCGCCTGACGACGATCGCGCCCTGGTGATTCGCGACGGCCAGGAGAGCTGGACCAGCGCCGCCGGCGCAGCCCGCTCCGGGTACACCATCGTCGACCTGGGTGACGACTGGACTCCCTATATCTTCGCGGAACATCGTGGCGTGGACGGCCAGCCCTTGCCTAACCGCTACCGCCGCGTGTTTCTCGGCCTGGCCAACGACACGCTGGACGATGATGGCGAGCCCTTGCCCGCTGGCGACAAGAACTACCTCGAGCTCTACGGCATTCCACCCTCACTCGGCGTGCTGCGCGCCCGCTTCCTGGAGGACGAGAAGCAGAGTTGCCACGACGGCGCGAACCTGGCGGCCATGGAGGCAGTGGAAACGGTGAGCTACGTGCCGCCTGAAAAGGTGAAGCAGGAAGAGAAGCGCATCGCGCGCCTGCGCACCGAACTGGAGGCAGCGCGCAAGAAAGCCCAAGTGCACACGTTGGCCGAGCTGGCTGCCAAGGACCCCAAGCTGGCACCCAAGGTCAAGCTGGTCGAGCGACGGGCTGCGGAGAAGCCGGCCATGATGGAGGTTGAACGGCGCCTGGGCTGCGAAGGCATGTTCAAACGCGGAAAACACGTTACAGGCATCTATGACGATGCCATGCGTTTAGCGGTACGCCGCTTTCAGCAGAAGCACATGATCTACGAGTCCAACTACTTGCGCCAGAAGACGATGGACGCTCTGGCCCGGGCGCCGCTGGCCAACGACCACCAGGCCTTGCTGCGCGTGCTCCGTGAGCGCGTGGTGGCCGCGGCCGGGGTGGTCGAGGACGGCAGTGCGGACGGCAAGAATGGCCCGCCCACGTACACGGGCGCCAACGGTCGGACCATGCCGGTGCGCAACCTGGCCGAGGAGATGACCCAGGCGGCGGTCGAGCAGCTCGGCCTGGCCAGCCCCGAAGCTGCTCTGGCCTTCTTCAAGCGCCACAGCGCGGCCGATTTCCGCCATCTGCGCGCCGCGGTCCGCTTGCCAGCCCTGCCCGAGTACTACGGGCCCAACATGGATCTGTCTATCGTCATCGATCGCGGCGATGTTTGGTACGACCTGCCTTGGGATGCGGCGGGCGTGCGTCACCAGCAGCCGCGTGGGCACTATCCCAGCTTTCACGCGTACGTGAAGTACAACGATCAGCGCATCCCTCTCGTGCGCTGGCGCACGACCATTGGCGGTTGGCGCGCCGAACAGGCCTCTGACGGCTACGAATACTATCGCTACAAGGGCTCGGACGTGGGCCCGCGCGTGATCCGCCACGTGGTGGCCGGCCCAGTGTGGATCGCGCCCGAGTCCACCCCCATCCGCACGCTGGTCAAGTCAAAGACCGTCAACGGCCTGTGGCACCGGGTGGTCAACTACGATGAGCTTGGCCCAGGATTCCTCTCCGCCTACGGCCTCATTGCCGGCTATCTGGTGGTGCCCGGCAAGGCTGGCAAGCCCGATTGGGACAACGGCATCCGTGCCCACGGTTCGTCGGAGTATCTCTCCATGTATAGCTCCGAGGGCTACTCGCACGGCTGCCACCGCCTGCCCAACCACCTGGCCATCCGGCTCTACTCTTTCATTCTGCGCCACCGTCCCATGCGCATCTTGGGGGACCAACCAGCCAACATCGCGCGCCAGTTTCTGCTCGACAACGACGTGTTCGAGATCCGCGTCCCTTCGCGCGGCTACCAGTACCTGCTTGAGCCGCCCTTGCCCGTGGACGTGTTGGAAGGCGAGATCAAGGGCACGCTGAAGAAGCCGGTTCTGACCTACGTGCCCAAGCCGGGCGTGCGCTATCCCGGGCCGCCGCCGCCTGTGCCCAATTCGGCTGAGGCCCGCGCAGGTGGTGCGGGCGCGGGCCGATCGGCCGGTGGCGATGAGGAAGGGGGCACGCCATGAAACCGGCCGCGCGCAGGTCTAGACTTCGCCCTCTTGTCGGCGTCGCGCTGCTGGCGATTCTGGGGGTGGGGACGGCGGTGGGGCTGCATGCGCAAGATGCCGGCACAAGCCCGGCCGTCCTTGAGCCCGCTTCCCCGAAGACGCAGGACAAGGTGAACATCACCTTGCAAACGCTTCCCGCGCGCAAAGCGGTGGTCAAGTGGGGCAGCAAGACCTTGGGCGTGATTCCCGCGCCCCACCCGCTCGTGGTGACGCGACCACGCGACAGCGGGCCGCTCGACCTCGTGGTCCGCGTCCCCGGCTTCTTGCCGGTCCACACCCGCGCCTATACCTTCTCCGACAGCCGCGTCGCTATCAAACTGACGCCCGTTTCTGAGAAGAACACCCTCTTCGGATACCGAGCGGAAGTGCCGCCCGCGGGCGCCGCCGGTCCCGACGGGGGCGTGCCCCCTCCCGCGACTCCGCCCCCGCCGCCGGCCCCTGCGCCAGTCCCGCAGCCGTAGGGGGAAGCCAACTCCATCCCCTCCCGGACTTTGTGCTTGGGGCGCATGTCCGCGTGCTAACCTGACTGACACCTGTATCGTATGGCCAGGATTCACGCCCCATGATCCCGATCAGCGACGACAACCCAACCCTGCGCTTTCCGCTGGTTACCGTCGGCCTGCTGGTCGTCATGGGCCTGGTGTGGGTCCTGGTCCAGGGGGCGGGCCTCAACCCGACCATACTGGCGGCCAGCGTGTGCAACCTGGGTCTGGTAGCGGGCGAGATCACTGGCCGCGCCCCCATCGGCGAGGCCGTACCGCTGGGCCGCGGACTTCTCTGCCTGGTGGATCGCGACCCCATCAACTACCTGACACCCATCTTCTCCATGTTTCTGCATGGCGGCTGGATGCACCTCCTCGGCAATGGCCTGTTTCTGTGGGTGTTTGGCAACAACGTAGAAGACAGCATGGGGCGACTGCGCTTCCTGGTTTTCTACTTCGTGTGCGGCTTGGCGGCCGCGGCAGCGCAGATTGCCATTGACCCCGCGTCGCCGGTTCCCATGGTGGGCGCCTCCGGGGCCATCTCGGGAGTGCTGGGCGCGTACCTGATGCTGTATCCGCGCGTGCGGGTCAACGTGCTGTTCATCTGGGTGATATTCGTGCAGGTGCTTTCGCTGCCCGCGTACCTGGTGCTGCTGTGGTGGATCGGGCTGCAACTGTTGAGCGGCCTGCCCCAGCTCTCGTCGATGCGCCCGGATGTCTCGTCGGGCGTCGCAGTTTGGGCCCATATCGGCGGCTTTTTCACTGGGTTCGTCCTGGTCAAGCTATTCGAAGACCCGGCGCTGGTCCGTGCCCGCACCTTGGCGCGACGGCGCGCCCATCCCGATCATTGGTAGGCACAGGGTGGACAGGCCAACGAGTCTCGCTTGGGCAGGCATGCTTTCTCTCCTGCTCGCGTCATCTCCGGTCGACGCGTCCGAGGCTTGTCACGAATCGCCCGAAGTCCGCATCTGGTGGTCACCCGAGAATCCGTCGGCTGGCTCGCCCTTGCGGCTCATGGTGGTCAGCGAACAGGCCCGCGACGGGGCCATTACCGTCAGCACGGCTGGGCGGCCGGTGCAGAAGCTTTCAACCGTGCGCCGAGGCGGACCGCCGTTCAGCTTCTCGGCCGAGTTGCCCGCGCCCGCGGCGGGCGAGGCTCGGGTCGCGCTGGTTTCCGGCGGCCAGACCATCTCCTGCCACCGCATTTTGCTCGCACCCCGCGGCCGCGCGCTGCCGGCACGCGGCCGGCCCCCAGGGCCAGGGGCTTGGCCCGTCACCCGCGCCTGGAACCGCGGCCTCGAGAACCTCTACTCAGCCTGGATCGAGCGCTTGTTCGACGCGCCGGACGACGTCGCGCTGGGCTTCCCGTCGCTTGCGCCCGTGCTTCGTGATCCGGCGCGCAACTTCCTCTGGGGCCACCTTGGCCTGCACGAGGATGATCCCAAGAACCGCGCCGCGCCCCGGGCTGTGCCCGACTGTGCGGATCTGCCCTACTACCTGCGCGCCACCTTTGCCTGGAAGATGGGCCTGCCCTTCGGGTTGCGCGACTGCAGCCGTGGCAGCAGCGACCACCCACCCACCTGCGGCGCGCTGGTCAGTCAGGATGAACCGGTGGCCGGCACCGACGCACTCGACCGTTTTCGCAAGTTCCTGCGGCTGCTCGCCAACAAAGTCCACTCGGGTAGCGCGCGCACTGCGCTTGACGACGACGAGACCGATTTCTACCCGGTCAAGCTGGCGCGTGATATCTTGCGACCGGGCCTGATCTACGCCGACCCCTATGGACACGTGATGATGATCGCCAAGTGGGCCGAACAGGACGGAACCAAGAGCGGCCGCCTCTTCGCCGTCGACGGCCAGCCCGACAATTCGGTGGGCCGCAAACGCTTCTGGGAGGGCACATTTCTCTTCGCCCGAGATGTCAAAAGCGCAGGCCCCGGCTTCAAGGCCTTTCGCCCTCTGGAAAAGTCGGCCGGAAATGGGTCGACGGTCGCGTTGTCCAACCGCTCGCTGGCCACCGACCACCGCTTCGCGCCCTATTCGGCGGACCAGGCCACGTTGTCCTCAGACGATTTTTACGCGCGCATGGCCAGCCTCATCAATCCCAAGGGTCTGGACGCCCAGGCCAGCTATGAAGAAACCCTGAACGCCCTGGTGGAACAGCTGGAGACGCGGCTAGGTTCTGTCGACAACGGCGAGCGTTTCATGCGCGACAAGGGCAACCCTGTGGTGCCGATGCCCGTCGGCGCCAAGATCTTCGAGACCGTGGGTCCTTGGGAGGACTACGCCACCCCGTCGCGCGATATGCGCCTGCTCATTGCGCTCGACGTCCTGGCGCGCCTGCCGGCCCGCGTGTCGGCGCACCCCGAGCTGTTCATCCTGGGCGGCCGCAAGCCCGAGGAGATTCGGGCCGAGCTGGAAAAGCTGCATCAGCGCCGCATTCACGAGCGTTCGGTGGAGTACCGGCGCAGCGACGGGACGCCGTTGAGACTGACCGTCGCCGACGTGTACGCGCGACGCATCGCCCTGGAGATGGCATACAACCCGAACGACTGCGTCGAAGTGCGCTGGGGGGCCGATCCGACAACCGCCGACTACGCCACCTGCAACCGACACGCACCCGCCGAGCAGCACAGTCGTATGCAGGAGTATCGAGTCTGGTTTCACGAAGCTCATCGCCCGTCACGATAGCGGTGATTGCTGTGGTCGGGGGCGCCACCATGTGCGCATGTGCGCACTTGGGAGCACGAACAGCCTTGCGCCCCATGAAATGTTTTCCTAGCACAAGTCCCGTCTTCCTTATGATCGAGGGGGATTCTTCCGAGGATTCTTGATGGCCGCAGCTTTGCAGGCACAGGACTAGGGAATCATGTTGCCAAGCCGCATTCGGCAGGCTGGATTTACCATCACCGAGTTGATGGTGGTGCTCGTCATCATCGGGCTGCTTGCTGCCGTCGCGACCCCCTCCCTGACCCGAGATAGCACCGCGCGCAAAGGACGCGACTTTGCCAACATGGTCGCCCAGGCCCTACAGCGGGCGCACCTCGATGCCATGAGCCTGCGCGTTGCCCACTTTGCGTTGGTCTGTGCGGACGGGGTGGACACCTACCGAACGGACCAAAATCCGACCATACGCTCGCTGTTTGCACCTCCGGGCGTTGCCATCTGGAACGCGACCACGGACGCTAGCACAGTGCCATCGGGCCGCGTCCTTACCACCGTCCGGCCCAACGGCTGTGCATGGATCTACTTCAACTCAATGGGCAATGCAGGGACCAACGTCAGCTCCGCGAACCTGGCTTCGTGGCGGGTCTATGTTCGCAATGAGAACCTCAAAGCCACTCACCCCGATGGGGGCTTCATCATTTCGGTGACCGGCCTCACGTCGTTTGTTTCCACGAGGAACTTCAACTTCTCGCAATGAGACGCAACTCTGGATTTACGCTGGTCGAGGTCCTGGTGGCCCTGCTGCTGGGGGCCATCGGACTGCTCGGAACCCTGGCTGTGCAGCAAGCCGTAATTGGCGCCTCGAAGTCTGCCAACGATGCGGCCGTGGCCCTGCGCCTGGCCAGCCAGAAGCTCGAAGAGTTCAGCACCGTGCTGACGACCGGGGACCCCGCGAATGTTTTCCCCTTGCCCAACGTGGACCAGTTCCGAGCGCCCGTCGCCATTGCGAACGCAGTCGGCAACACGAGCTGGAGCGCACCCGCCTATCTGAACGTTGAGGGCATCACGGCCACCACTCCGAGTGCCGCATTTCGCTGGACCCGCAGGTGGCGGGTGGTCAACCTCGGGTGCGCTCAGCCCTACGTCATTTCGGTAACCGTCACCTACGCCACGGACACCGGGAGTCCCAAGACCGTGCGCCTGGACATGGAACGGAGGAAGTCGTGGTGCTAGGCCGGCGCGAGCCTGAGCGGGGTATGACGCTGGTCGAGCTGATGGTGACCATGGTCATCGCGTCCATCGTGGCTGCCTCCACCTTCATGTTCTTTGCCGGCCAGCAGCGGGTGTACGAAACCCAGACCAAGCTGCTCAATGTTCAGCAAAGTGCATGGGCCGCCATGGAGGTCCTCAGCCGGTTCGTCCGATCCGTGGGTTCTGGGATGTATGGCTGCGTGCGGCCGGTGGGGGGAATCGTTCCTTCTCCTCCCCTCAATCGCTTCCCCGTCGTCGACCCGGACGTCAGTGACGATCCGCCGGTGTTTCCGCCCAATCCAGCTGGGGTCGTCACCGTACACGATCTTTCCCAGCGTCCCAACGCCGGCCTGCGCGCGTACAACAGCCCTAGCCTGCCTGCGTACAACGCCGCGACCGGCCAGATGCAACGAATTCCCCCCCTTTGGATCGTTGATCAAGTGGCCGGCACAGACGCCTCGATTACTGGAATTGTACCTGGGACCGACGTGATTACCATTGCTTTCGGCAATCGCACCTCAGGTACCAATTTCGATTCCCCCCTCTTCGGAAATGTTCCCAATACGGCCAGTGCCATCGCGCTTCCGACAGGCAACGGCGCCATGTTTCAAGCGGGCGAGTTCATCGTGCTGATCGGCGACCCACCAATGGGCTTGGCCAGCGACATCGGATGCACCCTGTTCCAGGTTACCAGCGTAGCCAATGGGACTCCCGACACTCTGAGCCATGCATCCGGCGGCACAACTGCCTGCTCGCCCCCACCCACCACCGGATGCACAGCCTCGGTCTGGAACCCCCCAGGCACGGTTGCAACCATGATTCCTGGCACCGGCTACGGTGCGTATGTCGCCGGGCCTCCAGCCCAGTTCGCAAACACCGGTGTTCGCAACTTCGGCGAGTTCTGGTGGGTACGCTTTGCCATAAGGACGACCGACAGCAATGGCAACTATCTCTCCAACCGTGGCGTTGCAGGCCTGACCCACGATGTTCCTGTCCTGACCATGGAACGCCTCGACGGCTCATCCACGGCTGGTCCTCAGGTGCTTGCCGAAGGCATCGAGGACCTGCAGGTGGCTTACGCCTGCGACCTCAACGCCGATGGCGTTTTGACCGAGGGCCTCCCCACCCCGGCCACGGACGAGTGGATGCTCAACAACGCCAGCGATGTGATCGCCACCAGCAACGCCCTCAAGTGCAACCAGCCATCTGCGGTGCGTCTGACGCTGGTTGCCCGCTCATTGACCGAGGACAATGGCATCGATGCCACCCTGACTGACAATGGCCGGCCCGCGGTCGAGAATCACGCGGCGCACACGCCGGACAACAACTTCACCACCGGTCGCGACCAGTTCCGCCGGCGGGTCCTGAGCACCACGGTGTATCCGCGCAACAACTGAGAAGAGGCCTGATGACAACCGACGGCTCGACAAGACGACCTGCGCTTCGCCGTTCCGAAACCGGGGCCGTGCTCGTGGTGGTCCTGCTGGCCATGATTGCCCTGCTTGGCATGGGCCTCACCGGCCTGTACCTGACCAGCGGCAGTATCCAGATGAGCTCGAACATCAACATGCGTAACCAAGCCCTCTATGTCGCCGAGGCAGGCATTCAGACCGCCAAGAGCCTTCTCAACCGGACCATCGCCGGATTCCCGGGCATGCCGCTCAATGTGACCGGTATGCTCGCTGGCACCAGCCCCATGGGCACCCCGGTTGCTCTGCCCTCGGGCCTGGCGGACAAGATCCCGCTGAACGCCACCGGCTGCCTCGGCGTGGATTCCGATGGCAACCCAACCCCCGGGGCCTACCTGCGCGACGAACCCGGTCTTGGTTGTCGAACTGATACATCGGCGTACGTCGACTGCAACTACCCCGCCAGCATCAGTCACAATCAGGCAACGCCCGACAACAGCAGTCCCGTTCTCGCTCAATTCATGGGCACCTACACCCTCTTCGTTCGTCAGGACCTGGCCGAGTGCCGACAGGGGTATTTCACTGACGAGAATCCTGTTCGCAACCCCAACGGCATCATCGTCATTCGCTCCGAGGGAACGGCCTCTGACAACCGCACCAAGGTGGTCCTGGAAGTCACCATGTCGCCCAACCCGAATGCGACGCAGGTGCAAACAGGAATCGCCTCAGTCTGCCCTGCTGGCCAAGCCGGCTGCGACGACAATGCTTCGGTGCAACAGGGTATCACCGTGAGCGGCAGCCTCACGCCACCGCCTCCTGGCGCGGGCGGCGCGGGCGGCACCACCGGCACAGGCGGTGCTGGCGGCTCGGCTGGCGGCGCGGGTGGCGCGGGCGGCGCGGGTGGAAGCAGCACCACCACCCCTCTGCCCGGAAGCGGAGGGAGCGGCCCGGCAGGCGGCGCGGCAGGAGGCGCGACCGGCGCGGGAGGTACGGCCGGCACCTGTGGCACCGGCTGCCCGTCCGGACAGACATGCTGCAACGGCGTTTGTGTCGACCTGACCACAGACACCAGCAACTGCGGCCAGTGCGGCAACGCCTGCGCCTCTCAACAGATGTGCTGCGTCGGCTTATGCGAGGCGGACCCTGGGTGCCCGTCAATCGCCACCATGGGTGTCTACGGACCTTGGGACGGGAACTCCACCGTCACAGGCGTTGTTCAGTTCCAAAAATGGCTCACACAGCACTCCAACGCTTGCAAGGCCCCAAAGCAGCTGAATATCGAAGACTTCTCGGTGGGCACGGCACTTAACAGCCTCGGAACAACAGGCTACGTCGTCATCCTCTTGGACGTAATCCACGACCAGGCAGACCTCACACAGTTCCTG
>Ga0182017_10001750_pt1 | contig 16692 bp, 12 predicted proteins | sample 712E3DmetaG_FD_120492 | JGI IMG/M metagenome (GOLD analysis project Ga0182017, IMG submission 120492) | Permafrost microbial communities from Stordalen Mire, Sweden - 712E3D metaG | ecosystem: Environmental > Terrestrial > Soil > Wetlands > Permafrost | place: Sweden: Stordalen | collected... | reverse complement strand
TTCTATTTGAATTTACTGCAATATTCCCAGATTTTTGCAATACTTTAAACCCCGATGCCACTAGTGACTTAGTAGGTAAAAATGTGTGATAGAACTCGTTATTGGAATATATATCAACAAGATTCTGAAAATTATTTTCAGACGGGTCAAGTTTGCAGGCATATTCAGCGATTCTCAGAGCTTTAGTCGGATCGGTATTTACAATATCTTTTGAAAGGGCATTGTAGTAATTACCCCTTGCGATAGTTTCCTGAGCAATGGAGGTTTTTCGTTCCAACAACGCCCAGATTGTGAAACCTGCGAAAAGAATAAGCAGAACAAAAGTTGCGGCGAAGAAGATCTCTCTTCTTTTTATTTTTACCTTTTCCAACTGATTCTTGCTCTGTGTTATCAGGCTCAATAACTCAGATGACAGATACAGTCTGCTTTCATAAGGTGCAATATAATCCAGATCATTGGCAGTAAGTAAAATATTACGTTTTTTCCAGTTATGCCATCCATCCTCAATGAACTGGCGAATCTCAAGTATATCTTTTTCAACAACTGATATTTTTTCATATATTTTGGTGGCAAGGGAATCATGCCTGAGCTCATATCTTTCATGCTGGTCCTTGTCACGGAGGATACGAAGATTTACAAAGTTCTGTATCATTTCCAGCAGAACAGACTCTTTAATTGGTTTGCCCAGTGTCTGTGCATAATCCTTTACATCTTCAAGACTCATCTGCCTTTTTGTACCTTTTACCGATACAAATGATTTAAGAACTGCAAGTGCCGAATCGGGGTCATCGAGAAGGGATATCTGTTCATTGAGGAAGCTTCCCAGAAGATCAGAAACATCACCAATCTTCTGAAGCTGGTCCAGCGTGAATGAAATAACCAGGTCTTCACTTTTTTTATCTCCCTGTTCTTCAGTTGCTAAACGATATATCTTGTCCAGAAAGACCTGAAGATATGTAAGTTCAATTTCAGGGCTATCGGGACTTAGGATTTTTATCAGAGCTTCTGAAAAACCTTCTTCGATATTGATATTGAAAACTTTACATGGACCTATTATTGCTTGTGCAGCGTTATTGAGGTCCATGTTTTCGATACGGACCCTGTTGGAGAAAAATACCGGGATATGTCTTTCAAATTCGGTAACATTTGCCATGTATTCCTCCCGCATGACAAAAATAAACCTGCATTGTATATCCGAATCAATAAGAGTTTTTATCACCCTGACAAACAATGATTTCTCCTCCTTGGATCCAAATATGAACAGCTCCTCAAACTGATCGAATATGAAAAAAATCGGTTTATAATGGTCGAGGTACAATGATTTCACATACTTTTTAAACTGAATCTCAGTGGCCGAATACTCTGATTTTGGAGTAAGAGAGGCAGCAACAATTGACGCATACATGCTTTCAAGTATGTTTTTGCCTCGCCGGATATTAAGCGGTAACCAGTCTTCATCCCTGAACTTGTTTGCCAGCCCGCAGTTGATAAGCGATGATTTACCTGTTCCGGAAACACCATACACCAGCATTATCTTGCTCCTGAAGACACGCCGGTATAATTCTTCTATCTCTTTTTCACGGCCAAAGAATATTTCACGGTCTTCTTTAGTGAAGCTGTCAAGAAATTTAAAGGGTGATTTCATGGTAAGATTATTAAAAGACAACTCAGATTTGATTAAAATAAATGAATGATTTACAGATTATTGCTGTACTCCGAAAGTACTCATCATGTCCCAAAACTGGGATACCAGGATTGGATAGTTGTGAAGACACCTGAGATCGCATTTTTCAGTCACTTCAGTTCCGATGTAATGAAGCTGATCATTTTGAAATTTAGTGTACATGAAAATGTCTTCCTTAATATCAAATTTTTCTTTGTCGTCGATTACTTCGTGGCTGGTATCAATAATTAATGGAGACAAATTCAGATACTCATCAAGAGTCTTAAGCGATTTCATAAGTAAGACTGACTGGCTTTCAGCAAATTTTTGTTCTTCGAGTTCCTGCGCCTTAAAATCAGAATCAGAACTATTTAGCAGATCAATTATATGGTTGAACTTAGCAGGCTGGTTTTTAGGATGAATTACCTTAATCTCTCTTATGGAAACCAACTTATATTTGCATAAAAATGCAATGCGTTCGAGAATATAGGCAAGTTTCTCTTCATATTCAACGCAGCGTTTTTCTATTTCCTGATGAGTAAGATTTATCTGGTAATGACCGATATCATTTCTCTCAGGAACCCAGAAATCCAGCGCTGCGTAGAATTTCTTGTCAAAATTTGTACCCATTTCAGGCATGAACCAGGCAATTGAATTTGACTGGACTAAGTTGCCAATGGTTCTGATAAGCCAGGTATAATTGCCCATAGTTAACACAAAAAGCCTGGAGCTAAATTCTTTGCCAAGATTTTCTGATATATCAATTTTCTTTTCTTTATTTTCTTTCCATATCTGGCATATCATCACAAAACTAATGAACTGCATGCTGCGTTCAATAGTTTTGAATATCTGGTCGAGACGCAACCTGTCAAGCTGCCTCATGGATGCTGAGAACAGCCTTCTTAATTCAACGCCAATTGGCCAGGGAAAATTCTTTATTATGATATCACCAAGAAACCTGGCATCGAGTGTTTCATCTTCATCCTCATCACTTACAAGCATTTTTTGCAAGGATGGTTTGTACTTAAGCATTTCCTGAAATACCTGCTGAATGAGCAGTTCATTAATTGCGGCCATTATTTCAAAGATTAGATGATTGATATTATATATTCTGAACTTTGAACTCTAAACATTTAATTAATATTCGGAACCAGATACTGCATCCCCTGCACCTAGCACCTCGCAATACTCAAATATAATGTTGCAAGATATTATTAATCATTTATTTATGATCCTGAGATCGTTGCCAGCATATCCTTGAACTGATCGACAAGATTCTGGTAATTATGCAGGCTCCTGAGATCACATTTCTCAGTCACTTCTGCCCCTATATACATCAGCTGATCACCACGGAACTTGGTGTACATGAATATATCCTTCTTAATATCAAACTTCTCCTTATCATCAATAACTTCCGAATTTGTATCAATAATAAGAGGGGAGAGATTCAAATATTCATCAAATGATTTAAGCGATTTCATAAGCAGCACTGAATTGCTTTCAGCAAACTTGGTCTCTTCCAGTTCCTGTGCCTTAAACCCTGAATCTGAGCTGTTAAGAACATCAATAAGATGGTTGAATCTGGCTTCCTGGTTCTTCGGATGAATGACTTTTATTTCACGGACCGACACCAGCTTGTACTTAGAGATAAATGCAATCTTTTCAAGTATGAAACTAAGCTTCTCCTCATATTCGACACAACGTCTTTCGATCTCTTCGTTTGTCAGATTGATCTGGTAATGTCCGATCTCATTCCTTTCCGGGACCCAGAAATCGAGGGCTGCATAAAACTTCTTGTCAAAATTTTCCCCCATCTCAGGCATAAACCACATGTTCCCTTTTTCCTGCATGAATGTTCCTATTGCCCTGATTAGCCAGGTAAAATTACCCATGCTGAGAACGAGAATCCTGTCCTGGAAATCTTTTCTGAAGTTTTCCGGGATCTCCAGTTTTTTCTCCTTCATATCTTTCCAGACCTGGCAGAGCATCACGAAACTAATGAATTGCATCGTCCTTTCAATAGTTTTGAATATCTGGTCAAGACGCATCCTGTCAAGCTGCCTTGTTGAAGCAGAGAACAATCTACGTAACTCCACACCTATTGGCCATGGGAAGTTCCTGATTATCAGATCGCCGAGAAGACGCGGATCCCGAGATTCCTCTTCTTCCTCGTCATCTGCAATGAGCATTTTTTGCATCGAGGGTTTGAATTTCAGCATCTCCTGAAATACTTTCTGAATTAGAAGTTCGTTAGTGGCAGCCATAAAAAATATCTAAATTTTCTGTTAAAAGTACTTTATAATCAAAATCCTGAAATTTCAGATGGATAAGTTAATAACAATTAATAAGTAAAACAAAAATTTCTTCATCGCTTTATTATGCTCAGGGCTCAGGGCACAGGGCACAGGGCACAGGGCACAGTGTTCAGATTAAGATAACCATATTATAATATTCCGAATTTGCATGATCAATGGTTTTTAGCTAATTTCGCCGATTGTGTTTTTTTCTGGAAAGATGATATATCTTCTTCTATTTCTGTTTGTTACAGCTCTGTTAGTTATGACGCCACGACGAAAGGTAGCTCTTTCTTTTGCGGGCATAAGTATTTTTCTTGTCACAATTGTAAGTTCAATTGTTTCAATCAATGCCCTTATTTCTGCAAATACTGATTCCGGGTCATTCCTTCAATTTATTCAGGCTAACATCTCTTCACTGATAATTTGTGACAAGCTTAGCGCATTTTTTATCCTTATTATAGATTTTACTGTCGTAAGCGGATTTCTTTATTCAATAGGATATCTAAAACCTTATCTTAAAAACAAACCCGAAGCATGGATAAAACTCCATTATCTTGCCTTGGTCTGGCTCCATGCTTCAATGATAATGGTGCCGCTTTTCAGAAACGGTTTTTGGTTTCTTACAGTTTGGGAGATCATGACACTCTCTTCTTTTATTCTTGTGATTTTTGATTTCGATGCAAAAGGAACTCTGAAAGCAGGATTATCATATTTGCTCCAGATGCATGTTGGAATGATATTTATTCTGGGCGCTTTGGTAATATCATCAAAAGGATTTAAGAGCGTATCATTCAATAACCTGGAATCCTTTTTCCAAAATAATTCCAACTGGCCGGTCTTTCTGCTTTTCTTCATTGGATTCGGATTAAAAGCTGGTTTCTTTCTTTTGCATACCTGGCTTCCGGATGCCCATCCTGCAGCTCCATCGCATGTGTCAGGTATCATGTCGGGAGTGATGATCAAGTTAGGAATTTATGGTATTTTAAGGGTGACTACCTACCTGGTGAACGATCTTGCTGCCATAGGGATAACAGTGATAGTTCTATCGGCAATTACCGGATTATTTGGAGTGATGATGGCAATACTCCAGCATGATATCAAAAAACTTCTTGCTTATCATAGTATCGAGAATATTGGAATTATCGGATTGGGTATAGGCCTTGGAATTTATGGTACTGCGACAGGAAATATTATGGTATCTATCGTCGGCTATGCAGGAGCTTTGCTTCATACATTAAATCATTCTTTATTTAAGTCACTCCTTTTTTACAGCGCCGGATCAGTTATAAACCAATTACATACGCGGAATGTAAATAAGATGGGAGGTCTTATGAGATTAATGCCTTATACGGCCTGGGCTTTCCTTATCGGTTCGATAGCAATTTCAGGCCTTCCCCCTTTTAATGGCTTCATCTCTGAATTTCTGATCTATACTTCACTTTTTAATGGGATTGGTAATCCGGAGTTCTATCCCCTGATCGTTATTTTTATAGCTATGCTTTCTCTGGTTCTAATAGGAGGATTGGCACTTTTATGCTTTACAAAGGTATTCAGCATAGTATTTCTCGGACAACCCCGAACCGGGTACGATGAGAAACCTGTTGAGGTTAAGAAGATAATGATTTTATCCAAAGTTTTGCCAGTAGTTCCAATTATTCTTATTGGGATTCTTCCATTTTTAATAATTAAGCCACTGATGTCTCTTACCGGGTCAATATTCGGAATTGCCGGTACTATTCCTGATGTATCATTATATGAACCCATGAAATTTGTCTCTTTTGGAGCAGTTACTCTTTTATTACTTGTGCTAATTATCCTTATTATCAGGGCATTAGTGGTAAATAGGAATAGAATTCATGTTGGTCCGACATGGGGTTGCGGTTATACTGCTGTCAATGCAAAACAACAATATACGGCAGCTTCGTTTATCCAGGAATATGCCGCTCTGACCAAACCTCTGATTAAAACCGGATTTTCAAATCTCAATTACAATGAAGATGAATTATTCCCTGAAAAGCGTGAATTTCATACGCACTCCGATGATTTTATAAAGTCCAGATTGATCTTCAAGCCTGCTGATTTCATAATAAATCTTTTGAGAAGGGCAGCAATTTTTCAGACCGGAAGATTGCAGCACTATATACTATATCTGTTGTTATTCCTGCTGCTGATATTTCTTCTTACATTTTTGAAACTGATCTGATTCAGATGGTAGCACTAGTACTTGTCATAATAACCTCATTTGTGTTTACCGGGCTGATAATCAGAACGAAAAGCATTGTTTCGGGCAGAAAAGGTCCGGGTATCTTTCAACCTGTTAAAAATGTGTGGGTCTTGTTGAACAAAGGAATTGTGTATAGCGGAATATCAGGACCAATTACCCGGATGGCTCCAGTTGTAGTTCTCGCCTCAATAGTTGTTGCTTCGTTGATGGTACCGGTGGCAGGATTCAAGCCTCTGATATCATTTAATGGAGATTTCATTTAGTTCGCTTACCTGCTGGCACTCAGCAGGTTTATGATGATAATTGCTGCATTCGATACAGGCAGCAGCTTTGAGGGGATGGGAGCAAGCCGTGAAGCTCTGTATGGCATGCTCCTCGAACCCGCTATATTTGTCCTGATTGCAGGGCTTGTGGTGCTTACAGGTAAGTTTTCAATGAGTGCACTTTTTAGCCTTCCCGTCGATACTGGTAATAATCTGATTTACGGAATAATAATATCGTACATTATAGGTAATATAACCCTGGTTGAAAATAGTCGTGTTCCTGTTGATGATCCTAAAACACATTTGGAACTTACTATGATCCACGAAGTTATGGTTCTCGATACCAGCGGATTTAACCTTGCTCTAATTCAACTGACCTCATTTCTTAAGTTTGCAGTCTTTGGAGGTCTGATCGCTTCAACAATCATTCCTAATAATTTGCCGGCAGCCTGGCGATTAGTTTTGTTTTTTATTGTACAGGCACTTTTTGGAATAATCATCGGCATAGTCGAATCATTCAGAACACGATTCAGAATGAACAGGAACCAACAGTATATTCTAACAGTCACACTTATTTCTATGATATTTTTTGTAGTTATATTTTTCAGCAAAAACATATTCTGATATGTTGATCTTATTATATATATTATTTGGTATATCCCTTGTCTATATTGCTGCTACAGAAAAGTTTAAGCACTACATTCAGGTCTATACAATACAGGGTATATTACTTTTTGGGATGGCTATAATTGAACTTAAAAGCTTTAGTGTTATAAATCTTCTGTTTATTCTTGCAGAAACCATCATTTTCAAATCCATTGTTGTACCTAAACTGTTACGAAAAATTTTACAGCGGACTGGAATTCATAATGTTCACAAGATGTCCCTCCAGGGAAACTATACTGTTATGATTATGCTTGTTCTGTTAGGTATAAGCCTGGTGCTTGCTCATGTACTTCATGTTCCTTATGTTGGTGAGGTTTATATGATGATTGCCTATCTTACATTATTTACCGGTTTACTGCTGATTACCGTAAGAAAACTTCTCTTCGGCCACCTGGTAGGTTTTCTCATCATTGAAAATGCTGTTTTCCTTTTTTCCATTGCTATCGGGAATGAATTCCCTCTGCTTGTGAATACAGGTATATTACTTGATATTTTTGTTGCAGTACTGATAATGAGTATGTTCCTGACCCGTATCGGTCATAAAATGGGCGGATTTGAAGTCGAAACTTTATCAAAACTAAAAGACTGATTATGCTGTTAGCTATATATTTTATTGCAGGTATAATCTTATCAGGACTGATCTTTATTTTTCCCTGGCGAAAAAGCATCAATGTTTTTACTCTGGTTTTCATTATTGTACAGGTATTGTTTTCAATTCTTGCATTTACAAGGAAGGATCAGAGTGATCTTAGTTACTTCACTTATGATTCTCTTTCACTGATTTTTCTTATTATATTATCATTGGTATCATCAGCAACATTTTTTCACAGTATAATTTATACCAAAGATTCAGGCCACAGGCAACGGGCTTTTTTCTACTCTTCTTTTATTTTGTTAAATATCTCACTTACAGGAGTATATACTACTAATAATCTTATTGTCTCCTGGATTTTTGTAGAGCTGACGACGCTTTCTGTAGCTTATCTGATTAACCATCATGGTACAGCCAATTCCCTTGAAGCCACCTGGAAATACATCTTCATATGTTCGGTTGGGATTGCACTTGCTTATATTGGAATCCTGTTCGCAAGTGCTTCTTCTGGCATAGGGTCGACAGGCGATATGTCCTTTAACGGGCTCCATAATATTTTCGCGAAAATAAATCCTGTTTACCTTAAGATGTCCTTCATCCTGATCCTAGCCGGATATAGCTCAAAGCTGGAAGTCTTCCCGTTATATACTATAGGAATTGATGCCAATTATGTTGCTCCGTCGCCGGTCAGTGCATTTTTATCATCCGCATTGGTGAATGGTGGATTTGTTGCTTTTTTCAGAGTCTTTCTGGCAATGACTGGTACAATTATCAGCATCTGGATAAACCATGTTCTTCTGATTACCGGTATCCTTTCGCTTGTGGTTGCCGCAATCTACATGCAGAAGGCTACCAACCTGAAAAGGGTTTTTGCTTATTCAACAGTTGAGCATATGGGATTAGTTCTCATCGCATTAAGTCTGGGTAAGATCGGAATATATATTGCCCTTCTGCAGATCACATTTCATTCATTTATAAAATCCGGCCTGTTTTATCAGACTGGACTATTGCACAGAGTGTTAAAATCTTATAAACTTTACAAATCCGGCGGATACCTGCGTCTTAATCCAACCGGCGCAATAATATTAATTATTGGTGTGATTCTGATAACCGCTATTCCTCCATCAGCCCTTTTTTACAGTGAATTCCTTCTCTTCAGGGAACTTGGAAACGGGCATGGAGTCATCTTTATAATCGTTGCGTTTCTATTGACTTTGATCTTCTATGGTATTTTCCTTAAGAACTCTAAAATAATTATTGGGGAATCCGGACATATTCATTCTGATATTTCAGTAATACCCATTTCTGAATATAGTACTCAGATATTATTTTTTTCTATTGCGATAGTTCTCACTTTCTATATTCCGGGATTTTTGAATAATCTTTTTGTCTCGGTTTCAGGACTGAATAATGGATTCTTGTTCTCAATTCTAAATTTCTGATTATGGCAGAGATGAAATATTATGAGTTGATAAAAAATCCGGGTATGGTCGCTCTGACGGATATTCCGATTCTGGATTATCATGATTTCAGAGAGCAGACAATAGCAATTATGAAGAAGGAATCCTGTCATTGTGTTAATTATTTTATACGACAGAATACTGATCATGTAGACTTCTATATCATTATTGCCAACGATAGTTCCCACAAGGTATTTGTATATTCTCACAGGCAAAAAGCTGAAATAAAATCACTTGAATCCATCACTCAGGAATGTTTTCAATTGCATGTTTTTGAGAGGGAGATTTATGAAAATACAGGGATAGTATTTGAAAATCATCCATGGTTAAAACCTGTCAGATATCCTTTTGACAGGTATGATAAAGCTTTTAAATTATCCGATTATCCTTTTTACAGGATTGATAGTGAAGAGATTCATGAGGTAGGAGTCGGACCAATCCACGCCGGTATTATAGAGCCAGGGCATTTCAGATTTCAGTGTTATGGTGAAAAAGTGCTGCATCTCGAGATCCAGTTAGGGTATCAGCACAGGGGCATTGAAAACCTGTTTATAAAGAAAAATAGCCTCCTCCAGCGTTGTGTAATTTCCGAAAGCGTTGCAGGAGATACAACAATTGGTCATGGGCTTGCTTTTGCACAATTGGCAGAGACTCTTGCAGAATCAGAATGGAATGAAAAGCTTGAATGTGAAAGAATAATTGCATTGGAGATGGAGCGAATGGCAGTTCATATTGGAGATATAGCTGCATTATGCGGTGATGTGGCATATCAGATTGGTCAGGTTTCATGTGAAGCTTTACGCACTATTGTAATTAATACGATGCAGGACTGGTGTGGAAATCGTTTTGGCAAGGGGTTGATCAGACCTGGTGGTACCAACTACACCCTTGGGAATAAAATTTTGTCGTTTATCGCCGAAAGGCTGGAAGAAGTGCATAGAAGGTTTTTAGAGGTTGCAGATATGATCTTCGATGATTCCGGGATTCTTGCCAGATTCGAAAATACCGGAACTATTTCTGCAAAACAGGTTTATCTCTCGGGCGGTGTCGGTATGGTAGCCAGGACATCAGGTACATGCCGGGATATCAGGGAGTCACATCCTTTTCAGGCTTATAAGGAGGTAAAATATAAACCGGTAATTCTGGATCAGGGTGATGTTTATGCAAGAGCACTTCTCAGGAAAATTGAGTTTGAATTATCGTTTTCTGTTATTAATGAGCTGATTACAAGGATAGAACATCTTTCAGACAATCTTAGTTTTAAACCCGATTATGAAATGAACTTCAAACCTGATATGTTATGTATCAGTCTTGTTGAAGGTTGGAGAGGTGAAATTTGTCATGTCGCTGTCACAGATCATGAAGGTAAAATTGAAATATATAAGATAAAGGATCCATCTCTTCATAACTGGCATGTTCTTGCACTGGCAGTGAGAGAGCAGGAGATATCTGATTTCCCGGTGTGCAATAAGAGTTTTAACCTTTCTTATTGTGGAAATGATTTATAAAGATGATAGAAAATTCAGAAAATGCTGAAGAAGTTAAAAGTACTGAAAAGTCATGGTTCGCAATACATTAAAAATCTGCAGACACAGCCTGTCTCAGATCTTTTCAGAGGGCGCCCGATTATTTCAGGGAATATTTCTGAACAGGAGATAAGCAGAGTAGCTTCAATTTGTCCTGTTGATGCAATTGATAAGAAGTCCGGATCAATAGACATAGGGAGATGTGTTTTCTGTAAAGAATGTGCTTTCATGCTACCTGAAAAGATCAGATTCACAAATGATTACAGATTAGCTGCAAACGTCAGGGAAACTCTTATTATCAGACCGGGCGTCGAGATTCCGGTCAGACTTGATGAAACAAAAGTCAGAGGAGAGATTCGAAAACTTTTCAGCGGAGCATTAAAACTTCGTGAGGTATCGGCAGGCGGAGATAATTCCTGTGAAATGGAGTTGGCTGCTTCGGGAAATGTGAATTTTGATTTCGGACGTTATGGCATTGAGTTTGTGGCTTCTCCTCGTCATGCTGATGGCATTGTTATTACTGGTCCCATCACTGAAAACATGGAGGAGGCTTTAAAGATTTGTTATGATGCAATCCCCCTGCCGAAGATCATTATTCTTGCGGGTACAGATGCAATCAGTGGGGGCATTTTTGATGGCAGCCCAGCTTTGCGCAGGAAATTTATTGAAGAGCACAATATTGATCTTTTTGTCCCGGGAAATCCGATCCATCCATTGACATATATAAATGGGGTGATGGATTTGCTGGGGATAAAATAATGAGAGATAGGGCTGCAGAAAAAGAGATTATTTTTTATTTTCCTCCTTTGTGTTACTTTGTGCCGTCCTTTGTGATCCTTTGTGGTTCAATGATTTAGGTTTAACCACAAAGGAACACTAAGGTTGTCACGAAGGTTCACAAAGCGCTTTTTCAATAGCCCCGGAGGTGTGAGAATCTCAAGGATGATGATATTTTAGAATTATATCTCAGTACCTTCAATCTTTAATACCCATACATATTTGCAAGGGAGATTTACCTGATCGGGCAATTCAACAATTAAACCCTTTTTTGAATCATATTTCCAATTCAGGTCGGCATCATATCCGATCATCTTTATTTTTGAACCATCTGTTGGTTTTATCTGCCTTATATTCAGCTGCCTGCCTGACCAGTTCATTAAGAAAGCATTTATTGTTTTCCCGTCAGCTGAAGCAGTATATCTCAGATTATCACCCTCTTTATAATTTCTGAGTTGCCTGACACCATAGATAGCTTCTCCATTGACTTTAATCCATTCGCCCATCTCTTTTAGTCGTTCAACACTGGGAGAGGGGATAAGACCTTCTGAAGTCGGCCCCACATTCAGAAGGAAGTTTCCTCCTTTTGAAACTATATCAACCAGGTTTTTAACAAGTGTTTCTGAAGATTTCCAGTTCGTATCGTTTGTTTTGAATCCCCAGGTATCGTTCATCGTCATACACGATTCCCATGCCATCGTTGAAGAGGTCGAAAGGATCTCCTGCTCCGGTGTCCCGAAATCACCGACAAAGCTGGTATCCCTGTTCATTCCCTGCATTCCCTGGCGGCCTTTCCCAACCCTGTTATTTACAATGATCTGCGGTTGGAGGTTCCTTACCCAATTATAAAGATCTTTTCCCTGGTCTTCAGTCCACTCTTTTACCCATTCTCCATCAAACCATAAAACACCTAACTTACCATAGCCTGTTAACAATTCTTTGAGCTGCGGTTTAAGGTATTTCTCACGATATTTTGCCCAGTTGACCGAATTTGCATCCGGATTATGCCAATCCATGATTGAATGATAGAAACAGAGAGTGATGCCCTGTTTGGCACATTCATCTGCAAGCATTTTCAGGGGATCTTTACCGTATGGTGCAAAATCCACAACATTGTATTTTGAAACTTTTGATCCCCACATGCTGAATCCATCGTGATGCTTTGAAGTGATGACAATATATTTCATTCCGGCAACTTTTGCAGTTTTAACCCATTCAGCAGCATCAAATTTGACAGGGTTAAACTGCTTTCCAAATTTTTCATATTCTGAAACAGGAATTTTGGCAGTATTCATGATCCATTCTCCGATTCCCTTAATTTCTTCCCCATTATACTTTCCGGCAGGAACCGAGTATATCCCCCAGTGAATAAACATCCCGAAGCGGGCATCGTGCCACCATTTCATGCGAGCTTCATAACTCTCTTTTGATTCTTTTGTATAGTCAATAAGCGGTGCTGTTTTAGGTTTGCATGCCATCATGATGATGATCAATGTGCAGATAATAATGATGTTAGAAAGGTTATTTTTCATATAAGATATGTTTTTTGATTTTAATGAGAAGCAATATCCTGAATCTTTACGTTGTTATTCCAAGATGTACGTGGCATGACCTTACTTTTATCTTTATACTTTTATCTTTATACTTTTATCTTTTATCTTTAATACCCTGCCGCTTGTCCGTCTTTCCTTGATTCTGAAGCTCCGAACCATACCTTGTTTTTATCATCCCACATAATTGCCTGGTATCCTCCATAGCCTCCCAGATCCCATTGGATAGTATGTCCCATGCTTAGAAGTTTCTGGATCACTTCCCACCTGAAACCGTTTTCAAGATAGAGTATACCTCCATTTGTCATCAGCTCACCTGTAGGCTCCGAGGATCCCACATGATGCATTCTTGGTGCATCGCCTGCTTCCTGCAGGTTCATCTTGAAATCGATAAGGTTTACAACTATCTGTGCATGACCCTGGGGCTGCATATCACCGCCCATAACTCCAAAGCTTATCCATGGCTCTCCATGTTTCGTTATAAAAGCAGGAATAATGGTATGGAATGGTCTTTTACCTGGTGCAAATACATTATTATGTCCCTCCTCAAGAGTGAACATCTCACCACGGTCCTGAAGAATAAAGCCAAGTCCTGTGGGACACATACCTGAACCCATCCCGCGGTAATTGCTCTGTATAAGCGAAACCATATTTCCATATTTATCCGCAACAGTCAGATAAACTGTATTTCCTGCCTCTGCTTTACCTGCAGGAACTACTTTGGCAGCAACGTTTCTGTCGATCAGCTTTCGTCTTTCGGCAGCATATTTTTTTGATATTAACTGACTTATAGGTGTAACACTGAACGTCGGATCAGCATAATATTTTGCCCTGTCTTCAAATGCAAGTTTCTTCGCTTCAGTGAAGACATGGATATATTCAGCTGATCCAAATCCCATTGAGGCAACATCATAGCCCTCCAGAATGTTAAGAATCTCCAGCGCTGCAATTCCTTGTCCGTTGGGTGGCAGTTCCCAAACATCATTACCACGGTAGCTGGTGCTTATAGGTTCAACCCATTCAGAATGATGACGTGCAAGATCATCATATGTAAGAAATCCGCCATTTTGCTTCATGAATGCATCAATAGTTCTGGCTATGGTTCCTCTGTAAAATTCATTACGCCCTCCTTTGACTATTTTCTCGAGCGTACTTGCCAGGTTCGGATTACGAAAAATCTGACCCTTTGAAGGAGCCTTTCCTCCAGGCATATAGATATCCTTTATATTTGGATATTCTTTTAGTAATTCAGCTCCCTTCTGAAGATAATAGGCAATTACTTCCGTAACCGGGAATCCCTCTCTTGCGTAGTTAATTGCAGGTTGAAGGATATCTTTCATCGGGAGCTTCCCAAGCATATCATGCATCTCGTACCAGCCGTCGACGCAGCCTGGAACTGACACGGGAAGAGGTCCGTAAGATGGTATTTTATCAATTTTATTTTCCCTGAAATATTCAAGTTTAAGGGATCTTGGCGATCTGCCGCTAGCATTAAGGCCATACAATTTACCCCTGTCGGCACTCCAGATTAATGCAAAAAGATCACCTCCGATTCCGCAACCTGTTGGTTCAACAACACCCAGAACTGCGTTAGCTGCTATGGCGGCATCAATTGCATTGCCTCCTTTTTTAAGGATATCCAGAGCAACCTGTGTAGCAAGAGGCTGGCTGGTGGCTGCCATCCCATTCCTTGCGATAACTTCTGAACGAGTTGCAAAATCCCTTCCTGTAATACGATCCTGTGCCAGAATAACTTCTGGTATTGCAATGAGAAAAAGACAGATTAACTGAGTCTTCATTCTATTAAGATTTCAAAACAAAGTTAAATATTATGAACTGACATTCTCATTTTTATTTTCTAATTTCCGAAAATATTTCTCTCCTTTTTTCATTACTTCAATTCAACTTCTGACCGAAGATATATCTTGTTTAACCGATTAAATGTATTTTTTACATTTATAATTTTTCGAGTTTATTTTCAAGGTATTATCATTGACTAATTTTTCCCGGTTTTAGCCATTGCTTTAAGACGTAGATCGGGTTGCATCTTCTCAATTGCGTATCTGAGAGATGTCCTTGGCATAATATCTTTATTATTCATAACATAGTCAAACACCTGCATTTGATGAGCTTCGCTGGCTGCTTTAAGCATCCATCCGTAACCTTTCTGCACCATATCGTCTTTGTCTGTGAGCAGAATATCGGCCAATTCGAAAATATCTGTCAGGAACTTTCCATGTCTTGCAGGAATAATAAGTGTAACTGCAGAAGCACGGCGCATCCACCTGTTCTGAGACCTTGCCCAGGTTTTTAGTCCTGCCAGGCACGACGGGTACTTTTCGATGAGACTTCCCACAGAGTGATTACATAGGGTATCACATGCTGCCCAATTGGTAACATAACTATCCACCCATCTTTCAAATATTTCAAAATCGCTGATAATATATTGTTTCTGAACAGAATAAGACCAGTTACAGGCTATAAATGACTCCTCCATAAATCGGGATTGCCAAAGTTCTTCACATAAACCAAAAACCACGTTTTTGCTTTTATCAGGCAGTTTTTTGAAGTGATTTTTACCTATATCATGTAAAGTGGCAGATTTTACGCCATACATCATTACTTCCTCTTTAAAAAAAGTCTCACCGCTTTTTTTGGTCTTTTCATCCGAATTAGTTATCAGATCTTTACGTATTTCTTCTATTAGATTACTCATTGTAAAATTTTATCATGAAAATCAATTCAATATCATATCTGCCATTATATTTTGCTGAAAATTAATTAAGATTATTTGATTTTTAATAATTTAGCCACATATTCGTCGCCTAGCAAATCAGTCATTAAGGAAGTTATTAAACCCGTCATTTTGATTTTATGATCACTCACACTACCGGAGCATCTGACAAAACAAGGCGATCCATCGCAAAGACCAAAGACAATTTCAAATATTTTGTAGATCAGTTTGCAGATATTCGCGTTCTTAAATATAAGCTTCCTGGATTTGATCTGCTTTTGCTTCAGCAGAAGAAACTGATCTACTACCTGGGTGAGGCTGCACTTTGCGGACGTGATATTTTATGGGCTCAAAATTTTAAGTATAATCTTAAGATCAGGAAGACCATTGAAGCCATAATTGAAAGTTACTCAGGTGATAAAGAATCACGAGATTATAAAGAATTTCTGATTTATGCCAAATGCGTTTTCTTTGCAAACGGCATACATCATCATTATTCGAACGACAAATTAAGATCAGGTTTCACAAAAACGTATTTCAGAGAGCTTATCCGGAAATCTGATGCAATTCTTCTCCCTCTTGATAAGGATGAGACAAAGGATAAACTTATCGAACTCCTTTTCCCGGTTTTCTTTAATGAAAGTTTATATACCAGAAAGGTTGAGCAAAAAGCAGGTGTTGATATGGTAACTGCATCATCATCAAATATGTATGATGGTGTGAACCAAAGAGAAGTTGAAAAATTTTATTCAGGTATAACTGATCCAAAAGATCCACATCCAATCTCAATCGGTCTTAACTCAAAAGTCCTTAAACGAAACGGTAAAATTATTGAGGAAGTTTATAAATCCGGAGGACTTTATGGGCAGGCTATTGATCAAATTATTTTTTGGCTTAAGAAAGCTAAAGTTGAAGCTGAAACAGATATGCAAAAAAATGA
>Ga0182017_10001748_pt1 | contig 16702 bp, 10 predicted proteins | sample 712E3DmetaG_FD_120492 | JGI IMG/M metagenome (GOLD analysis project Ga0182017, IMG submission 120492) | Permafrost microbial communities from Stordalen Mire, Sweden - 712E3D metaG | ecosystem: Environmental > Terrestrial > Soil > Wetlands > Permafrost | place: Sweden: Stordalen | collected... | reverse complement strand
GTATTGCGTACGACATTGTCGCTCACCAATGTGTTGGTATTTCGCTGCGTTTCCGAACTCGGATCACTTGTGACAAGGTGGGCGCTTCTCCCGACGATGACGGCCGCTGCCGTAGAATCAAAGAAGTAGTTCCCTTGGATGGTAGCGCCGTCGCAACCGTCGTATAGCTGAACGCCGCAGGTTCCCAGGTGCTGAAACACGCAGTTCTTGACCACGCTCGAACTGGCGTGGGTCAGCACCAGGGCCCCCGGCACCTCATCGGTGTATTCCGCGTTGTCCAGTCCCCACAACATTTCCGCCTGTGAACCGCCGATCCAGCGGTCTTTCGTGCGCGACCAGTTGTTGTGCTCAAAGGTCAATCCGTCAAGCATGATCCGACTGGCCTTGTCGGTCCTGGTCCCGGCTATTCTCCACGGGCAGTCAACCACCGGTGCGTAAACGCTCGCCGTAGCCATGTCTTCCCAGGGATGCGGATAGTAGTACACTTTGCCGTTTGCGGCGTCCAGGTACCATTCTCCATATTCATCCAGATACTCAAGCACATTGGACAGTTCCACCCATTCGGTGGAAGTGGCCCTGCCCATTGAGCTCCATTTGTTGAAATCGGGGTTTTCAATCTTCAATACCCAGTCGTTCGGATCGGACGACGACATTCCGGTTATAGGAATCTCGGCCGTCTTGAAAACGCTGAAAAAGGTGACGACCGCTGCCGCTGGATTCGCAAGAGCTACCAGATCGGTCTTCTTGAACTTTATGCCGTCCTGGGCATACGATGCTGTGGCGGGATCATCCCACCAGCCGTCCTGCGGCAGGAACGTCCCTGCGCGCTGAGCCCGCACGTTGTTCACATACAACTGGCGAAAGTAGCCTGCGTACCCCGCGGAAGCAGATACATCGGCCACGAAGTACGGTTTGCCGGCAACCGATGTCCAGCCTGTTATGGTTTTGCCGGCATCGATAACGGGGATCTCTCCTGGATATGCTCGGTAGACCATGTAATGCCCATCGGGGCCCGAATCAGCGCTGGTAAGCGTGAACGTCGTGGTCCGGGGATATGTGCCGCCGCGTAGGTAGACGACAATATCCCCGGTGGCGGTTTTGTTCAGCTTGTTGCTTCTGAGGTAGTCCCTGGCCTTTTCCAGCGTGTTCCATGGGGTCGCGGGGGTCGCGCCATCATTATTGTCGTTGCCTGTCGGGGACAGGTAGAATGAGAAACTGGCCAAAGAGCCGGTGGTGCCACCGGTGGGTCTTGAGCCGCCGGCGTTCCCACCCGCGGCCGTGGTCCCGCCTGTGGTGGTGGATGCAGCCGTGGCCGTGGTGCCACCCGTTCGTCCCCCGGTGGCCGTGCCGCCCGCCGCTCCACCGGTGGCCGTGCTGCCGCCTGTCGCGGTGGTTCCTCCGGACGTCGTGCTGGCGCCCGTTGCCGTGGTTCCTCCGGACGCGCCCCCCGTTGCTTTCGAGCCGCCGGTGGCGGTGGAGCCGCCGCTCGTCGTTGCGCCTCCTGCGCTGGTCGTGCCGCCCGCGCCGGTCGAGCCGCCGGAAGTTCCTGCAGGCGTGAGCGTTCCTCCTGTGACCGGAGTCGACGTACTGCCGCCAGTCGCCGCCGTGCCCCCTGCGCTCGTGCCACCGCCGCTTCCAACCACTCCCCCGCCTCCCAGGCTGCCCCCGGACCCGGTTGCGGAAGTACGGTGTGCAGAGCATCCGCCCAGGGCGAGTGCCAGTGATAAACCTGCCACCACTGCGAGGCGAATCGAATGCTGAGGGAGAGAAGTCATCTCGAAAGCTCCAGTGCCTTGGTGGGCCGTGATGCCGAGCTGTAGGTATTCCAGAACAGCACGGTTTTGCCGGCCAGTTTTGCGGCTCTTGCATCGGCGACCAGGGCGGCCAGCGCCTTGCCTGTATAGGTGGTCTCGATGTGGATGTTGTGGGCCGCCGCCAGGGCGACGGCTTCCAGACTGTCGGGCGTGGCCGCCGCGTATTCCTCGCCGAGAAAGCCCTCACGCACCTCAAGCGCCACGCCCTCCGGCTTCACCGACGGGAAACCGGCATCAAGTTGGCGTAGCAAGTCGACTGCTTCCTCCATGACACGCCTGGTGCGCACAGGGTTGCTGGACTCCGCCGGAACCACGCGCACGCCGATCACGGAAGTTGGCAACCCAACCGCCGCCAGTCCCATGGCCAGGCCGCTGGCGGTTCCGGCCGAGCCGTAGGCGACATAGATCAGGTCGGGCTCTGGCAGGGCGCCGGCTGCAATCTGGCCGGCCAACTCGATGGCCGCGTTGACAAATCCGATGATTCCTCGCGCGTTGGTTCCGCCAAAGGGAATGACCAAAGGCTCGACGCCATCGCGCGACGCGATCTGGTCGCGCAGCTCGGCACCGCGAGCCAGGGCCTGCGAATAGGAATCGACGAAGTGCAGCGTGGCGCCGGCGTCGCGATCGGCGCGCAAGTTTGCGTCCAGATAGGGCGTGAACGGCTGGGGCGCGAGCACGGCGTGGACCTGCAGCCCGACTTGCCCGCCGTAGACGGCGGTTGCACGCACGTGATTGGAACCGACCGCTCCAAAGGTGATCAGCGCGCGTCGGTGTTCGGCCAGCGCTTGGCCCAAAAGGAATTCCAGCTTGCGGACCTTGTTTCCGCCGTAGGCGCGGCCTGAAATATCGTCCCGCTTGACGAAGAAGGACGAGATGCCAAGCAGCCGAGCCAACTCCGGCACGGACTCGACCGGCGTGGGGAAGCACCCAAGCGTCACATGGGCGAGGGTCTTGGTCCCAGGAAACCGGTTGTGCAGTGGCAGCGTCACAGGATCTTCCTAGTGCGTCAAGGCCGCGATCGCGACCATGTACCAAGCGGAATGGGGCAGCCACTGTTCCACCCAGCGCCAGTCCTCCCCACAGGAGCTGCCGCTGGTCCATTGGATGCCGCTGCCATCTGTGGCTCGGCCAGTAATGCCATTGGAAATTCCGCCAACCAAAGTGCCGTTCTGTGTCTTCGAGGCACAGTACGGCGCAGGATTCTGATTGCCAAAGCCGTTCAGGAAGCACATGTCATAGGGATTGTTGCCTAGGATCCAATCGAGCTGGGTGCCGGCAAAGCGAAGCAGATCGAGGTACTTGGTGCCGGTGGCGGAAAGAACATCGGCCCCCATCAGCGCCGCGGCTGCCAGAGATCCCAAACGGGCATTCTCACCTTGCCACCAGTAACCCGATTCGTTGTCGTGGGGGATGAAAAAGCCTGCTGTAGAGACACTGGTGTGCTGTCTGGCATAGCCAAAGGGATTGGCCACGGCAGCAGTGACGCCGACCAGGTAATCGAGGTGCTGTTGAACGGCTTGTTTGACTGTGGCTTTGTGTGATTCATCGGTCTCGACCTGCAGGTAGCGCGCCAGAGCCACGGTGGGAAGTCCCGCGTCCGAGGCGTGCCAGAAGGGACGGGATGCACCGTCGGCAATGAAGTAGCCGTCCGCACTCAAACGACTCACGAGAGAATTGGCGCGCGCGCGAGCCGCGTCGAGGTAGCTGGCGTTCTGCGTGGTCGCGTAGAGCTCGCTGGCAGCCAGCAGCCCGGTGTAGTCGTCAATCACGTTCTCTTTGCCGTCATCCGCGTAGAGTTTGCCGTTGGTATTGAGATACGCGAAGGCCTTTTCAGCGCCCGCGAGATACTGTGCGCTGGTGAAGGAGCCGTCGACCTTCCATTGGGCTGCGCGGGCAAGCGCGGCGATGCTCATGCCGCCGCCTTCGCGCAGCGCCGATTGCCAGTCAGCGGTCTCAGCCCCGTATTGCCCGACGAAGGCGCAGATGGTCCGTTGACCAACGTCGCCTGACCAGTGATCAAAGACGTTGATATAGAAGTAGCCGACGGGATCGAGGACGCGCAGCAGGTAGTCGGCGCCCCACAGGGCTTCGGCTTGCACGGCCGCCGCATTGCCTGAGGCCGCCAAGGCCGGGCCGGCTTGGTCGTGGACCCAGGCCAAGGCCCAGGCCACGAGAGGGATCTGCTGCGGGTTCATGAAGTTGGCGTAGCTCAGGTGGCTCAGGTACTTGGAAATGTCCCCCGAAGCGTCGTACCAGCCCCCGCGCACGTCGGCGCGGGCATCGCTGCCGAAAAAGGGAATGCTCGCGTCCGCAGCCCAAACGTCAGGGTCATCAGCGCGGGATGCCGTGAAGTAGCCCAGCACGCTGGAAAACGTCTGCGCGAACAGCCGATTGTCGCTGATTTGGAACTGGGCTGAGGCTGAGCTTCCGGTTTGCAACTGGTATGTGCCTGCGCGCGTGAGCTCGGTGAAATCCACGGAATAGAACGACTTGCTGCTGCCCCAGTCAGCAAAGGCTTGCGCGGTGAGATCGCCACACCACACCGCGACGCCGTCGCTTCCCACCACGAGAAAACGAGTCAGTGCGGAAGGTCCTTCGATCACAGCATGTTTGGGGCCAAGCGTGTCGAAGCCCAGCTGATTCATGTGGAAGGCAACGGCTGCCTGTGCGCTGACTCCGCCGGCCGACAGTTGGAACCAATCGAGATTGACGATGCCAGCCGTGGACCCGACAGCGACAAGGTAGAGCGCATGGGTGCCAGTGACTGCGCTCAGGCTGACCGTTGCATCGCCCCAAGTTTCCCAGGCACCCGTGGAGGCTGGCGTCCATTTCCCAACGAGTTGACCGGCCGCGCTGTCCAAGTGAACCTCGACTTGCCCTCCGTCGACACCCTTGGCGTAGTGGATTTGCATGGTATCGATGCCACTCATCTTAAGCCCAGAGTAGAAGAGGAAGTCGCCGCCCTCGACGTAACCCACGGTTGTGCTGTTGTCTTGGAGTTGCGTGCCTTGCTGTCCTCCAGTCGTGCCTTTGCAATTCCCCGTGGTTGCGCCAAAGGCGCATTCCGCCTCGATGCGCTGGGTGGCGACCGCGAGCCCTGGGGTTTCGCAGGTCATCACCTTGTTGGGTTCCAGCGTCGATCTGGCGGTGCTCTTGCTGGTGCCGTCGCTTCCGCCCGTGACCCCACCAGACGCGCCTGCCAGATTCCCGCCGGAGCCGGCCAGGCCACTTCCACCCACCGGGGGCGTGCCGCCGCCTGCCATGCCAGCCGAATCTCCGCCCGCGCCGGCCTGTCCACGGCCGCCGGCTGCGGTCGTGCCAGCCGGGCCTGGTCCAGACTTTCCGCCGGCCGTACCGCCCGCGCCGTTGCCGCCAGCGGGCTGCTGCGAGAGAGAGGGAGGCGCCAGCCCGCAGCCCAGGAGAACGAGCGACAAAATGATGGAAAGGGTGAGGGGCCTCTGAAGGCAGGAATGATGCATGGAGGTACTTCGCAGACAGGGGAGGTTGGGCAGACAGACTGCCGACGAACTGCGTCTGCCGGGCGCCCTGGGCCACGGCCACGCTATCTGATCGGGTGGGGACTCGCACCAGGAATCGAATCGCGGCGCGCCTGGACACGCAGGAGGGCGGCGCCCGAATGCGCCCCGCGTTGGTTCATCCGGGGATGCGTTCGGGTGCACGGATCTTCCCTTTCCGGATCGGCCTGGCGCTATCTGTTGACGGCGTTGATAATGTACAGCAGACTCGCGTTGGGGTTGGTTGTGGGCTCGCGTTTCTGCGGAAACTCAGTTAGGGAGGCACAATGAGAAGCACGAAGGTTGGCAAGATCCTAGTCGGGATCACAGCCGGTCTGTTGGTCGGAGCAGCCCAAATGGACTGCGTATCGGACTTGCCGCCCCTTACCTTGCCAGGAGGCAGCGGCGGCAATGGTGGCGTTTCGAGCAACGGCGGCAATGGTGGTGCAGCGGAAAACGGCGGTAGCGGCGCCGCTGGCCGGAGCGCCATTATCGGCACGATGCCGTCGGGCGGAAGCAACGTGGACGCCAACGTCCAGGACGTCGAGCCGGTGATCGCTTCGGCCGACGCCAACTGCGGGGTCCAGACCCAGAACCCGAAGCCGAGGCCGGCGGATCTTCTCTTGCTCCTGGACCGTTCGGGATCGATGGATTACGACATTGCCAACGACAAGAATTGCAACGTCGGCTCCACCACTTGTACGCAACGCTGGGCGACCGTCACGACATCCCTGCAACAAGTCCTGGCGGCCACGCCAACGGGCGTGCAGTGGGGCTTGAAACTCTTCACCTCGCCCAAGGGCAGTACGTGCACGGTAAACCCGGGAGCCGATGTTCCGGTAGGGCCAAACTCCGCGGCTCAGATCCAGACCACCATGAGCAACACGTCCCCAGGCAATCAGACTCCGACCAGAGCCGCCATCACCGCGGCTGCCGCATATCTCAACACGCTGAACGATGGCCTGCCCCACTACATTCTCCTGGCCACCGATGGGCAACCCAATTGTGACCCAGGGACGAGCCCCGATGTCACCGACGCATCAGTCATCGACACGACGGGAGCCATAGCCGCGGCGGCTGCACCAGGCAGCGACATCAAGACCTTTGTCATCGGAATCGGGCCAGCGCCCGGCAACCTGACTCAATTCGCCGTTGCTGGCGGAACAACGGACTACTACCCGGCAACCTCTCCGGACGCGCTGACCCAAGCACTCACCACCATTCAGGGCACGGTGGCGAGCTGCGACTTCACGATGGCCGAAGTTCCGCCCCAGCCCGACAACCTCGGCGTCTATTTGGATAGCACAACCAAGGTGCCGGCTGACCCGGCAGAGGGCTATTCGTTGGCCGCGGACAACCTGACCGTCACGCTCCATGGCAGCTACTGCGACGGGATCAAGGCCGGAACCTACAAAGTGGTGCAGGTCTTTTTCGGATGCCCAGGCGTGCCACCGCCTGACAATTTCTGAGCCTGCCGTCTGTGACGCTGCGCGGGCCGGCGCGTGCCGCCGTGGTCGCTGGGCGAAGGGTGGGAACCTTCGCGCGCGATGGGCATCTAACAAGATAGGAATAGGTGGTTTGATCGGACGGATCGGCGACCAGATCCTGGTCGGGCCGTCCAAGGAGGGGAATGTGGAATCTCTAACTATCTTGCTGGGATTGCTGCTTCTAGCTGCGACGGTCTGGGACCATTTTCGGTTGCGTCGCGCGCTGCTAGAACAGAATTTCGCGGCTCGCACCTCCCGGCTTCGCAGCGCCATGGCGCGAAAGCCAGGTGACCATCGCTGGCCATCGATTACCGTGGTGCGGCCGGTACGGGGACTCGACGTGGACGCCGCCAAAAACCTGGCCGCTGCGCTGGACAACGACTATCCCGGCGAAGTCGAAACCATTTTCGTGTTTGACGACGATCTCGATCCTGGTTTTGCCACGGTTCGCAAGGCCATTGCCGCGCACGTTGCGGCCGGTGCGCGCGGCACCGCCACGATCATGGTGGCCGGACAACCGCCTCCGACCATGACCGGGAAACTGCACGCGATGATGGCTGGTCTGGGCCAGGCTACGGGTGAATTGGTCGCCTTCGGGGACTCGGATACGCGGCCGCATCCCTATTCGCTGCGCCTGGCGGTCGAGAAGCTGCTCACCACCGAGCGCGCGGGAGCCGTATTCGTGCCAGTGGTGGCCAGCGAAACGCCGCAGACTGCCGGAGACGTGGGCGTCGCGCTCATGCTCAACGGACTCTATGGACCAGCGGTGGCCCGCACCGTGAGCAAAACCGGGGAAATGCCTTTCATCATGGGACAGCTCATGGTGTTTCGGCGCGAGACCCTCAAGGCCCTGCGCGATCTGCAGAGCGTGAGCGGCGAGTTGGTGGACGACATGCGAATGGGGATGGACGTGGTGGCGGCCGGGTATCGCAACGTTGTCTCGGCGGACACCCTTCCCATCGTGGTGCGTGGGCTGGGACTCGCCGAGTTCGTTCGCATGTTCCGCCGATGGCTCATCTTCTCTCGCTCGGGTTTGCCAACCTGGTCGTTCAAGCTCCCGGTGTGGCTGCGCGGCGCAGAGTTCTGGCTGGGATTTCTTATGACGGCCCTGGCCCTCTCCTGCGGCCAGTACGCTGCCGCGATTCCCGCCGCCGCCACCGTGGTGGCCGTGAGCGCCAGCCTTGTACGTCTGCACCGAGTTCTGGGCGGCGCGGCCATCGGCTGGCGCCACGCTTGGGTTCCGGCTGCCGTCTTGCTGGCCGGGCCGCTGCTTCTGCTCAGCGCGATTCTCAAACCAGAAGTGACGTGGCGAGGACGCACCTACCAGCTGGATGCCCGTTCCAAGTTGCACCGACCGGAACCCGCGCACGCCCATCGGTCTTGAGCGCGAGCAGAGGTCGGGTCACAGCCACACCATTACGCTGGTCAGCGCGTAGGGCATCGGCACCATCACGCCATCGCTGCGTACTTCGAGCGCGCGCAGCTCGCGCTCGCGAGCATCGCACAGCGTGGCCTTTCGGATGGGACGGCTGGGGCAGGACAGGCGTACCTCGACCGCGGCGGGCGCGAAGCTCGCGAGACGGACCACCACGGCGTCGCCCTGGGTGCTCATTCGTGCTCGTCAGATCAGGCTGCGAATCTTCTTGATTTTGCGCCAGAATTCTCGCGACGCCTTTTGGGACAGCAAGGGGCTAGGCTCTAGCAAACAGCCTCTTGCTTTTGCATGCCGAGAGCCTACTATACCCCCCCCCCCTCATATGTGGGTGAGATGTTCCCAGGCTTTGAAACCAGTGAGAGACACCATGAATAGTCGGGTCCGGACCTCTAATTGTTTGACCAACAAATGGCTCCTGGCGGCCGTTGCGGTGAGCCTCGGCGACTGCGCCGCGAGTCAGCCTTCGGTGCTAACCCAGCAATCAACTCGCACATCTGACAGTGAAATCCACGCCCGCATCAAAGCGGCGAACCCCGGATACTCCGGAACAGGCAAGGTGATCAAGGACAACCACGGTGTGATCTGGGGGCTGGACATTCACATGTCCAACATTACAAGTCTCGAGCCTCTGCGCGGCATGCAGCTGACGGCACTCATGTGTTCGAACAACTCGATTGAAGATCTATCGCCGCTCAGAGGGATGAAGCTGCTTCAGCTCGGCCTCACGGGCAACCCGGTCTCGGATCTGTCTCCGCTTTCCGGCATGCCCCTGTGGAAGCTGTGGATCAATAAGACCAAGGTGGCTGATCTACGACCACTAACCGGCATGAAACTCGAGGAGTTCTCCTTCTCACCAGAGAACATCACGGAGGGTATTGATGCTGTCAGAAGCATGAAGAGCATTACCAACTTCCCGATGCCCAAGTATCCCAATAACCCGACTATAGGTTCCAGCGTCACGAAGAAGGTAGTTGCGGCCACGTTCTGGGATCTGTACGAAAGACGGCGGTGTCCCGACGGGACCGTCGCCGTGGATGGACCCTGTGCGGATGGTTGCGCGGGAGGCGGGGTGCTGTCCAACGGTCACTGCTGCTGGCCTGGGCAGGCCTGGGAGGCTAGCAAGGCGACATGCGATGGCAATACGACGTGTCCGAAAGGTACCGCATGGGATGGAAACAAGTGTGCACGCTACACGATTATCGACAACGACCTCACGCGTGACAACAAGACGGGGCTCGTGTGGCTGCGGCGGAGCTACTGGCCACGCTCGCAGCCCCGAGCTATTGAGTTCTGCAAGGGCAGGGAAATGCGGATACCGACCAAGGAAGAAGCTCTCGAAATCGCGGATAGCAACTATGATGGTACAGTATTCGTGGAATGGAGCACTTGGACTTCGTCTTCAACTCGTGACGGGTACGCGGCGATCATCTCCTTTTCGGGCATCACATCTGGACTGAAGGTTGGCCTTGCCAGCGCCACCCCGACGGACGCCGTCCAGACGTCCTCCGTACCCATCGCTGAAACTAGCGCTGCCCTCGGCGCCACCTTGTGTGTTCGCTGACGACCTGCGAAGCAGGCCTCAAAGCGCAACCGCAGTACGAGGCAATGAGATCAATCAACCGACGGCGACGCGAGCCTAGCGCGATGTCGTCCACGCGAAGCCCGACGGCGCAGAGACCGCAACAAGACAAACCCGAGCAACCCCAGGCTCAACCGCGCCGAAGCTTGCGAGGACCTCGCGGCTACGCTGCAGCTGCAGCCACCGGCGCTCTTCTGGGAAACCGGGATCCCCCCGGCTCCGGACGGGTCAGTCCCGCTGGCCGTCCCCCGCCCTCCTCCACCGGCCCCTCCGGCGCTGGTTGACCCGCCACCCACCGCGGCGCTCGCTCCGGCCGAAGGCTGACTGGTGCTGATAGCACCGCTCGCGCTAGCGGAGCCACCACTACCGGACATCCCACCCGAGCTGGTCGTGCCGGTCGCACCGCCCCCGCTAGCGGAGCCACCGCTGCCATACCGCCCACCCGCGCTCGTCGCTCCGCCCATGCTGGCGGAGCCGCCGCTGCCCGACCGCCCACCCGCGCTGGTCGCTCCGCCGACGAAGGCAAGGCCGCCACCCGCCGACGTCCCACCCGCGCTGGTGGCTCCGCCGACGAAGGCAAGGCCGCCACCCGCCGACGTACCACCCGCGCTGGTCGCTCCACCCGCGCTGATGGATCCACCGCCGCCCGTTGTGCCACCCGTACCGAGCGGTCCGGAGGATGAGGCAACGGTGGTTATCGTCACATCCGCCAAGGTCAGGGTTCCGGAACTCACCGTGAGCTTGATCGTTCCCGGATCCATGGTCGACTGGATGACGATGAGCGCCTTGCCACGGTAGACTTTTCGGCTGGTTGCCTTGTAGGGATCACTGCTCGTCCAATCGGCATTCGCGATCCCAAGGCTCCTTCCCGCGCCGGTCAGCGTGAACTGTACCGTATCGGAGGCGTCGGCCACCAAGACATCATTCGCATCCAAGATGTCGACCTCGATATTGGACACGTCGTCGCCATCTGCATACAGGTTTGTCCGGTCGGGTCTAAGCACGACCTTCGCCGCCGCGCCGGCGGTCGTGATGCTGTCGACGGCCACCTGAACGCCGCCCTTCATTCCCACGGCCTTGATCACGCCTGAAGACCAGGGGACATTAGTCCATTGCATGATCATGTTCGGAAAATCGGCGAGCTTCTTGGTACCGATCTTGGTCGAATTCACGTACAGATCGACGGTCTCGCAGTTTGTGTACGTCGTTACGGTGACAGACCCGGCTTGGTTCCAGCTCTCTGTATATTCCGGCGAGGACCATGTCATCGTCTGCGTAAAATCCCCGATTCCTATGTGCACCACCGGCGCATCGGTCCACTGGCTCTGTTGATAATAGAACCAGGCCTTGCGGAAACCGCAGTAGTCAATGTAGCCCGAAGGCCCGCCCCCTTTGCCAATGCCCTCCCCAAGAAAATCCACGCCCATCCACAGATGATGGCCGATGACATAAGGGGAATCCTTGACCGAAAACCAGGTGGGTTTGCCATTGGCCAAGTACGGCGCCTGTTCGGTTCCACAAATCAAAACGTTGGGGTCCAGCGAATGGATCGTGGCGTAGGCGCCTTCCCCATAGTTCATGCCCACCACATTGTTTTGAATCTTGGCAAGGCTAACCATTCCCGCCGGATCCTGTATGACAGAGGCGTGAATTACAGGCCGCGTCTTGTCGAACTGATTGATATACGGGACAAGCTGTCCCATGGTGGTCGTGACATAGGCGGGAAGAGTTGCGCCCGAGGCGACTTCATTGCCCGCGCTCCACAGCACGACGCTCGGATGGTTTCGGTCTCGCTCAATGAACCCCTTCAGGTCCTTCTGCCAATTCTGGTCCCAATTCTCGTAGGAGACGCCGCTGGCTGCCTGACCCCATTTGTCGGTGAACTCATTCAAGACCAACATGCCGTATTGATCGCAGAGATCGAGAAACTCCGGGCTTACCGGGTTGTGCGATGTTCGTATCGATGTGGCGCCAGACACAATCAATTCCTTGATAATTCGCTCCCACATTCTTTCCGGGACCGCCGCCCCCACCGGTACCTCCATGTGGTGCATACAAACGCCCTTCAGCTTCGTAGAGACGCCGTTGATGAACAACCCTGTGCCCGGAGTGAACTTCAGCTCCCGGATGCCGAAGGGCGTAATATAGTCATCGGTCGGGTTGGTGCCGTTCAGAACCCTTGTGTACGCATAGTAGCGTACCGGCGTGGAAGGCGACCACAGCTTGCACGGCGAAAGAGTGAGGAGCTGCGTACATGTGGTGCCAGTGGTGCCCGTTGCAACGGTCACCGGCGTGGAAACCGACTTGAGCGCATTGCCGTCTTCGTCGTAGATGGTGGTTTCGACAGTGCGTTGCTGGTCGGTCGTCAGTTCATTCATGAGGTCGGTCTGGACACTGATTTGCGATTCCGTGGCTGCGACAACTGGGGTCGTGACAGCGGTGCCCCAGTTCCTCACGTACACCTTGTCAGTCGCGATGAGCCACACATGGCGAAAGATTCCGGTGCCCGAATACCACCGTGAATTGCGGACCGTTTGATTGTCCACAAAGACCGCAAGTACGTTGTCGCCGGTGGCGTTCAGATAGGGTGTAAGGTCGCAATAGAAGCTGACATAGCCAAATTGCTGACCACCGACCTGTGTGCCGTTGAGATAGATCTTTGAGTCGTGATAGACACCGTCAAACTGGACGATGACCTTCTTCCCGGCAAAGCCTTGGGGAAGCGTGAGGTGCTTTCGGTACCACCCGAGCGCCCCAGGATCCGTGGTAGTCGCGTCCGTGGCTTTGTACAGGGTAATGCTCATGTCGTGCGGGACGTTGGTCGGCGTCCATGAAGTGTCGTCGAAGGTCGTGGCCTGAGCCCCGGCGACATTTCCGGTCTGCACCTTCCAGCCCTCGTCGATGCGAAGCTTGATGCGGCTCTGGAGAAATCTGGCCTCAAGGCGCTCAGTCAGGTTCGCGCGGGCAATACCGGGCGCGAGAAGGAGCAGTACCGTGGAAAACGAGACGAGACGCAACTTCTGCATGTCGGGATCCCTTTCTGAAGCTCAGCAAGTCACAAGGGCTCGTGAGCCTTGAATTCGGAGAATAGTAAGTCGTAAGGGGTTGAGCGTGCGGAAACCTTCGCAACATGCGCCGGCGCGACCTGGAGCCGACAGCCCGGCGGGGCGGGCGGCACGTTTCGCGGCTTCCGGATGCTGATGAGGGCCACCGGCGTGAGTCTACTCCATCCCGGCCCTGCAGCGTCTACAACACGGGCGGCACAAGTTCTGTCAGAGGCGGTACCAGTTTTGCCACAGGCGGCGTGAGCCCCACAGACGGCGCGGTCGGAGGGGCGAGAGGCGCGGGCGGGGTCACTGGCGGCGACAGCGCAAAGGGCGGCTTTTCAGGCGGCGGCAGGGCTGGTGGGCTTGCCGACGCCGGCGCTGGCGGTGGCGGGACCGGACCAAGCCCGGACACTGGCTCGGTGGATCCTTCAAGGAAGATCACCGTCTGGATGGTCGGCAACTCGACCATGCGGAACTGTGGCGGCAGCGTTGGCCAATGCGGCTGGGGCACTCTTTTCCAGCCCCGCTTTGGTCCCAACGCCACCGTCTCCAATCAGGCCCGCGGCGGCCGAAGCATCTCGACCTGGATCTGGGGCGATCCCAATGTCTCGAAGACGGCAACCGACGCGAGTGGCGAATGCCAGATCATCGAGAACAAGACGTACTCGACCAATTGGACAACAATGCTCGATTTCGCAACAGGCATGAAGGCGGTCGACTGGGTGTTCATCGAGCTCGGAATTAGCGACGCCGGTGGCGCTTGCGATCGGCACGTTGGCAGGGCCCTATTCCAATCCGACCTTATCTATTTGGCGAAGGCCATCAGGGACAAGGGGGCCAACCCGATCTTCACCGAAGGTTCTTCTCAAAAGCTCGGACCGACGGATGTACCTCGATGTGTTCTTGGCTGCCTCAGCTGGCCAGCTTGGCGATTAGGTCGCCGACTTCGCGCATGCCCATGCCCATCTTACCGGCGGCCAGGCTCTTGATCTGGCCACACCATCACGCTGGCCAGCGCGTAGGGCATCGGCACCATCACGCCATCGCTGCGTACTTCGAGGTCGCAAAGCTCGCACTCGCGCGCATCGCACAGGGTGGCCTTTCGGATGGGACGGCTGGGGCAGGACAGGCGCACCTCGACCGCGGCGGGCGCGAAGCTCGCGAGACGAACCACCACGGCGTCGCCCTGAAAGGCCGGCTTGAGCGCAGTGACCTGCACGTCGTCGCGGTCGACCAGCATCACGCCAGGTCGTCGAGATCCGGCTGGTTCGGGCCGAAAAGGGCGGCGCGCAGGGCTCGCCGCACGTGGTGGGGCAGACGGTTGCTCCTGGCATCTCCTTGGGGAGTGAACCACACGGCATAGTCGCGCACAGCCGACGAAGTGTATCAAGCTTGGAGGGACGGCAAGGGCTAGAATATCGGGGCGCAGGTCGAGACCCCCGCGCCCACAATGTGGCGGCCGCCGGTGTAGGCAACGACGGTGCGGATGGTGCCGGGCGTGTCGCGCGGCACCTCGTACACCGATCCGATGCTGTCTAGACCGTCCTCGTCGTTGTTGACGAAGATCCAGAACGATCCGCCCCAGAACTTCATGGCCCAACTGCTGTTTCCGTGGAGGGTTGGGTATGAGTAGATCGGCGGTAGCGTCGCACCGCTGGCAGGATCGATCTGTACCAGCACGGCTGGGCCCTCTGGGTCTGGCCCCATACCGGCCGGGACGAACCCCCACAGGCTGCCGTCGCCCGTTCCGGTCAGCTCCGCATCGCCGGCGATGATCATACCGACCGGCCTCACCACGAGCGAAGGAAACGACACCGTGGCCAGCTCCGATGGTCCGGGGATCGCGCCGTCACCACCGGCAATGTACAGAGTGTCGACGTTGGTCGAGGGATCGAACACGAAACCCATGCCGAAGCCAGAGTCGAATGGGCCGTCTTCATCCACTTGGAAGCTCGTCGCCTGGCATTGTCCCGTTCCGGTATCCACCTTGAATAGATTGCCGTCACCGTACACCACCCAGGCAACCGCGTTCTGATCGACCGCCATCGAAAAGGGATCGCTATCCGTCGGGCAGTTGAGCACAGCGATGTCGGTGAAGGTCAAGGTCGCGGGATCGAAGCGCGAGAACATGCCGCTGGCCCCATCGACGGTGTAGATCCACTGGCTGGCCTCGCTGCAGGCGGTGGCGACGGTGGCTGTCAGCGGGATCGACGCATCCGGCGCGCGCGAGTCGCCGGTTTGCAACACCAGGGTTCCGGTGCGAACGTGCGGTGGCGCGCTGTCGAACGCGCCGAAATTTACGGAGACGGACCGTTGTGTGCCCGGCGCGACAGTGAACGCGAGCGCCTGGCCCGGGTCAAACGTGAAGCCAGGGTCGGTGCCCGGGCCGAAGGCGATGCCCGAAACCTGGCAGGCTTCGGTGTCTTGGTTGACCAAGGTGATAGCGCGGCTCGCGCTGGTGTTGAGGATGACCTTCCCGAAGTCCAGCCTGTCAGGCGAGATGGTCAGCACACAGCCGGACGTCGGCAAGAGCGGCGTCCGATAGCACGCCACCCAAAAGAGCAGCGTGCACCCGAGGAGCATTCGTCCGCCCAGGCATTTACTCATCGTTGCTGCGTTGCTGTTACGCATGGTTCTGCTCCTTGCACTGCTCGCCAGGTCACCAAGCCCAAGCCTGCCGCAGCATACAGCAGCGGACCGTCCGGGTCTGCTCCGACTCGCGCAGGCCGCTCGGCAGGCGGTGTTCGGGGTAGTGGGGCAAAACGCGGCCTTGAATTTCCTCACTTGACCAGCTCATAGGCGCCGATATCGAAGGCGCTGCCCTGTGGACGTAGGTTACCGTCGATATCGGTTGTGGCACTAGTCGTCTTTCCGTGATCGACAGCCGGGCTGGTCGAAGTGAGGTGAAAGTCATGGGATGTCGTGGCCACGAACATGGGATCATCCGAAACGCTTGAGGTGAGGACGGATGGCAGCGTGCCCCCGCCGTACAACAGGTTGTTCGAGCCGATGATCTTAGGCGAGCTCCCAGTATCAGATGAGAAGTAACCCTCGTTCGTCAACGCAACGATCAGATTGTCGTCCATTTGAATGCCCACTGGGCCCGAGGCCAGGGCTATCGCGCCAGACGAGCCCGTGCTGCGCGAGCCGCAATTGTACAGAGTGTTGTTGTAGAGCTGCACATTGCCGCTGCCGGGCGAGCCTTGGTTGGTTATGTTGGCCACATAGATACATGCGTAGTCAGACGAGCCATCAGAGGGGTCAGGACCTTGGCCGACGTCGTAAATGACATTGTTGTAGGCGATGACCGCTCCCTGTGACGGGTCAACACTGGCAAAATTGAGTCCGTCGCACACTGTGCCGTGAATCACGTTGTCATGCACGACCAGATCGAATTCGTTGGGGCCACCCGAATCGTGAAACTGGATCGCACGACAGGTCTTGCCGTCACGCACTGTGTTCCAGCCAAGCTCAATGTGATCCGAGCCAAAGTAGATGCCGTGATAGTACTTGGTGATTGTTGTGACACTGGCCGCCGCGTCGTGCACAACGTTTCCGAGGAACTTGAGCCCCGCCGTGTTGTCACCTTGACCGCCGGTCACACAACCGCTTTGACCAGAGCCGTTAGGGCAAGAGATGTCGTTGCCCACGATGCGCCAATCCACGGCCCCCCCTTCGAGGTCGATGGCCTCGGTTTCGCCACGTATCGAAAGTTGCGAGATGACCCAATGGTCAAACGTCCCGGTGATCGCGGGCGTCAGGATGCCGCGTTCAAGACCAGAAATGACGCCGATAGTGACGCTGGCCCCCGGATAGGCCACCAGG
>Ga0182017_10001747_pt1 | contig 16704 bp, 13 predicted proteins | sample 712E3DmetaG_FD_120492 | JGI IMG/M metagenome (GOLD analysis project Ga0182017, IMG submission 120492) | Permafrost microbial communities from Stordalen Mire, Sweden - 712E3D metaG | ecosystem: Environmental > Terrestrial > Soil > Wetlands > Permafrost | place: Sweden: Stordalen | collected... | reverse complement strand
TCACCATCTTCCCACGCGGCAACATACAGCCGGCTTGGCAGGGGAAAATGCGGTCGCGCCAGCAATTCCGGCAACAACGGATCGCGCTCGTGTAGTCCCGCAAGAAAGAACGCATACTGTCGGCGCTTTTGCCGGACCATCTCTTCCAACAATGCCGCGAATGCCGCCCGATCGCTGCTGCGAATGCAAACCAACGAGAGGATAAAATAATCCGGCGTCGAGCCGGGTTTCGGCAACCGGGGCATGCGCCTCATTTTGGCGAGGAGGTTGAATGGTAGTCGCAGAGCACGCAGCCAGTTTGCGTAGCCGGTCACCCGCCAGCGCCGGATTCCCCTCTGGTCCCAGGCAGCAGCGACCCCGACCAATTCATCGCCACGGAAAACCAGGAAGACGTCGTCCCATTTCAGGTGTGCCAACAAACCACCAGCCGTGCCGAAGTCCGCCACCTGATATTCGGGGAAGAATTGCTGTGAACGGCCTTCGCTTTGGAGAAAGTTAATGATTGTCGAGGCATCGCCACCACTGGCATTCCGCACACGCAAATCAGTATTGACCGGGGAGGAGCCTCTTGAGTTCAGGCTAATCGCCATGCAACAGAACCGTCCAAAATCATGGTATTTAGGCAAACCGCAACGCCCGGAGAGCAAGGCGGCTGTTGCGTGACGGTTGTCCTCCATGATGGTGGTCAAATAGAAAGGCACCCGCCCGTCACCATGGCGTTCGCGCAGGAACTGGTAGCCGCGCCCGAGAATCCGTCCGTTGCGGACAGGTTCCTCCAAACGCAATCCACTGAGATAACCCACGGGCATGAGTTGGCCATTGACAAACACCGGCTTGATTGACCGATGGCCGGTTGCCCGGACGCGCCCCGTCCCGGTTTCCCGGCAGACGAGCACTTCGGATTGCCGTCCCTCGACACACAACGCACCGAAGTAATCGGGCTCGCGTTCAAATGAGAAGCGAACCGCTCCGGGCATGTCCACACTCCGGCTAAAAGTGCGTAGCGCCGGCTCATCCGCTGGTGACGCCACTTCAAAACGGAAGTTTCCGTTGCATATCGATGTTGGCGTCAGACCGGGCACAAGACCTCCTCCTCTTCCTGCGGCACCTGCCAATGGTCAGGCAAGGGCGGACTGCCGGGATCTTGCACTGAATATGGGGTGGCAAAGCGCTGCTCCGAATACAACCGCTTCACAAAGATCCGGTAGGCAAGATTGCCTACAAAGTTGATGGCGCACCGGATGTCCGGCCGGCTGACGCGCTTGAGAACGCGATCCAGCCGGAAAGTTTCTTTGTAAGCCCATTTGAAGCCGCGATAAAGCTCTTCGGGTGTCATCTGCACCGGCTTGATGACCACGTGCATCGTGTCGTAGTCGTTCCAATTGAAACTGAGAATCCGGTTCTCCGCCAGCAAACGCTGGAACAATGGCGTGCCGGGATAAGGCGTATAAAGCGAGTAGCGCGGAATATCCACGCCCAGATCCTGAACCAGTTGTACGGTGGATTCGAACACGTCGGCGTCATCATGATCGAACCCGAACACAAAACATCCCTGCACGGTGATGCCGCGCCGTTGAAGGGAATGGATCAGGTCCCGGTAGTTCAGTGTTTTGTTGAAGTTTTTACGGATGCCCTGAAGCGTCGTCTGGTTGCCGGACTCGAAGCCGACGAGCAGGTACACACAACCGCTTCGGGCCATAATGTCGAGCAGTTCCGTGTTCTGGAGTGTGTCTGCGGTTACCAAGCCGCCCCAGCGTTTTCGGAGCGGAGTGATGGCGGTGAAAAGTTCCTTCGCGTACTCCACGTCGTCAATGAGACTGACATCATTGAACCCGAACCGGTTGCCCGGAAAGTTGCGGATATCGCGGACGACATCGGCGATGGGCCGCTTGAGGTAGCGGGGCCACACGGCGTTGACCGTGCAGAAATCACAAATCCGTTTACAGCCGCGCGTGGCTTGAACGGTGTTAGGCAACATGTAACCGCTGTTGCGCTGCAAATCCCTTCGCGGCGAGGGAACCCCGGCCAATATATGGTCGGGCAAGGGAAGTTCGCGGTAAACCCGCTTGAGTTCACCATGGCGAAAGTCCTCGATCAATTGCGGCCAGGCGTTCTCGGCGCGGCCGATGACGATGCTGTCGGCGTGCTGGGCTGCCTCGCCCGGCAGGATGGTAACGTGAACTCCACCTAGCACGACCGGGATGCCGCGTTGACGGAAGTGTTTCGCCAGCGCATAGGCCGGGTGCGCGCAACCGGTGATGACGCTGATCCCCACCAGGTCAGCCGGCTCATCCATTGGGATCGGGTCCACGCTTCCATCCACCAACTTGACTTCGATGCCGGGCGGCACCATGGCCGCCAGCGTGGTCAACGTCAGGGGCGCTTCCCGCATGGACCGGACAAACGATCCGATCCGCAGCTTGTGCATATGCGCGTCAGGCATGATGAGAAGAATGCGCATTACAAACCTTTCCAAGTTTCGTTTGTTTTTAAGCAGGTGTTAGCTGAACCAAGGCAAACAGGAATGCCTGCGCCACAAGGTTGCTGGGAAGCTTTCGTGATTATTGGCTGGCGCGGTTCCCGAGCTTCCCGCTCGTGACCGCGGTAGCCAAGCATCATCTCGTACTTCTTGTGGAACTCAACCCGGAAGATGGGGTTGTAGGCAAAATAGGTGAACAGGCTCCAAAAATCCTTGGCATTAGTCTTTAGATCCGTGGCGCGTCGGAGGATCTGAAAACCGGTATTGTGCCGGATGCGTGCCTGATAACCAAGTTCAGATAGTTCCTCGGGACTGATGAGCTTCGGGCGGAAGGCAGCATATCCAAACCGGTAGTCGTCATGCAACCACCAGCAGCCGTCATAGAGCAGTCGCCCTTCCGCCTTCATCCGCTCGTAGAAAGCCGTGCCAGGGTAGGGAGTGAGAATGTTGAAAGCGGCAAAGGCGAATTTTTTGGAAAGCGCCCAATTCACCGTCTCCCGGATGCTGTCAGCAGTTTCGTGGTCATAACCCAAGAGGAATGCTGACCAAAGCATAATGCCAGTGTCCCGGATTCTTTCCACCACCTCGTCATAGCTTCCGCCAGCCAGGTTGAATTGCTTGTTCATCGCTGCCAAGTTGGCGGGATCACGGGATTCGAATCCAACCACCAGCCCGGCGCAACCGCTTCGAACCATGAGGTCCATCAGTTCGGGATCCGATGCGAACTTCAGGCTGGCCTGCCCGATCCAGCGAAGCTTCAGGGGGATCAATTTCCGAAACAGAACTTTGGCCACTTCCGGGTTCCCGACGAGATTGTCGTCCACGAAGAAGACGAATTTCCGACCAATCCTGGCCAGTTCATCCGCAACTTCGTTCGGGGACCGGTGCGGGAAACAGCCGTGGTAAAGGTGACTGGTGGCGCAATATTCGCAGAAATTGATGCAGCCCCGAGAGAATTGGGTGAGGGCCACCGGCAGGTAGGGCTTTCCTTTGAAGATGTCCCTGCGAATGCGGATGGGCTTCAGTTCGTTCCCATCCAAAGGCAGGCCCCGATACACCGGTTTCAGGCAGCCGGCTTCCGCGTCATCGAGAATGGTTTGCCAAATCCCGTCAATGTCTCCCAAGGCCACAGCGTCCGCGTGTCGGGCAACCTCCTCGGGAATCAGGGTCGCGTGGGGTCCGCCGATGACCACCTTCACGCCCGAGGCGCGAAAACGGTCGGCGATCTCGTAGGCTCTGCGGGCAGAATAAATCTCATTGGTGATTCCCACGAGATCCCATGGTTCTCCGTAAGGAACCGGATCAAAACGGTCATCACAAAGGTATACCTCGTGGCGTTCGGGAGTGAAACCCGCCAGCACCGCGAAGGTTAGCGGTTCCATGCGCCCACGATCGTCGTAAGGCTGTCCATGAACGAGTCCCATATTGGGTTTGACGAAAAGAATTCTCATGGCGCGGCCTCCTGTAGGCGTAACTTGGCCCTGATTTCCCTCCGCGAAACCCAATTGGAAGCCAGATACACTGCCAGATTATCTAAGCTGCCGAGATGAGCCCTCGAAGGCAGCCGTCGGGTAATCCCGGCCAAGCTGTGGAAACGTGCCCGTGCCCAACGGCAGCCTTGCGCGAGTTGTTCGGTGGTCATGCCCTTGGGACGTACGAGGGTTTCTTGCCAGCGGTAACCCGGCTCCATCCACCATCGTTCATATACCAGCCGGGATTCCTTCTGCAGGCGCTCGTAAAGCGGCGTTCCCGGGAAGGGCTGGAGTGGGTTGAAATTCGCGATGAAGAACTTCTGTTCCAAGACAAAGTCCAAGGTGCGTTTGAAGACGCCGGGATCGTCTTCATCATATCCGAAAAGAAAGGTGCCATAGACCATGATTCCCAACCGTCGGATGCGCGCGAGGCGCGATACAAAACTGGAGACGTGGTTCCATGCCTTGCCCATCTGCCGAAGATTATTTTCGCTCAACGACTCGAAACCGATGAGCATGCTCTGGCAACCGCTGCGCCTCGCGAGATCCAGCAGGTCCGGATTATCGGCGATGCTTAGGTCCATCTGGCTTGTCCAGCGGAGCCCCAGCGGCAGGATGGCCTCCATCAGGTGATGGAAGGCGCTACGGTCTGCCAGCAAGTTGTCATCCACGAAGAAGACCCTTCGGGCGCGGCAGGCTTTCAATTCTTCCACCACCGCCTCGACAGGCCGGTGTCGCACACCGCCGCCATAGAAGGCATGAATGGAACAGAACTCACAGGCTCGCGGACATCCCCGTCCGAATTGCACCAGACGTATCGGGAGATAATTCTTGCCTTGGAAAACGGAACGGTCGGGCATTGCGGCCACCGCTGGGCCGGGCGATGAAGGTGTATAAAGACGCTGAAGTCGGCCGGCGACCGCATCCGCCATAACTTGCGGCCAGGTCGCTTCCGCGTCACCCACGACAACTGCGTCCGCATGCGTCATGGCCTCTTCGGGTTGCAAGGTGGGATGGAAACCGCCCAGTACGACGGGCACTCCTCTCTCCCGGTAGTTTGCGGCGATCTCGTAGGCCCGTTTCGCAGAAAAAGTGCACGCGGAGATGGCGACCAGATCTGTCGGTTCAGAAAAGGGCACCTCCTCGAACCGTTCGTCAACGGCCCGGACCTTGTGTTCTTTGGGCGTGAGGGCGGCGAGGATGGCCAACGCCAAGGGTTCCATGCGCGCCGGGCTTTGGTAGCCTTTTGCAAAGCGGGGGCGGATCAGGGTGACATTCATTGCGCCACCTCCAGCAGTGGGCCGCGATAATTATGATCTCCCAACGGCAGTGCGTCCCGTTTGTTGATTTCTGCCCGGTGAAGCAGGTTCAAGGCGAAAAATGCTTTAAAGAACATCCAATCCGAACGGTTGGATGGATGAAAAGCCCGGCGCAAGGTGACTGGAAGCGAATAGAAACGCCGACGCGCTTGCAGACAACACTTTCTCACTTCCTCGGGTGTCATGCGGGCCGGACGAAATGGCACGGTATTGTAAGTGTAAGCATCGTCCAGCCACCAAGCATCGTGAAGCAGCCGTCCTTCCTTTTCGAGGCGCTGGTACAGTGGCGTACCCGGCATAGGAACGAGGTGATTGAACCCACATAGATACAACCCGTGGCGGACGGCAAAATCATAGGCCCGGTCGAAAGATTCGGGAGTGTCATTATCGTAGCCGAAAACAAAGGTGCCATAAACACGGATGCCGTACTTTCGAAGGTTCACCATGGCCTGCTCGAAATCACCGTGAGCAAGGTTCACTCCCTTCCCCATCTGGCGAAGGTTGTCCGGGTTCATGCTCTCGAAGCCGATGAGCAGCCCCTGACATCCGCTCGCTTTGAGTAATTGAAGAAACTCCGGATCCATGGCGGTATTGATGCTGGCCTGACTTACCCAGCGAATCTTCAGGGGAATGAGCGCTTCGAGGAGCTCCCGGGCATCTGCGCGGTCGGAAACGATATTGTCATTCACGAAAAAAATCAGCTTCGAACGGTTTCTGATATTCCGGATTTCTTGGACGATTTGCCCGACGGGCCTCTGACAATAGGTGGAGTGATAAAAGCTTTGGATGGCACAGAACTCGCATGAAAACTTGCAGCCCCGGCCGGCCTCCACCAGTCCGATTGGCAGATAACGTTTCCCATTATAGATGCTCCGATCCGGCGTTGAACGCTCCAGGGACGGGCGCATTTCGCTGCGATAGACTTTCTGTGGCGTTCCGCTGCGGTAGTCATCAATCACTTTGGCCCACAGGTCTTCCGCTTCTCCCAGCACCACGCTTTCGGCATAACGCTGCACCTCGTCTGGACGCAATGTGGCGTGAAAGCCGCCCATGACCACAGGAACGCCCCGGCGGCGGTATTCGCTCGCGATTTGATAGGCCCGCTTGGCAGTATAAACTTCCGTGCTGATGGCCACGAGGTCGGTGGGTTCGTCGTAGGGAATGAGTTCCAGGCGATCGTCGTGGAATTTCTGTTCCACGTCTTTGGGAGTCAGGGCGGACAAGACAGCAACCGGAAGTGGTTCCATCTGCCATGTTCGCAGGTAGGGCTGACCGGGTTTCCGCCCAATGCATGGGTGAACAAACGTGAGGCGGAATCGGGGCTTCATAATCGATTACGGTATGAGCTTCGCCGTCCACAGCTTCAAGCGCAAAGACGTCGCGGAACGCTTGAAAATTTCAATGCGACCGGCATTTTTTTCAATGCGGCCAATGCTTCGGTTTGCTGTTAACATCACTTTCACCGGCAACGCGGTTTTATTAATTTGTTAGGCAATAACGGAAAAACATTATGTCTCCAATTTTGATAAACCTTTTCATACAAAAGAACATTAAGGGCATAGAGCTGGCTGGCGTCGTGATGCGAATAATCAGCTTTTCTCTTGTCAGCTGGCTCGGTCCCCGCAGCCCATTTCTATTTGTCTGGATCTTTAATACCATTGATGCGTTCGCGTTGACTTGGTGCGCCGTGCTGAAACGAGACGCTGCCTATACCTTGCTGAATGTGTTTTGGGTTATCATTGGCATCATTGGAATTGCGCGCGCTTCCGGCTGGCTGGGCTAGCGGCTTTCTGGTTTGAGGGCACCAGATTTCTCCATCAACCACCTGATCGGAAATGCACAGGGGCACCAGGCCCCCATTCTTCGCCACGGCATCAGGACAGCACTGGCAATGAACCACGCGGCCCTGATCGTCGAAGGCGGCGGGCCGTTGGAACAAAAACCGCTTGGCGCTTAACCGCGCGCCGGGGAGACTCGCGCGTCCCAGGAGTTTCAGATTCCCCACGAGGCCGCCGCCCGCCAGACCGTTCAACAGCAAATGCAACGCAAATTGTCCGGCACGCTGCGACTGGTAAAACGGGTAACGTCCGGTCAGTTTGCGCGATAATTCGAGAACCGCCTTTTCCGCCCAGGTCGGTCGCAGGCTCTTGTGGCAGGACAATTCGCCGCGGCGATGCGTTGCGCCAATGATGAATGACAGCCAGCGCCGGTCCGCTGCGTCCAAATTGGACCCTATGAATCCAAATGGCTTCAAACCATGCTTTGTTTCCAGTAACCGTTCGATTTCCCGGAGGCTGGCTTCCTCCTCGCGGCCTTGGTGTGGGGCGAAACCGGATTCCGCATACATCCCGCTTGCCAGATTCCCATGGATCGGCGGCATGTGATTGATGTCCCGACACCATGTCACCAACAACCAGCCGATGTGCGGTGATTCCAGCGCGAACGCAAACGCGTCCTCAACTTCCATCAGCTTCTCCGGATAAGCGGTCACCGTCAGGCCAGCCTGGATGCCATGTGCAGCGACGAGGGCCGCCTTTTCCGCGCGCAGCCGCCGCACGTCTTCCGCCGTGGCGTTCTCCGGAAGGTCGGGACGCCGTTGATTTGGCTCGATGTGCAGGAAAATGACGTTGGCCCCCGCCTGGCTGAGCGCGGCGAGCAGGTGATCGTTCAGCTCCACACCGTTCGAGCATAACTCAGCAAACAACCCGCGCCGCCGAACCAGCCTGACAATTTCGATGAGTTCCGGGTGCAGCGTGATTTCCCCACCGACGATGGAAACCGAGTGTAGCCTCCGCAGACGCATCAGGGCATCCAGCTCCGCTTCGATTTCTGCCAGCGGCTTGATGTGATCCGGTTGCGAGTTATAGCAACTGCGGCAGTGGATGTTGCAACCACGCAAGATGTCCAATACACCATGCGGGACGTTCTCCAGCGTCCATGGCAACCGCATGGCGTCATGATTTGAACCATTCATGCCACGCTCTCCTCCAGCTTCACGGTTTTGGCCCGCTGTTTGTCCTGCGTAATCCGAAGCAACTGCTCCGCGCGCATAAACACCGCGTCGGGAACACCCGCCGCCTTCATCATTGCAACGGCTTGATCAAAAGGATTCGTCATTCGCCGCAATTCGAGCGCGTCCCGGAAGTTCACCGGACCAAGGCAACTCAACGGCATCTGTGGAACCGGGAAATCGGAACCGAACACCAGTTTCGCCGTCAATGCGGACGATTTCAGCATGCGCCGCAGCAACCAGATACGGGTGATCATGCCGAACGCGCTGATGTCTCCGTAGAACCGTTCATAGCGCAAAGCCATTTCCTCCCAGCTCCTAAAATACGATTTCTCGTGAAGAAAAACTCGTGTGCCACAGTGCGCGGCAATGACCGTAACTCCGCGTTCGAGAGCCGGTATCAGTCGTCGGGGATCATTCAAGGTATTGGGAAATGCCTTCAGCGTGTGTTCCACCCCGGTGTGGCAGAGCAGCGGGATTCGATGGTGTGCCAACGCATCATAGAATGGCAGGCAGCGCGGATGATCCGGCTGGATGTTCTGTGCGCCGGGCAGCCATTTGACCAGACAGACACCACGGCCAATGAGCCGTTCCAGTTCAGCCACGGCGTCGCGCCGATATGGGTGAAGGCTTGCTCCAAACAGGATTTTTTCGTGCGTCGCGGCCAGGTCGGCAACGAAATCGTTGTCGGTCACCATCAACATGTGGCCATGGTCGCGTGTTCCATCTTCGTTGTAAGCCGCGTCAAACGCCAAAAGCACGGCACGATCCACCATGCTGCCATCCACCCAATCCAAAATCCGACGGGCAATTTGTTTGTCACAATCCGGCCAGGTTATCACCTCAGGTGGCAGCTTCAAGTAATGCACCAATCGTCGGAAGGCATATCGGCGTTGAAACGCCGGCGAAAGACAATTGCCGCTTTCGCCCGAACCAATTCCGGCGATGTGAACATGTAAATCGTAGATCATGGCACAACATCCGTTTTGGCAACCCGAACCCCGCTCTTCCATTTGCTGAACGGAGGTGAAATAAGAAATGCCTTCGTGCATTCACCCGGCGCAATTTCCGTTCCGGCGGTCAGCAGGGAATAGCCACCAATCAAGGCTTCGTTTCCAATGACGACCGTTGCCAGAATCAATTCCAACTCACCCGCCTTGTTGCGCGCCAGGACATGCGGATTCAAACGCACCGTCGCCCCAAACATCACACCATTGCCAATCTGCACAAACGAACGGTCGAGAATTCTCAGTCCGGCTCCCCAATAGATCAGCCGTCCAACCCGGGCGCCCCAAAGTCGAAGCCACGGGCCGTAAAGTCCCGGCACCAATCGCAGCATTTCTTCCAGCGCCGGAAACCGGCAGAAGATCACCTGTAGATTAAACAAAGCCCACCAGATAAAAAAATCACGCTGGCCGATGGGAATGCGTCCTTCCTGAACCGGGGCGAGGCAACGAATGATTCTGGCGGCCAGGGGCGGAACCAGGTAGAGCAACAACAGGCCGGCCAGAAGCCGCCAGCGAAATAATGCCCAGGGAATCCCCAGAGTCAACCCGATCAGAACAACTTGAAGAATCGTCCAATAATTGATGAGTAGAATCAACAGGCGTTTGGGGCCGGACAGCGCAGAGCCCAGCCCGGCGGCAACGGTCCTGCCGCTATCCATCAGCGTTGAAGCATCAGGTCCCATACAACGATCCAGCAAATTGGGTGTTCAGGAAAACACGAGCCGCCGGCCGCGCGCCGGCTGGAGTTACGCCTTAACATTTCCGCACGCCTTTTTCCGACAACACATCAACCGGCATAAAATGATCCCCAGGACCAAGCCGCCCACCCCGGCACCGAGGGCGAGTTTTTTTGCAAATGCCACGGCGCGATCAAGCACAGGATTGTTCATGAAATCGGTCCCGACATGGACGAGGGCCGCCTTCCATTCGCCGTTTTCCTTGATTACCGTGACGCTCCAGCGGTTGCTCATGGTGACCGTCCCGCCGCTTTTCAACGTGTAGGTGTCCTTGGTGGATCCGTAGCAAACGCCGGTGTTTTCGTCGATGAACCGCGTCAAGATGTCCGCGGTGGCTTCGGTTTTAATTCCGGTAACAAGCGAATCCGGCGAGTGGAATGTCCGATCGAAGAACTCCTGGAATTGCGTTTGGTTGGTGATGACGGTCTGGTTCACCGTGGTAAACACAAACTCTTTTGCGAAACAAGGGGCCAGCGCCTTGCCGTCCTGATTATTAATGGCGGCGACGGCCTTGTCACGCAGTTGACGCAGGGCGGCGTGGTCCGCCTCGCGATTGGCTTCCGCGGCACGGAGGTCCGTGGCGGCGATGGTTTGATAGCTGATCAAAAGAGCCAGCAGGGATAGGACTTTGGTTGTTTTCATTTGTTTATTTGAGCAGATTGTGGTTCCGACAGGCGAAGTGTGCGACAAGCCAAGTGGCACTCAAGCCAAATCCACATTGAAAAATAATTGGATGTTATTGATACAATTGATAATGCGAATCGCGGGTTGAATGCTCGATCCGCACCAGATCAATGAATGAAAACTGTCGTTGATGAATAAAACCGGTCAAACCATTCCAGACTCGACTCAGGTGGAACGCCTGCTTCTGGAGAAAGTGGGAACACTCCCGCTTTTCAAAGATTACCCACGACTGGCCGGACAACTTCCCCATGTATCGTTGGGACGGTTTCCAACGCCGGTGGAAAAACTGGAGCAGGTTGGAAATGCCATCGGGCTGAACCATCTATACATCAAGCGGGATGATTTGAGCGGCGCCGTTTACGGGGGAAATAAAGTCCGCAAGCTGGAGTTTTTGCTTGGGGACGCTCTCCGGCGGAACGCAAAGGAAGTGATTACTTTTGGCTTTGCCGGATCGAATCACGCCTTGGCCACCGCCCTCTATGCCAATCAACTGGGGCTGGGCAGCACTTCCCTGCTGCTACCACAGGTCAACGCGCATTATGTCCGACGCAATCTTCTTGCCAGCCATTATTTCAAGGCGGACCTGCGTTTTTATAAAAACTGGACGATGCTGGGATTGGGACTGTTCAGCCAACTGCTTCGCCGGAGAGTGAAACGCGGAAAATTTCCACGAGTGATTCCCGGCGGCGGATCCTGTCCGCTGGGCGTGTGCGGTTATGTCAACGCCGCGCTGGAATTGAAAGAGCAAATCGCCGCCGGCGAATTGCCGGAGCCGGATTTCATCTACGTTCCACTGGGATCCATGGGCACTGCGGTGGGGTTGACGCTGGGTTTGAAGGCGGCGGGTTTGAAATGCCGCATCATCGCCGTCCGGGTGATCGAGAAACGATTGGCGAATGCAAAAACGATGGCCCGGCTTTTCCAGGACACGGCTTCGTTTCTCCGGAAGCTGGACCCGGCATTTCCCAATCTCCTCCTCCATGAAGTTGATTGGACCATCCGGGACGACTGTCTGGGCAGCGGCTACGCGCGCTTTACGGAAAAAGCAATGAAGGCAGCATCGCTGATGAGGGAAAGAGCCGGAATAATTCTCAACGGAACCTATTCGGCAAAGGCGTTCTCAGCGCTTCTTGAAGATGCCGAGAAACAGGTTCTGAAAGGGAAAACGGTTCTTTTCTGGAACACTTACAACTCCAGGGACCTCTCGAAATTTGCCGCCGAGGTTGACTGCCACCAATTGCCCAAAGCCTTCCATCGCTATTTCGAGGAGGACGTTCAACCCCTTGATCGGGCAGGATTCGACCGTTGACGGTTCGCCGGCTCATCCATTGCCATTATGAGACTCGGCGGCGGCAAACTCTCCACCGACCTTGGCAATGCGATATTGATAGAATCGAAAGCCGAGGTAGGACAGAACAACGAGCGGTTTTACCCACAAAGGTTTCACCAGAAGCCGCCGGGACAAAGCGCCCCAGGAATATGCCCGTTTGCGGACGTAGTCGGTGCCACGCTCCAATTCCCCGGCGGTCATGCGAAGCGGACGAAAGACCACATTCTGGCCATTGTACAAAGACCAATTACGCGTCAGGATCCGCCCCTCCTGTTCCAATCGATCGAAGACTGGAGTCCCAGGGAACGGTGTGTAAATGCTAATTTGTGGCAGATCGAATCGCGCGTTCACGATGTAATCGGCAGTTTCCTCAAAAACCGAACCATCATCCGTATCAAACCCAAAGACAAAACAGGCTTGGACGAGAATGCCGTGGTCATGGAGAGTGTCCACCACCTGCGCGTAGGTTTTGCCCAGGTTCCTGATCTTGCCCGACGATTCCAAGGCTTCCCGCCGAATTGATTCAAAACCCATGAGCAGGCCCCGGCAGCCGCTTTTCGCCATGATCGAAAGGAGTTCCGGATCTTCAACGACGTCCAACGAGGCACATCCCACCCACCATTTTTTCAGCTTGGCAAACTCGGTGAAAAACTCTTTGGCGTGTTCCCGGTTGCCGATCAGGTTCGGGTCCAGAAAAAAGATGATCTTGCTGCGCAGCGATTTCACCTCTGCGATGACATCGTCAATGTTGCGACAGATGTAGGAGCGATGGAAACGATGGCTGATGCAGAAATCGCATTTATTGGAACAACCCCGGCTCATTTCCACCGTGCACCAGCCCAAGTAGTCATGGCGGTGGATGGTGGAACGGTCGGGAGACACAATGAGCGCAGGGTCGAACTGCTCCTGATCTTCGTAAATCCGTTGCAGACGGCCAGCGGCGAAGTCACGCAGCAGACGCGGCCAGGTCCTCTCGGCATAACCACGAACAACGGCATCGGCATGTAAAAGGCTCTCCTCGGTGCGTAGCGTGGGATGCACGCCTCCCAGTACCACCTTGGCACCGCTGGCTCGGAAACGGTCGGCAATGTCAAAAGCCCGTTGAGCGGTACCGGTGATTGCCGTGATGCCTACCAGATCCGCTGTGGTGTCGAAATCGACATCCTCCACCATCTCGTCCACGACGCGGACCTGGGCGCCCAGCTCTCCTGGTACCAGTGCTTTCAGCGTAGGCATGGTCAGTGGCGCGTAACGGAGACTTCGTCCGTATATCCCCGTCGAGTGCCGTTGAAGATAATTTTGGGGATGGATGAGCAGGATTTTCATGCCCGGCTTTCCTCCTGCCGAAGTCTGTCCACCGCCGGCTCGCGCCAGTGACGGAAGGCATGCGCAACATCGGTGGTGAATCCGTTATGTGCCGTCATCAGGCATTCGATCCCATTCAATCCGGCCAGCTTGCGAACGGACTGGGCCAAAGCCCGGCTGTCCCGGTTGAACCAAAATGGAAAAGGAAAAGCTTCGCCTTGGCGAAGGCGAATAACATCGCCGCTGAACAGGAAACGTTCACCGGCCAGGTAGGACACCGAGCCGGGTGTGTGACCCGGAGTTTCAAAAACGCGGACTGAGATACCAGCGGCGGACAACATTTGTCCTTCCGTCACGCCGGTCAATCTCCTCACAGGTTTGAGCCATTTCGGAACCTCTGCTGGAATTTCGTGTTTACCAACAAATACCTCTGCGTTGTGAAAAAAACTCGTGCTTCGAGCGTGGTCCCAGTGCAGATGAGTCAGGAAGACGGCGACGACGTCCCGAGGATTCAATCCTAAAGCTCCAAATCCACGGGCAGCCATCGCCGGTCGCCAGCCGGCATCAAAGCAAACCAGGCCGCCCGCGGTTTTCAGGACATAAAGATTCATGAACCCGTCCCGAATCGTTTGGACCGGGCCGAAGACCGGTCCGGTGTCGAGCAAACCGGGAAAAAACAAGTGCCGGATCATTTGACGACTGCATTCTTCCGTTTTTGTTGGACGAGACACAACAGGTTGGCCAGATATAACCGTGCCGCAATGGCAGTGTGCGGACAGGATTCGAGGCAACAGAAACAGTCAATGCAGTTCGAATGATTGATGGCCGGATAACCGGTGCGCTCATTTTTCGTGATGGCATCCTTTGGACAGGTGTCTGCGCAAATGCCGCACTTTTTACACAGCAGAATCTTGATATGGGGCCGAAGCTGGAAAAGACGCGGCGTAAGCCAAAAAGACCACTCCGGAAAGAGCCGGAGATACCGCGCGAGGGATGGCTTCATCTTTCCCGACTGCAACCGCGAAACACCGCTGCCCGTGCATTCAATCCTGGATTCATCCATTTGTCCCAGATGGCTCTTCGCCGCCAGCCGGATCATGGGCACTGCCGAAGGTGAAATCCGCAACGCTCGGCAGGCGACGGCATCCAGAGCCACGGTATCGCGGCTGCCGAGCAATGCGCCCACTAGCACCGGGTGTCCATGCGCCGGGCCATTGCCTTCCATCGCCACGATTGCGTCCGCAATGGTAAGCTGAGGTTTGAAAGTGCCAAAAACCCGAACCAGAAAAGCGCTCATGGCCAATGGCGATGGGTATTTGACATGGAAACGCGACTTTGCCGGTCCGTTGACAATCCCGTAAACATTCTTCAGGCCGCAGGTCAGCGTTGTCAGAGTGTGGGTCTTAAGCTTGGGCAGCGAAATGACCGCGTCCACTTCTCGATACCATTCCGGCACAGCCAGTACATCGTCACCGCACTGGAGGGGGATTTGTTTTACCTGCCATGATTTTAATTCAGCCGGCGTGCCGGCCACTGCCGCCGTCATACCTGTGCGTGACCAAAGCGCTTCTTCGGGTTGGAAACCCACAGGGCTGTCACCGACCCAGACGCGCCCGGCTCCTGCCTTGAGGCATGACAGGACGACTTGACGGACAAGTTCTGGATGAGTCGTCACCGCATGTTCCGGCGGATGCGTGCTGAATAGGTTGGGTTTTATGAGAACGGTTTGTCCCGCCCGGACAAAGGTTGAAAGCCCACCCAAACTTTCCAGTATCTCCGCCAACGCCTTTTCAACCTCCGATGACGAATAGGAAGCACAGGCAGCAACAGCCACGCGGCTGCGATTTGGTTCGCAAAATCCTGCTGGTGCAGGAGTGGAGGTTCCAAGGCAGCTATCTTTCATGATTGTTTTGTATCCTTCCAAGACTCTTTCGGCGAGCGGTAAAACAAGGCGAACCCGGCAAATCCGAGTGCGGCACCGGCCACCGCGTCCAATACAATGTGTTGTTTCGTCAGGAGGGTTGCCGCAATTATGGCCAGCGCCCAGCCCCAGAAAAACCATCGAGTTCCATTACGCCCGGGGCCGCTCCGGAATACCACGCAGCAGCACGCCGCGTGAAAGACGGCAAAGGCAGAGTGCAAGGAGGGAAACACATTCGATTCTCCGTCAATTTGGATCAATGCCCTGTACAGGAAATTGGTGTGCTGGGGGACTATCGAACGGGTGATGGCTGTGGGATAAAGTAAAAAAAACACGAAGCCCGCCAGGCTGACCGCAAGCAGACCCTTGGTATATTGATTGAGTTCCGCTTTTGATTTCATCAGCCATGGGGCGATCGGCATCAGTATCAGCAATGATTCATACAAATAAACGGTGCTTGGGACAAACGGGATCATCCGATCCAACTTGGATGGCTGCAGAATCGTCACGCGAAAGAATGGATGCCATTGGAGCAAAAGGTAGGCGGCCCAGACGAAAAAAGTCAGCACGACACTGAGCATGGTCTTGTATTTCCAGTTTGCCCTGATCCGAAGCGCCATCTCATTCACGTTCATGTGGTATGGAAGGATTTGCCCCCATTATTAGGGCGCGGAACGCAGAAAACCAGTTGCGATTTCATGGAACCGCAGGAGTGGCTCAAGGCGAGGGTCGGTTTTCAACCGGCGGGGGCGATTTTTCGCCTTTTTTCTTGGATTTTCAGCGGAAGGGTGACGAGTGGGAGCAAACCGAGTTTTGAGTGAGTAGTGGCTGAGTACTTGGTCCGTAGTAAGGTGGTAATGCGCGAGTTGGAGGCGAGGGTCGGAATCGGACGGGTCTCGCCTTCCACAAGCCACTCGAAATCAACTATCTAAATCATCACCGTTGCCTTGATACTAAAGGCTTTTCTGCATTATGTCAAGGATAACTCCGGCTGACTTTTCTTAACTCCATTTTACTCCCCACCGATGAGGTTTGCTGGCACTTCTGCTGGCACTTTTTGAAACCAGAAAATGTCAGACAATAATTGGGGCGGCGTGAGTCGCTCCCGCATGGCTGAGATGTCATAATGAGTCTCTGAATTGAAGATCAATTCTCCGCCTATTTAGTTCGTGGGGTGTCAAGTTCAGCCTCGATTTCCGCTACGGTCGGCAGGCTGCCTTTCAAATTCTTGGGCAGGGATTCAACCAGTTTGGTCTGCCATTGGGCGACGCCGATGGGCTTTTTCAAATCGCGCAAAGCATATTCAACCGTCAGATGGTCACGTTCCTTGCACAGCAGCAGACCGATGGACGGTCTGTCTTCGGCATGGCGCACACGGTCGTCCACGGCCGAAAGGTAAAAATTCATCTTGCCCGCGAACTCCGGCTCGAAAGCTTTCAT
>Ga0182017_10001746_pt1 | contig 16709 bp, 17 predicted proteins | sample 712E3DmetaG_FD_120492 | JGI IMG/M metagenome (GOLD analysis project Ga0182017, IMG submission 120492) | Permafrost microbial communities from Stordalen Mire, Sweden - 712E3D metaG | ecosystem: Environmental > Terrestrial > Soil > Wetlands > Permafrost | place: Sweden: Stordalen | collected... | reverse complement strand
TTTCAAGCGGAGTGTATTTCTACACGTTGGAGCAGGGAAGTCTCGCAGCTTCAAGAAAAATGATCCTTGTCCGTTGACCTCTCATCGCTGTGCAGACCCTTTGCTTCTCCCTGCCGCATCAAACAGAGAGAGAGAGCAAGGAGGGGACGAACAATGAAAAATGAAGAGCTGAAAATCACAGGCATGACCTGCGGGCACTGTGTCATGTCCGTCAGGAAGGAACTCGCAAAACTGCCCGGTGTCGAAGTCAGGGACGTCCGGATTGGTTCCGCTCTGATTGCGTACGACGAAGCGAAAGTGTCGGGTGCCCAGATCAAAAGCGCAGTCGAGGAAGCCGGCTTTGCCGTAGTGTAGGCGATTCCTCGCCACTGATTTCTCCGCCAGACTCCGGCAGCGCTCATCTGCCGGGGTCCGGCGATTCATTTCCGTCCGGGGAAACCGTTCATGGCTGATATGCAACAGATCAAAGACCCTCAGGGAACAATCACGGTTCCCGTTGAGGGGATGAGCTGCGCGAGCTGCGTCTTGCGCGTGGAGAAGGCGTTGAAGAAGGTGGAGGGAGTGAGCGCCGCGACGGTGAACCTCGCCACCGAACAGACGACGATTACCTTCGATCCGGTGCGCGTCACTCTGGAGCGTCTCCGCCAGGCTGTCTCTGACGCGGGATACTCTCTCGGGAAACCGATCGGGGAGGAGAGGCCGGACGATGGCGCCGGGCGGTACACTACCGGACTTCAACGGCTGAAAACCGAGCTGGTGGTGGCCGTTGCGCTGACACTCCCGGTCATTGCCATCAGCATGCTCTCGATGACATCCTGGTTTCACGGTGTCGTTCCGCTTGGCCTGAAAGAGACGAACATTCTCCTCCTTCTGCTCACCACGCCCGTTCTCCTGTTTTCGGGGAGGAGGTTCTTCACGGGTTTCTGGAAGACCGCCACGCACGCGACCGCGGACATGAACACACTTGTCGCTCTCGGGACCGGCGCGGCGTTTCTTTACAGCGGGGTGGTAGTCCTGTTTCCCGCCTGGCTGGAGGGAGGCGCGGAACCCGGGATCGTGTATTTTGACACCGCGGCCACAATCATCACCCTGATTCTGCTCGGGAAATATCTGGAGGTGCGGGCCAGGCACCGGTCATCGGACGCCATACGGCGCCTTCTGGGTCTTCAGCCAGCCACAGCCCGCGTCATAAGGGAGGGGAGCGAATCCGACATCCCCGTCAATCAGGTCATCCTCGACGACATTGTGATGGTCCGGCCGGGGGAGCGGATACCGGTGGACGGACTTGTTTCCTCCGGATCGACAACGGTCGACGAGTCCATGGTCACCGGAGAAAGCCTCCCCGTCGAGAAGTCCCCCGGCGACCGGCTCGTCGGAGGTACCGTCAACAGAAACGGGAGCGTCACGCTCAGGGCGACCGCGGTCGGAGCGCACACCCTGCTCGCCCAGATCGTGAAGCTCGTGGAAGAAGCACAGGGGTCGAAAGCTCCCATACAGAGTCTTGCAGACCGGATCGCTTCCGTCTTCGTCCCTTCTGTCATCGCCCTGGCCCTCCTGACGTTTGTCGGCTGGCACTTCGTCGCGGGCGCAACATTTACGCACGCTCTCGTCAACTTCATTGCAGTCCTCATCATCGCCTGTCCGTGCGCCCTCGGGCTTGCCACCCCCACCGCGATGACAGTCGGGATAGGCGTCGCCGCATCGCATGGCATACTCATCCGGAATGCCGCAAGTCTTGAAAAGGCTAAATCCGTCACGACGATTGTGATGGACAAGACCGGGACAGTGACCGAGGGAAAACCGGCCGTCACCGATGTCATCCTGCTCGGGAAGAACACCCGCGATGGTCTCCTCCGGTACGCCGCAGCCGTCGAGCGGCAATCGGAACATCCTCTGGCCGAAGCGGTCGTGGAGAGCGCCCGCCGCTCTCCCGGAGAGATCCCACAGTGCGAGTCATTCCGGTCACTGACAGGTCTGGGGGTCGCCGGGATCGTTGACGGCCGGCCGGTGGCGGCCGGCAACGCCGCGATGATGAAGGAATCGGGGGTCGACATCACCGGGGCGCTCGCCTCCGTTGAGAGGCTAACGGGAGAAGGGAAGACACTCCTTCTCGTCGCGATCGACGGCGCCGTCGCCGGGATCATCGCGGTTGCGGACAGGATCAAACCGACTTCCGCGGGGGCTGTCGGGGAGCTCCGCCAGATGGGTATCGACGTCATTATGCTGACGGGAGACAACGAAACCACCGCCCGGGCGATTGCGTCCCGTGCCGGGATTGAAAACGTTCTCGCCGGCGTTCTCCCCGCAGGGAAGGCCGACCGGATCCGCCGGCTCCAGTCGGAAGGGAAGACCGTCGCCATGGTCGGTGACGGGATCAACGATGCCCCTGCGCTTGCGCAGGCCGACGTCGGCATTGCGCTCGGCACAGGGACCGATATCGCAATGGAGGCGGCAGACATCACTTTGATGAAAGGAGACCTGGCGACGATCGCGCTGGCAATCAGGCTCTCCTCCGGGACGCTCAGAATAATCCGGCAGAATCTCTTCTGGGCGTTCCTCTACAACGTCATCGCAATCCCGCTCGCCGCATTCGGCCTGCTTACCCCGGTCGTTGCCGCCGGCGCCATGGCGCTCAGCTCCGTCAGCGTGGTCACGAACTCACTCCGCCTTCGCCGGTTCGTCCCATGAGCCCTGTGCTCCTGACGATCGACGTCGCACACCCGCGCAGGCGTCCTGAGGAGGTTGAAAGCGCCCTCCTCGACGCGTGGGAGACCGTGAGGAATTCTCCTGCACTCCGGATTGTCAAAATCATCCATGGATACGGTAGCGGCGGGAAGGGTGGAGCCACGCGCGAACTGGTCAGGAACTGGGCTTTCCGCCATCGGGGGCGGTTCCGGGGAATACTCCAGGGAGAAGACTACACGCTGCACGACTCTGCAACGCAGGAACTTCGAAGGGAGACCGGTCAATATCCGGACACAGACTTGACAATGGCAAACCCCGGTATTACCATTATCTGGGTCAAATGAGCCAGGCGTCTCGTCCCCCCGACAAAAGATGACATTTGTCACGTCGTTTTGCTGTTCTAACCGTTATATTATAGATCTAAAGCACAAAACGTCAACATTTTCATGGCAATCCATCTCCTATATGCTGACGATGAGCCGGACCTTCGGGACCTTGTCCAGAATCATCTCTCCCTCGAGGGGTTTGAGGTGGAGACTGTGGAAGACGGAGCCCAGGCGGTGAAGATGTTGAGCAGCAAGAAATTCGATCTGGTACTCCTTGACATACACATGCCGGTCATGGACGGTCTGGAGGTTCTGAAATTCATCAAAGAAAAGAACCTGACCCCGCGGTTGATCATGTTGACGGGGGACGGCGATCCCCGTATGATCAGCGAGTGCGCAAAGTACGGCGCGACCGACTACCTCACAAAACCCTATAACTACCACGAACTTATCGAGGCGATCGACCGCGCCCTCTCCTGAGAGATCCGGCAATCCGCCGGGCCGGCGCGCCCGGCTCCTGCTCTCTCTCCCTCCTCTACTCTTGCATAATTCACCAATTCCCCGATTTCGCATGGACATTTCTTTTGCACGCTCTACCAGCATTCACGCTGGGGCGACCTGTGGCTGAATGTTTACCCTGTGGGAAGGATCACCTCACCCGTCACGCTCGACACCGAACGGCTCAGGTAGAAGGCTCAGAGAGGACTTCCGCGTAGATATTCTCCAGGCGGTCGATCTGGTTCCGCCTGTCGAAAAGATCCAGGACCCGTTTTCTTCCTGCCAGCCCGAGGCGCCGGCGGAGATCCGGGTCGTCGATAAGGCGGAGAAGGGCCGACGCTAGCTCCGTTGAATTGCGCGGAGGAACATAAAGACCCGTTTCCCCTTCCACAACGATATCGAGCACCCCGTCGCAATTCGTCGAAACGACGGGAAGCTCCATCGCCATCGCTTCGATAAGAACCACGCCGAACGATTCCGCATGTGAGGGGAATGCGAGGATATCGAATGACGCCATCACATCGGGGATGTCCCGTCTGAATCCCGCGAACGTGACAGTGCCGTCGAGCCCCAGCGATGTACACAGTGTCCGGATCTCCCGTTCATACGCCTCCTCACCGGCGCTTGCTTCACCGGCCACGAGGAAGCGTACAAGCGGCCTCGCACGCGCAACCTCTGAAGCGGCACGAAGAAATTCCTCGTGCCCCTTCCCCGGCGAGAACCGTCCCACGAAGCCTACGACGATATTCTTCTTCGTAAACCCGAACCCGTCGCGGACGCGGGCCCCGTCTCCCTTTGCAGGAGAATACTCCTCTGCGTCGATCGCATCGTGCAGCGTCATGACCCGAGCCGGAGCCATCGGGGTGGTCTCGAGGACGTTCCTGCGTATCACCTCCGAGATCGCAAGGACGCGGGCGACCCGCGAGTACGTGTAACGGTGAAAGAGATCCCGCTTGCTCACGTACGAACCGACCCGCTTGCTCAGGATTATCTTCGGTGAAATGCGGGAGAGATCCGTCGCGGGGACCACGACCGAGAGGTCTCTCGAGTGCTGACAGTGGATGATGCGGAAGTGTTTCGAACGGATGTACCGGGAGAGGTTCCAGATCGCCGCCGGATGGAAGTAGCCGGACACAGAGAATTCGGCCACCTCGAGCGACCGGGCCCTCGCCTCGGAAGCAAGCCTGCTCGCGAAGCTGCACGCGAGCACCACCGGATAGCCGCGTTTCCCGATCTGTGAAGTAACTTCGAGGGCCTGGATTTCGAGCCCTCCCCAGGAACGGGAAAAGCAAGTCTGGAGTATCGGGACCGGGTCTGTCACGGAGGCGAATTCATTGTTGAACAATGTACGTAATTCGTCCGGGACGCACAATTCTTGCTTTTCGGAACAGTGTTGACTACAATGGCATAATGAACATCCTTCTCGTTTTTATCGGTGGCGGACTCGGCGCCGCGGCCAGATACCTGCTGCAGGGGGCCGTCTACCGGTTCACCGGTGCTGCGTTCCCGTATGGCACGATCGTGGTGAACATACTCGGGTGCTTCCTGATCGGGCTCCTCATGTCGTCGTTGGAAGAGCGATTTCTGGCTGCCCCCTCGCTCCGGGTTTTTCTGACGATCGGCATACTCGGGGGGTTCACGACATTCTCCTCGTTCAGTTACGAAACAATGGTCCTCGTGCGGGAAGGTGACCTGCTGGCGGGGGGACTCAATATCATCGTAAGCATGGTGACCTGCCTCGGCGCGACATGGCTTGGGCTGGGTCTGGGCAGATACGTGTAAGAGGCATAACGGGACGGACACTATGAAACTCGAAGGCGACGGCAAATTGCTCCGCATATTCCTTGGGGAATCCGACAGGGCAGGCGGAAAGACGATGTACGAGGCCATCGTACGGGCGGCGAGAGAATCGGGCCTGGCGGGGGCCACTGTTCTTCGGGGGATCGAGGGGTTCGGTGCAAAGAGCAGGATTCACACCGCAAAGATCCTCCGGCTCTCGGAAGACCTCCCGATCATAGTGGAAATCGTGGACACAGAGGAGAAAATAATGGCGTTCATGCCCCTTGTGGACGAGCTCTTCAGGAAGAGCGGGGGCGGGGGACTCATTACGGTGGAAAAGGCGCAGGTGATTCACTACACGCCCGGTGGGGCCTCTTCCGGCAAGAAAGACTAATGTCATTCCGTCGGGGGGTCTGCCGCTGATGGCAACGAACCATGCCAATGGCTTTGAACAGCAACCAGCGGGATTACAGATACGCTCCTGGATGTGTGGAACATATTCGTTTGCTCACGTCATGTTGCTCTATGGAATCCCAATGAAAATAGAGGTTGCCAAGCGAATGTGTCACACTGTAACTCTTGGCGACAGAATACCATATTATTCCACTCACCCTGTAGATACCGTTCGGATATTGCTCACCTGGAACGACTCTGAAGGGGGTACGACTTCGGAGGATATTGTCTCTGCAGCTGAAAGAGGTGGTTTCCGCGCTGATGTTGTTCGTGAAAAGCAAAAAGACAAAGCACAATGTAAACTTGAATCTCAATTAAGGGAACATCACCCGACGGTTCTTTCAGTGAAGAACGGCCGCCATTGGGTGGTGGCCGCAGGACTACACGACGGCAAGATTCTCATCATTGATTCTGACCCTGGACCCGATGGAAGACCAAATGTACTCTCGCTCTGTTCATGGGGTCAGCTGGAACGCTATTGGCGGATGGTGTGTGGGAGATGCGAGGGTGGTGGAGTCACTGCCTGTGAGAAATGCGATGGCGAGGGACGGTACATGTGTGGATGGTGCAACGGTCGAGGCTGTGGTCATTGCGGTGATGGTGGCTCGCTTGAATGCTGTGATTGCAAAGGTAAAGGAACCCTTTCATGCCCTAAGTGCCATGGGGATCCGGTATCTTACGAGGGAATCACGATCTCGACGAAGAAGGACAAAAAAGAAGCCGAATCAACACTCGGTAATATCCTGAGATTGACACCAACGCTGATGAAGAACGAGATTCTGAGGGACTGGTGGGGTTACTATCTCAGCAGGTTGTACGTTGTGTTTCCGCCGAGATCCGGAGGGTTCAAGGATTCCATTCAATCGAAAAAGTTCTTTGATCGATTTGGACAGGACTATATTGAAGAAGCGGCGAAGTGGGTTATTGGCATAACGAACCGGGAAGTCTCTGATGAGCTCCAGAACCTTCGAACAGTGGCCGAAGCCTACAACCTCCGGCTCGCGAGGGCAGACCTGGAGGAAAAGCTCATAGCCTTCGGGACAATTTTCACTTCCATGCTGTGGGAACAGTACTAGAGCCCAAGTTCGACACAGTTGTGTCGAACTTGGGTCAGCACTCCCTGCTTTATGATCGCTGGCTCAGCATCACCACGTCCCGTTTCTCCCGGCCGAGATAGACCTGCCGTGGCCGCGAAATCTTCTGATCTTCGTCCAGCAGCATCTCCTGCCACTGCGAGAGCCATCCCGACATGCGGCCGATGGCAAAGAGGACAGGGAACATGTCCACCGGGAACCTGAGCGCCTGGTAGATCAGGCCGGAGTAGAAGTCGACGTTGGGATAGAGCTTCCGCTTGATGAAGTATTCATCCTGGAGCGCGATCTTCTCCAGCTCCAGGGCGATATCCAGTTTCGGATTCCGTCCCGTCACCTCGAACACCTGGTCGGCGAGTTTCTTGATGATCGTGGCACGCGGGTCAAAGTTCTTGTAGACCCTGTGGCCGAACCCCATCAGGCGCCCGCGTCCTTCCTTGACGTCCTTGATGAATCCCGGGATATTGTTGATGCTTCCGATGTGGTCGAGCATACGGAGCACCTCTTCGTTCGCCCCGCCGTGGAGCGGACCATACAGTGCCGCCGCCGCCGCTGCTGCCGCGCTGTACGGGTCGACCTTCGAGCTGCCGACGCCGCGCATCGCCGAGGTGCTGCAGTTCTGCTCATGATCGGCATGGAGAATGAAGAGCACGTCCAGCGCCTTCGCCAGTTCAGGCTCGGGCTTGTACTTCGGTTCCGCGATCTTGAACATCATGCTCAGGAAATTGGAGGCGTAGTCGAGCTCGTTGTCCGGATGGACGTACGGCATGCCGATACTGTGCCGGTACGCAAAAGCGGCGAGCGTGGGTACTTTGCCGATCAGCCGGTAAATCGTCAGCTTCCGCTCGGCGGGATCGGCGATCTTTTTTGCGCTCGGGTAAAACGTCGACAGCGCGGCGAGGGTGCTCACGAACATCCCCATCGGGTGGGCGTCGTGGTGGAAGCCGTCCATTAACTTCTTCAGGTTCTCGTGGACGAACGTGTGCTCGGTGATCTGTTTCGACCAGTCGGCGCTCTGCGCCTTCGTCGGCAGTTCAGCATTGACGAGGAGATAGGCCACCTCGAGATAGCTGCACTTCTCTGCAAGCTGTTCTATCGGATATCCCCGGTACTGGAGTATCCCCTTGTCGCCGTCAATGAACGTGATTGAGCTCTTGCATGCGGCTGTGTTCATGTACGCGGGATCATACGTCATCATCCCGAAGTCGTCTTCCTTCACCTTGATCTGGCGCAGATCGATGGCCTTGATCGTGTCGTTCTCTATCGGTAACTCGTACTGCTTCCCGGTCCTGTTGTCGACAATCGACAGCGTGGCCGGTTTTCCGGCATTCTTTGCATCGGCAGTGGGTTGTGCCATGGGTTCTCCTCGGTCCTTCGGTGGAATATGAGAATGAGAGGGAATGAGCGGTGTGCAATATCAACTGTAGACAAAATAAGCAATAATTCTCATTCCTGCAAAAGCCTGATGTCATCGGAATCGTCGCCGCCGCCCCTGACGACGCTCCCCCAATTGGTTGATTTTCAACCATGGGTTTGTTAGGTTAGTTGGAACTGCGGTCGTGCGCTCCATGCCACCGGTTCTCGACCTGTCCGCCGGTGAACGTGGTCCCGCAAAGTACCTACTCTCGCGCGGACCAGAGTCCTTCTATCCATGCGTACCTATTCGCCCGAAGAAATACGGCAATGCTTCTCTTCGTCGACGGATTTTAATGAGATTTTCGACGTTTTCCAGTCGGCTCTGGCCCAGCGGGTTACCGAGTTTGAACCCTACCGGCTCCTTTTCTGGAACCCCTCGCTTACTCCGGATGAAGTAAGACTTTTCGGTGAAAAACTCGCGGGGGAGTTCCCCCAGGTTGCCTATGAAGTTTTCCTCTGGCTTGCCGGGATGTTCGAAGCTACCTATTCCAACAGCGATAACTATGAGCTGGCGTTCCATTACTACAGGAAGGCGGCCGGCGTCAACCCCGCAGAACCCGAGCCATATGTCAGAGCATGTGACTGCCATGAACCCGATCTCAATATCCCCCCTGCAGCGGCTCTCATTGAATTCCTGAAGTCCGGACTTCCGCACGCAGCGGATCCGTCCCCCCTGTTCAAACGCCTGGGAGATCTCTACACATACGTCGGCGACACGGAGCAGGGGCTCTTCTACCGTTTAAAGACGGAAAAGCCTCCCGATGGGACCAGGCACACACCACCGGAACCCGGGGAAGGAGAACAACCTGCCGCATGAAGCAGCTGAGGGGCTACGCAATGGTCGCCTCGGCTGCCTTCCTGTGGGGATGCGCTGCAACGGTGGCGAAGCTCTTGCTCGCGCGACGTGTCGACACCATTCTGCTTGTGCAGACGCGCGTCACGTTCTCCGTGATCGTGATGGTCTGTGTCCTGGCGCTCCTCCGCCGCGATCTCCTCCCGGTTCGCGTGAAAGATCTCTGGAAGATGGCTCTCCTCGGGGTGGTGGGGATTGCCGGAGCAAACTATACATACTATGTCGTGATCCGGGAAGCGTCCGTCGCCATCGCGATTCTCCTCCAGTACACGGCCCCCCTTTTCGTTATGGCCTATGCTGCGTTCTCGCATGAAGAAGAGCTGACAGTGGCGAAGTTTGTGGCCGCTCTCCTCGCTCTGGCCGGTTGCTATTGTGCGGTGGGCGGTTTCGAAGCCGCGAGCGGGCTTCCGGCGGGTGCGCTTGCCATCGGGGTTCTCGGGGCGATCTGTTTTGCGTTCATGACTGTCTTCACACGTCACCTGCTCTCGAGATACAGTATCTGGACCGTCATGCTCTATGGTTTCGGGTTTGCTTCCCTGTTCTGGCTTCTTGTCAATCCTCCGTGGCGTGTAATGGAGGAAAGCCCTTCTCCCGCCACCTGGCTTGCACTCGTCGGACTCGCGCTCTTATCAGTGCTCCTTCCCTATATGCTTTTCTTTGCGGGACTCCGGCACGTGGTGGCCTCGCGCGCCATCATCATCAGCACGCTGGAGCCTGTCACTGCAATCGCCACCGCCGCGCTCGTGGCAGGGGAGAAATTGTCACTTCTCCAGGGAGCCGGTGCAGGCCTGGTCCTCGGTGCCATTCTCATGCTTCAGGTGCGCCGGGAAAAAAGGGGGGAAGAAATCGAGGAGGAATCACATGCCTCCCGGTGAGAGGCGGGCAGAAAAACTCAGGCGCGCGCTCAGCCTGCGACAGCCCGAGCTGACGGTCGTGCTCGAAAACATCCATGATCCTCACAACGTGAGCGCCATTTTCCGGTCGTGCGATGCGGTTGGAGTCCTTCGCGTTGAGTTGCTGTACAACGTCGACAAATTTCCGCGGATCGGGAAAAAGAGCTCGTCGAGTGCGAACAAATGGCTCGATTGCCGCAGACACACCTCCGTGACCGATTGTTACGCCTGTCTCAGGAAGGAGGGATTCCGTGTCTATGCGACCCGTCTCGGTGAAGCGACGACATCGCTTTATGACCTCGATCTCTCCCGGCCGTCGGCGCTCGTTTTCGGAAACGAACACCGGGGTGTGTCCGACGAGGCGGCCGAGTTGGCCGATGGCAATTTCCACATCCCCATGGTGGGGATGATCCAGAGCCTCAATGTCAGTGTCGCGGCTGCGGTTTCCCTGTATGAGGCGCACAGGCAGAGGATTTTGGCAGGGACATACAGGAAAACCGCCCTGGGGGCGGATGAACTGGCACGCCTGTATGAAGATTGGGTCGGGCGGTGAAAAGGAGGGAAGTGTGCCTTGCGTGTACCTCGGGCATTATCTATATTGCAGGAGTAACAAATTCCTCGGTGTGCCGTATACGAAACGATGGCCAACCTGCTCATGAACCAGAATCCCGAGGGCGTCAACTTCATCGGTCTGAACATCATTCTGATCGGTGTCGTTGCGCTCGCGATATTTGCCTACCTGGTCATGCTGATCCGCAAGCGATGGAAGAAGGGATTCCTCCACGATACCCAGGTGCGGCCGAAGGGCAAGAAATGACTGCAAAAGTTTCCTCCCTTTTCCCAAGGTGGCTCCCAGGCCACCTTTTCAGTTTCACGCCGCGTAGTCTTGCCCTGGCTGCGCTCAGGGCCGGGAGGGAGACCTTCTCTGCGTTTCTTCTGACGATCGGGTTCGTTTCAACGGCGCTCGCGCAGTCGGGTGCTTCTCATCCCCACCACACGCATGTGCGTCTCGTCGCCGATGTCCGGGGCATCGTCCCCGGGGGAAATTTCACAGTCGGCGTCCTGATGAAAATGGACACCGGATGGCACACATACTGGAAGAATCCCGGAGAGACGGGTCTTCCCACGCAGATCAAGTGGGACGTCCCGGAGGGCTTCGCCGCCGGTGCGATCCGCTGGCCTCTTCCGCACAAGTATGCCGACAGCGGCGATATCCTCTATTACGGATATGCGAGAGAGACTATGCTCCTTGTCCCTTTCACTGCGCCTTCGTCGCTGGTCCCCGGGACATCAATAACGCTGAAAGCGAAAGTCACATGGCTGGAGTGCGAGAAAATATGCGTCCCGGGCGAAGCAGCGCTCCAACTCACGCTCCCCGTCCTGAAGGGACAGTCCTCTCCCGATAACGCCGGCCTCTTCACGACGTACGGGAAGCAGGTTCCCTTGCCGATGGCCGCTGGAAAGGACATCGCCCTTGCGACATCGACAGGACATAGTCAGCTGAACATCCGGCTCTCTGCCGCGGGCGCTACGGAGTTTGTCACGTCCGGCCCGGACTCGCCGGATTTCTATCCTGAAGAAACGGCGGACCTCGTCCCCGGGCGGACAGCGGTCTCCGCCGGGCGGAGACTGATTTCCATAACTGTGCCTCTGAAGGCTCCCGGACCGGTGACGCAGGCTGTCACGGTGCGGGGAACCCTCATCTTTACGGTCGCGGGGGACGGGTTGCATACCGGGGTTGTTGAGATAACGGTCCCTGCGGAGTCCCTCTCGGTCGGAACCTCCTCTGGAAACCCGGCGGGATCGATTCTCGACCGGAATTTCGAGATCTCCAGGACGTCGGAGGGGACGCAGCCTCTTATCCTGTATATGTTCTTCGCTTTTCTGGGGGGGCTCCTGCTGAACATCATGCCGTGCGTCCTCCCGGTCATCGCGCTCAAAGTCTTCGGTCTCGTCAAGATGGCCGGGGATCAGCCTGCGCGCATCAAGGGACTCGGAGTCTCGTTCGCCGCCGGGATACTCGCATCCTTCCTTGCACTCGCGATGGTTGTCATCATCCTGCAGCTCGCCGGACAGCAGGTTGGCTGGGGATTCCAGTTCCAGGAACCCCGGTTCGTCATCGCCATGGCGGCGCTTGTCTTTGCGTTCGGCCTGAGCCTTTTCGGTGTCTTCGAGATCAACCTCCCGGGGGCGGCCGTCATGGGGATCAGCTCGGCTGTCACACATCAAGATGGGAAGGGGCATGGGAGCGGGTACGGGGCATCGTTCGGCGAGGGGGTCTTTGCCACAGTTCTCGCGACTCCCTGTACCGCCCCGTTCCTGGGGAGCGCACTCGGGTTCGCATTTGCTCAGCCATGGTGGGTCATACTTCTGATGTTCACATGCGTCGCGGCCGGCATGGCGATTCCGTATGTCGTACTCACAGCAAGGCCGGCATGGATCAGGTTTCTCCCTAAACCCGGCGCGTGGATGGTCAGCGCGCAGCAGTTCATGGGCTTCCTGATGATGGCCACGCTCCTCTGGCTTCTGTATATCCTGGGGAAACAGATGGGGATGGAAGCGGTGATATGGACGGGGGCGTTCCTCCTTTCCGTCGGCCTCGCGTGCTGGCTTGTCGGGAAGTTTGCGACGCTCACCGCCTCGCGCCGGGCGTACTGGCTGACCTGGATTGCGGCGGTTCTTCTGGTGGTCGGCGGCTATCTTTTCTTCCTCGTCTCTGCACTGGACATCAACACGGCGATCGCAGTCGAATCCTCGGGCACCCCCGCCGGGACGGCCGGGGAGGGGATAGAATGGAAACAGTTCTCTCTAACGGGGCTCGAAGAGGACCTCAAGAGAGACCGCCCGGTCTTCCTCGATTTCACGGCAGAATGGTGCCTCACATGTAAGGTGAACGAAAAGACCGTCCTCAACACGAAAGAGGTCATCGACAGATTCCACGCACTGAATGTTCTCGCTGTGCGCGCCGACTGGACCAACAGGAACCTTGACATTACAAAGCTGCTCTCGAAGTTCGGCCGCTCGGGTGTACCGCTCTATGTCATATTCCCTCCGGGAAGGTCCGGCACTCCCATCTTTCTCCCTGAAGTTATCACTCGGGGCATCGTTCTCGACGCGCTCGACAATGCGCGGTAGGACTTCTGGTTTGATTTTCTGCTTGAATTTCTGTGTTGGCTTGAGATCTGGCCACCCACACCCGTCGAATTTTGGAAGGACCCCATTCCTATGACCTCCAGGCCGCCGAACACCGAGTACGCGCCGTTTTTCGCAGGATATGTGTCACTCGTTCCCGAACCTGACGTGCTCGCCGTGCTGGAGGCCCAGCCGGCAGAGTTGGCCCGATTGTCATCGGGCGTTCCGTCAGATCGCGAGAAATTTCGATACGCTGAAGGGAAATGGACCATCCGCGAGCTCGTCGGTCACATCGTCGATTCGGAGAGGATATTCGGGTATCGTGCCTTCTGCATCAGCCGGGGGGAGCAGGCTCCGCTCCCCGCATTCGAAGAGAACGATTATATCAGGAATTCGCATTACGACCGTCAGCCCCTCGGGGACCTGGTGTCGGAGTTTCTCGCTCTCCGGAAAACGAACCTGGCGTTCCTTCGCCAGTTAGAGAACAACGACTGGGAGCGGCTTGGCACCTCCAACAAGAATCCCGCCTCCGTTCGAGCTCTTGCATTCATCATGGCGGGTCATGTACGGCACCACTTCGCTGTGCTGCGTGACCGCTACGGAGTCCTGCCGGGGCTCTGATGGATAAACTCGCCGATGGACTGCTCTGGTACGTGGCGTTTCTGTTTTCGACCACGCTGCACGAGGCCTCTCACGCGTTTGCGGCGTTCCGTCTGGGGGACAGGACGGCCTACGAAGGAGGCCAGGTCACACTCAACCCCATCCCCCATATCCTCAGAGAGCCTTTCGGGACCGTGGTCGTCCCCATTATTTCTTTCCTCCTGGGCGGATGGATGATCGGTTGGGCCAGCGTCCCCTACGACCCGCAATGGGCATATGAGTACCCCCGCTCATCGGCCAAGATGTCCGCGGCCGGCCCTGCCGCCAATCTCCTGCTGGCGCTGCTGGCGGCTCTTGCGATCCGGCTCGGGATGATGTGGGGGTATTTCTTCCCCCCCGATTCGATTGATTTTGCACACGTGATCGGCGCGACCCGGGAAGGGACACTCACGACGATAGCCGCCTTCATCAACGTGATGTTTTCCTTAAATCTCCTTCTCTTCATATTCAACCTGTTGCCCATCCCTCCGCTCGACGGGAGCGGTGTCGTTCCGATGTTTCTACGGGAAGACCATGCGCGAAAGTACCTCACGCTTGTGCGCAATCCTTCGTTCTCCTTCCTGGGGATCGTCGTCGCATGGAACATATTCGACTATGTGTACCATCCCCTTCATCTGGCGTTCATCAATTTGCTTTTTTTGGGGGAGGCTCACTATCAGTAGCGGCCAGTATCCTGCGGAGCACGTTTTTCGTTGACTCCGGGAAATCCCCCCCGAGCATCCATTCCGCATAGCCGGGGTCGTCAAGAACCCTTTTCCCCCTGTTCTTCCCGAACGCATACACGATCTCTCCCCTGTCGTTGCGCATCAGCTTCCGGGCGTAATCCACGATCGCATCGCTGTTGCTGTATCTGTGGAGTTCCTCGAGCGTTGTTCCGATATCGTCGTATCTCTCGAGCTGCTGCCTGAATACCTCCAGCGTGGCCCGGACATCCGCCTCGGCGTCATGGGCTCCCTCCAGGGTCTTGCCGCAATAGAATTTGTATGCCGCGGAGAGGGTCCGTTCCTCCTTCCTGTGATAGATCACCTGCACGTCCACGAATTTCGCCTCCGGGTCCGGGAACGGGACAGAGCAGCGTCCGAACTCCTCGACAAGAATCGGGATGTCGAACCTGTTGGAATTGAAACCCGCGATATCTGCGCCCCGGAAGAACTCCGCGAGTCCCTTCGCGATGTCCGGGAATTTCGGTTTGTCCGCCACAGCCTCGTTGGTGATATGGTGCACCGCGGTGGCGGCAGCCGGGATGGGGATGCCGGGATTGATAAGCCGGGTCCTCACTTCTTCCCCCCCGTCCGGGAAAAGCTTCAGGACGGCGATCTGTACGATCCGGTCCCTGGCGACATCCGTTCCTGTGGTTTCGAGGTCGAAAAAGGCCATCGGTCGTTTGAGTGTAAGCTTCATATATCACGTACCTGCGAATTTCAAGCAAATTACCCATACGGCCTGAGAACCGCAACAGAACGTGAGGATTCTCGGCGGAATCTGCATATATTTCATCTCTATAGACTCAGGAGCCAAGAATGTCGACACGCACACAGACGCCTGCATGGAGGGCACTCCATGATCACCATGCGTCCCTGGCATCCGCGCACATGCGCGACCTGTTCGCCGCGGACCCGGAGCGGTTTGAGCGGTTTTCAATCCACTGGGAGGACATGATTGTCGACTACTCGAAACACCGGATCACGCCGGAGACCATGTTGCTCCTCCTGTCGCTCGCCCGCGAGTCGGAGGTCGCAACGTGGCGCGACCGAATGTTTCGAGGGGAGAAGATCAATTTCACCGAAGGGCGTGCGGTTCTGCACACCGCACTCCGGAACAGGTCCGCCAGGCCTGTCACAGTGGACGGGGCGGACGTGATGCCCGGTGTCCGCAAAGTGCTCTCCCACATGCGCGAATTCAGTGATGCGGTCCGGTCCGGCGCCTGGCGCGGCTGTACGGGGAAGAAGATCACCGATGTCGTGAACATCGGCATAGGGGGCTCGGACCTCGGCCCGGTCATGGTGACCGAAGCTCTGAAACCGTACGCGGCCCCCGGGCTGCACACTCATTTTGTTTCCAACGTCGACGGGACACACATCGCCGAGACGTTGAAGCCGCTCGCTCCCGACAGGACGCTCTTCATCATCGCATCCAAGACATTTACAACCCAGGAAACGATCGCCAACGCCCGCACGGCACGTGAATGGTTTCTCCGGGAGGTTCAGGACGAAGGCGCGATCGCACGGCATTTTGTCGCCCTCTCCACGAACGAGAACGAAGCGGTGAAATTCGGGATCGACAGGAACAATATGTTCGAGTTCTGGGACTGGGTCGGGGGACGCTACTCCCTCTGGTCGGCGATCGGGCTCTCGATCGCCGTCGCAATCGGCATGGACAACTTCGAAGAGCTGCTTGCCGGGGCGTACGCGATGGACGAGCACTTCCGGACAGCCCCGCCGGAGAGGAACATCCCGGTCATACTGGCTCTCCTCGGGATCTGGTACAACAACTTCTTCGGCGCCGCGACGCATGCAATACTCCCGTACGACCAGTACCTCCACCGGTTTCCGGCATATTTCCAGCAGGGGGACATGGAGAGCAACGGCAAGCGGACGTCGCGCGAAGGAGAGACCGTCGACTATGCGACAGGGCCGGTCATCTGGGGAGAACCCGGGACGAACGGCCAGCATGCGTTCTACCAGCTCATACACCAGGGGACGAGATTGATTCCGGTCGACTTCATCGCTCCGCTCACGTCCCATAACCCTGTCGGTGACCACCACGTGCTCCTCCTCTCCAATGTCTTTGCGCAAGCCGAGGCGTTGATGAAGGGGAAGACCGCCGACGAGGTGCGTCCGGAGCTTGTTGCCGCCGGGATGAATGGGGAATCGCTTGAACGGCTCCTCCCCCACAAAGTGTTTGAGGGGAACAGGCCGAGCAC
>Ga0182017_10001745_pt1 | contig 16711 bp, 20 predicted proteins | sample 712E3DmetaG_FD_120492 | JGI IMG/M metagenome (GOLD analysis project Ga0182017, IMG submission 120492) | Permafrost microbial communities from Stordalen Mire, Sweden - 712E3D metaG | ecosystem: Environmental > Terrestrial > Soil > Wetlands > Permafrost | place: Sweden: Stordalen | collected... | reverse complement strand
GAAAATTCATGCCGCACTGAATAGCCGACGCGATATATATTCACGTTGCCAATGCGTTCAAATGCCGGCAACCGCGAATCGAGCCTCAAGGTGACCATGTCGAATTCTATCTCCGTCGGAGATATACGATCGGTTATCTCTTTTACGGCCACTTCCGCCCCGCCGACGAATCGTGGGTAGTAGGCAAAGGAAAATATGAGGATGCGACGAGAGGTCATGGCTTCATGCTGGCACGCCTTCAATCAATTTTCAATACCTTCTTCAAGACATCTTCCGGCACTTCTTTCGGTGATTCTTTCGGTGCTTGGGGAATCACTGATTTGACAATCGGCACTTGCGGGATTGCCACTGTAGGTTGAGTAATGATCGGGGACTTCACGGCAAACTCTTCTTTCTTGGCCACCTGCGGCGGCTTAGGAACGGCTGGTGCCTCCTCCCTTTTCTCCTTGCTCTTGGCCAAAGCCGCCATGAGAGCGCTCTTCAATTGGTTGACGTTGTCGGCCGTAGGAACCTTGGGATCCATCTTTGGCGTCGACGGTACATTTTTGTTCAACGAAGAAAGAGGTAACGGCACAGCGGGTATTGATTTAGGTATTGTCATTGTCGGCGGCTTCACCGTGGGCTTCGCGATTGACATCGGCGGTGTCGACTCAACAATAGTGATTGGTTTTACAGGGGCCGGCTTGGGTACAGAAATCGGCGGAGGCGGAACGTGGACGACCTTTGGCACGGCAATGGGAGTCGCCTGAAAAGCGACCTTGAACGGCTGGTGAACGGTGGGAGATTTGGCGACGGTCGGTGTCTTTACCGGCGCAGTGGCAACTGGCTCTTTCGGCGCAACCGGAATTTTTGGCACGGCAGTCACGGTTACCTTAGGGACGGCGGGTGCCTTGGGAGCCAACGGTGCCTTCGGCGTCGGCTCATGGAACTTGATGATGATCTCCTCCACCTCCGCGCGCGGACGGGCGTATTGTTCACGGGAGGCGGCAATGATGTCGTCCACGTAATGCGTGGCCGGTTGAGCTATAGGCGGCAGAGTGGTGGCCGAGAACGGCGACGAGGTCAGACCGTCTATCATCAGCTTTAGATATATCTGGGCGAAGCCGAGGTTGACCAGATCCTCCAACATGAATGTCGGACCGAATTCCTTTTCCAGAACCTCGGCATCGGTGGCGCCGACCCGGAAAGCTATCATCGTACCGACGTTGCCGAAAACGGCGGCAGAAACGTTCTCATCCATTTGCTCCACGTATTGGTGAGCAATAGTCAGATTGAGCTTGTATTTGCGGGCTTCTGAAAGGATGTCGGCGAAAGAAGCGTTGGCGAAGTTCTGAAATTCGTCCACGAATAGATAGAAGTTAGGCAATGTTTTTACCACTCTGTCTGGCATGTCCGCGCGCGACATAGCAGCCAGATATATCTTGGTCACAAGAAGACCGCCAAGAAGCTTCATATTCTCGTCGCCGACTTTTCCTTTGGATAGGTTGATGATGATGATCTTGCGCTCATCCATGGCCTTCCTGAAATCGAATGACGAGACCGGCTGGCCAATCATATTTCTGATCAGAGGATTGGCCGTGAATTGACCGACTTTATTCTGGATAGCCGGCACTGCCTCGGCAGCTTGGCGTTCGGTGTAGTTGGCGAATTCTTTGGTCCAGAAAGCTTTGACCGACGGATCTTTTATCTGACCGACTATTTCAGCACGATAAGCCTTGTCGGAAAGCATTCTGTTGACACCGAGCAAAGTGGTGCCGGGAGCTTCGAGCAAAGCCAGAAGCGTATTGGTCAGTATATATTCCATGCGAGCCGACCAAGTGTCCTCCCAAATCTTCTTGAAGGTGCTCATCAGACCGGAAACAACCAAGTGGCGTTTTGACTCGTCTATGGACTCTAGAACATTGAACGATATCGGATAATCCGTATCAAAAGGCGCTAAGTATATAACGTCGCGGATGCGCTCTTTGGGGATATATTCGAGGAGAAGCTCCGCCGTCTTGCCGTGCGGATCTACGAAGGCCACGCCTGCTCCGCTCTGGATGTCCTGCACGGCCATGTTTTCCAGGAGGCATGACTTGCCCATGCCCGTCTTGCCGATGACATAGACGTGGCGGGTGCGGTCACTAGACTTGATGCCGAACTTGACCCGCTGGTTGCGGGCGTCCGTCTCGGCGAAATATGTGACGCGATTTTCGTCCATAGTATGAGGAGTTCCTCATTATTATATCATGAAAAGGCCTATGGAAATGGAAAACTCGACAGCCTCCTAGGTGTCGAGTTTCGATGATTAAGGGACTAGCCTTAAAGGGTTTAGGAATTACAATCGGAAAGGACGATTTTCTGGATTGATCTGACGAATTTCAGCCCAATCAGGGTTACACCCAAATGCAACGGTCGCTTGACCACGTTGATGACGCGCACTCTGATTAATCTTCTCGCGCTCAGCACGACTTATTGTGCTGTAACTTGACCAGAGAATCAATGCGCTTGTTGTTGCCAGTCTTGTCCTCCCGCTCCCATTGTGAGCGGCCATTACTGCTGCAGATTTTGCAGACATAATTTTCGTATTCCTTCTTTGCAAACTACATTTTGATTCTTGCTCACCATTAGGAATCCGCCCTCGAATTGGATGGAGTTGGTGAGCGTTAAAACTTTCCGTTGCAAATACTACAACTTCCCTAGAAAAGCGCAATGGCTCTGTGAATAACTCAACGAGCCGTGGAAGTCGCCGTAGCCGCGCCCTCCATCACTTCCGCCTTACTATAAACCGCCCCCGCGTTCCACAGCAACCAACTATCCAGTCCAACATCATAAGTAGCCTGCTTTTGCGCATCCACCATGGCCGGCGTATATACCGCGCCGAGGTCGAAGGCTTGGAGCCACGGGCGCAACTTTGATGGAGTGGAGGAAGCGGCGATGGCGCGAGTTACGGCCGTGCCCATTGAATATTTGACTATCTCATAAGGATGCAGAGCCGGCTTGGCATAACCATCGAAGCCGTCGATGTAATGCGACGGATAGACCATTGGGTCTACGAAATCAAAATAAGGAAAAGTATTCTCTATGATCTGGCCTATGCCCATATCGTTCGTCTCGCTAGTCGTTTGGCCAAAGAGGTCTACGGAAATGGGGATGCCAAGCGGAGATAATTCGTCATGCAGATATGAGAAAAAATCTTTTATCACTTCAGCCTTGGTAGTCGAGGCGGTCTTAGCAAAGACGGCATCTGATATGGCGCCATCTGACGGAAACCTGACATAGTCGAAATTGACCTCGTCAAAACCTACGGCGTAAGCCTGCTTGGCTATGGCCGCTATATAATTCCAAGCGTCGCGCGAATCAGGGTCCAACCAATATGCCCCGCCGGCATCTTTCCATGGCTTGCCCGTGCGAATATCGGTTACGGCCCATTCCGGATGCACCATCGTCGCGTAAGGATCTTGGAAAACGGCCACGCGACCGATGACATATATCCCCTTTTCATGCAACTTGCCGATGAATTGTTCTATATTCGGGATACGATTCTGGGCTGAACCTGTTGAATCAATTAATGTGTCTTTAAATCTCAAATCATCGACGACATAGCCTATGCGGCCGCTGTAATCTTTAACGTCGATGACAATGGAATCAAGCTCGGTCGAGCCGTCGAGCAGGCTCCACATCTCTTTCTGGAAAGAAGGAGTACCCGCCGCCCAGCTGGTGAAATAGACGGCTTTGACCGGATCAGGCGTGGAAATGTGGGTTATGACGAATGGCGGAGGTGGAACAGGTGTGGTCGTGGCGGATGCACCGACAGAGGAAGCACCGGCAATGGAAGCGGCTGACGTCGAAGAGGCGGCCGATGTAATTGAATCAAAAGAGGAAAAAGAAATACGCGCGGCCAACAAGAACCAAATGAAAAAAACGGCGCAAATGACTATCAGGAAAGCGCCGAGGATGTACGTCCGCAAGCGCATTAGGGCAGAGGGGGTGTGTTTGTATCGGCTAAAGTCGGGGGAGCTTCAGGAACAATAGGAGTAGCGGGAATGATGGGAGTGTGTTCAATATACGGTGCCGCCGATTTAGCTGGAATACTAACCGGCTTCATCAAATATGCCATGATGATGACCAGTAAGCCAAGGATGATGTACAAGACCGTATTCCAAGGTGACGGAAAACCAAAAAATAAAGCGACAGCTATGATGATAGCTCCTAATATCATTATTATTTGGCGTTTGGACATGACGTTGTCATTATACAGTAAGGGAGTACAATAATGCCAGAAACAACAGTTAACCAATAACCAAAGGTACGGCTATGAAAAACGATGTTTTAGTTCCTCCGCAGGCGGAGGACATAGAGCCGTACGACAGCGACAGAAGCGTTGTGCGACTTTTTGATAAAGATGGGAATTGGCATGCCGGGATCGTATGCCACATCATACTCGAAAATGGCGAGTGCACTGTTTATGTGAGAAAGGCGATCAGATTCAGCCATCCGACAAAAAGAGATCCTTTGGATCCGACCGATACATTGATTACGGAGCATGATGCGCCAATATCGGGTAGTCTCCGTGAAGCAATCGCTTTCGTCTTCAAAAATCCATTGAAGATGGACGACAAAGGAAAATCGGGTGTCCTGGTAATCAAATCGGATGATGCCGAAGTCATCTTATCATTACGAAAACAGGATGCTCAATCGGTTAAAAGCCTCTTGGAATACAAACCCCGCGAGTGTCAATGACCACTGATCGTGCCCGACCGTTTGGGCACGATTTTTATCCACTCACTATGACAACAAACTCCCCTCTCGCTTTGTCGGGATGCGATTCGAAGTAAGCTTTCACTTCCGCCGGCGATCCGGCGACGACTTCTTCAAAGATTTTTGTGAGCTCACGGCATACGGTTACTTTCTTGCCATCCAAATGCTTCTCCAGCGATTCGAGCGTCTTCATTATCCTATGCGGAGATTCGTAGAAGACCATTGTGCGCTCGGAAGCCGCGATCTCTTTGAAGAGAGTCTCCCTTCCCTTCTTGTGAGGCAAAAAGCCGAGGAAAGTGAAATCGGCGCATGGAACGCCGGCGATAGAAAGCGCCGCAGTTAAAGCCGACGGGCCGGGGACGGACTCTATTTTCACTATCTCCGTGAAAGTGTCAACTTTCTTGACACTTTCATGAAGTGCCCCAGGGGAATGTCCCTCCCCCCGACCAACATTAAAAACCCCGCGAATCCTCGCTACCAATTCCGCCCCCGGATCTGAAATCCCCGGCGTGCCGGCATCTGATACTAATGCCAAGTTCTTTCCCTCTTTTAAAAGTCCGATAATCTCCTCTACCCGCGACAACTTGCTATGCATATGATACGAGAGCGTCGGTTTGGAGATGCTATGCCTATCCAGCAACCTTTTGGTCATCCTCGTATCCTCGCACAATATGAAATCAACCGAAGACAGGACCTTCAAAGCCCGCAGGGTTATGTCCTCGAGATTGCCTATAGGCGTGCCGACGATGTATAGAGTGGCCATGTGATTACCCTACCACAACCGTTATTGATTGAGAATGTGGCCGAATTGTAATAGACTTCATCCATGCCTCTCCCCAAGAAAATCATATACGTCACCCGCGAGATAGAGCGCGCATTGGGCATGCCGCCTGGACATGATTACCTGATCGCCGCCGACAGGACTCCTTACGGCGAAAGTATAAAGCGACAATACCCGGATTTCATCACCCTCATAGACGGCACTTCAGAAAAGCCAATGGGCACCGGTGACCTCCTGCAAAATGAGAAAGTCAGAAAACTGGTCTTGGATAATGGCGGCACCGTGCTGGTCTTCAAGAATACGCCGCGCATAGAGCCGATTGCCATAGAAAACGGTTGGACTCTGCTCAATCCGAAAGCTTCGCTCGGAGAAAAGATAGAGAATAAATTGAGCCAGATAGAGTGGCTGGGCGAGCTCGGGCCGTTATATCTGCCAACGCATAGCTTGCAAGTGACGAAAAATATCGCTTGGACCGGTGAGCCATTTATACTCCAATGGGGACATGGCCACACTGGAAGCGGCACTATACTCATATCTTCCGCCGCCGATTTGGCTACCATTCAAGCCCGATTTCCGGAACGAATGTCCCGAGTCAGCGGCTACATAAAAGGCTCCTCATTCACAGTGAATGCCGTCGTGGCCGGCGACAAGGTCATGATGAGCGACATAAGCTATCAGATAACCGGTCTTGCTCCATTCACAGATAAAGCTTTCACCACCATAGGAAATGATTGGAGCGTGACCAAGACATTACTCACCGCGGAAGACATAAAGGCCATCGAGTCTATGACGAATAAGATCGGAGCAAAACTAATAGCTAGCGGCTGGCGCGGATTATTCGGCGTGGATATCATGAAAGATGAGAAAAACGGCCGGATATTCCTCATAGAGATAAATGCACGCCAACCGGCGTCAGTCACTTTTGAATCATTCCTCCAAGAAGAGAGCCGCCGCCAGGGAGTCGTCGGTCTGACCACATTCGAGGCTCATATAAATGCTCTTCTCGGCGAGAAGATCGACCAGCCTCTCATCCCCGTCAAAGCCGGAGCCCAGATAGTCCAGCGCGTCACAAAAACTATCGTGAACATGCCCGACGACGTCGCCGGCTCATTGGAATTGGCCGGCTATCGGGTCATTTCCTATCCCAATTCCAAGGAGAATGAGGACCTGATCAGAGTTCAGAGTCTGGATGGAATAATGGAAGGAGATGGCAAGTTTAATGAGCGGGGGAAGGAGATATTGGATATAATTTCTAAATCATGAACACCAAAACCCTCTCAACCCGCACCTTATCCGTCATCGACCAATACCTGCACTTCAGGGCGGGTAACGCAGTCTGCTCTGTTCCCTATTTCAATAACCGGACAGTAAAGGCTCGCGCCGCTCTGCGAGCAGATAACGGCAAAGGTAGCCCGAAAGAGATACTAGACGAAGTTCAGGCCATAGCCATTAAAAGCCACGCTTCTTTGAACGCATTGACCGACCAATCGTTGAAGATGCTGCTTGCGGATAACAATATCGGCATAGACTGTTCCGGCTTCGCCTATTACGTCCTAAATGCGGAAAGCGAGGAAAATAAAAAGGGGTCGTTGGACAAGCATATATCATTCGTCAATTGCCATGGCATTCTGGGTAGGATCCGCTGTTCATTACGACCTATAGAGAATTGCGACGTGGCAACTTTGGCGGATGACCGGAATAGCCGTGTAGTCTCTATGAAAGAAATACAACCCGGCGACATGATAGTCATGATTGGTGGACCTGATAATAATGACCGTGATCACATCCTCATTATCCATCAAGTCGATTATCAAAACTTCGTACCAACGAAGATCGTTTACTCTCACGTGATGGCATATCCTGAAGATGGCATATATGGAAGCGGAGTAAAGCAAGGCACTATCCAAGTATTGAAACCTGAAGCTGGACTCTTGGAGCAGAAATGGTCAGAGAATGGCAAGGAAGGTGCCGAGAATAGAATATTTTTGAGAGCACAAAAATCAAAGACGGAAATCAGGAGATTGAAGTGGTTCGCTTGAAATGGTATCGTTGAAAGATGCTCACCATCCTCCAAGGCACGGCTGATCTCGCCTACATCATGGGTTTCGCTCTGGTGGGCGCCGTTGTGGCATTCATATGGGCACCGTTCCTTATCAGATTCCTCTACAAATACCATGTCATAAAAGGACCTAAAACCGAGCTGGAAACCATAGGCTCTCATGCCTACAAGGCTACCACCCCGGTCATGGGCGGCCTCCTGATTATCTTGACGGTAGCCGTCGTCACTTACCTGTTCAACTGGTCGCGTAGCTTCACATACGTGCCAATAGGCGTCATGCTATTCTCCGCCCTCCTCGGAGCCATAGACGACCTCATGAGCATATACGGCGCCGAGCGCCGCTCCCGCAAACTCGAGCACATCTTCACCTTGATCCGCGTACACAATGACTGGAAAATGCGCCTCTGGTATGCCGTCACTTTGCCGTGGACCGCTTTCAAGCGCATGTCCGTCTGGTTCGGCTCGCGCACCAGGCGTGGCGTCTTTGTCCATGAGAAGCTCATCCTCCAATTCATCGCCGGCTCCGTCACCGCTTGGTGGGTCTATGATAAGCTCGGTCCCGCCTGGCACTACATATACTTCCCCTTCGGCTGGGCCATAGACGCGGGCTGGATGATAGTGCCGATAGTCATATTCGTGGTCATGTTCACGGCTAACGCGGTCAACATAGCCGACGGCATGGACGGACTGGCCGGCGGCATGCTCATAACTACTTTCAGCGCCCTCACTCTCCTTTCATGGATCAACGGCTTCGGCGAGATAGCCATCCTGAACGCAACTGCCCTAGGAGCCATAGCCGCCTATACCTATTTCAATATAAAGCCCGCTCGTTTCATGATGGGCGATGTCGGATCGTTGGGCATAGGCGCGCTTCTGGCCGTGAATACCCTGGCCATAGGCGAGTTAAGCTCCCTATTCTTTCTCGGCTTCATGTTCTATATAGAGGCTCTGTCAGTAATCATCCAAGTGACTTCACGCTATGCCTTCGGCCGCAAGGTTTTCGCCATGGCGCCATTGCACCACCACTTCGAACTCAAGGGTTGGAGCGAGGAGAAGACCGTTATGCGCTTCTGGGTGGTACATTTCATCTTCGTGGTATTTGGGTTTTGGTTGGCGTTACACTGATATAATACGAATCAACGAATCTTATTCGAATGCCACGAATTACGAATATGGAATACTTGCACTGGGACGAAAAAACAATAACCGACTTCTCGGAAAAGAATATCGCCGAGATGTATGATCACGGCTACGTCTTCACGCGCATCGGAAAAGGCGTCATGCACCAGACTAGGAGCGTACGCGTAGATTTGGCCAAGTTTGAATTGACCAGCGAGAATAGGAGAGTGCTGAAGAAAGTGGGGGCGATGCCACTTTACTTAAGTAAAGTGCCTATGAAAGACTATGAATGGTCCCTAGGCAAACTGGCCAAGGATTTCTATGAGCAGAAATTCGGCGCGGGGATCATGGGCGCGGCCAAGGTCAAAGAAATGCTCACGGATCCGACTAAGAGCAACTTCAATGCCCTACTAACCTATGCCCTAAATGACAAGTCTTGCGGATATGCTATCTGCTATTCAAATAAAGAAATCCTCCACTACTCTTACCCATTCTATGATTTAAAATCAGCGCCGAAAGACATGGGTCTCGGCATGATGACTACAGCCATCAATTTCGCAAAGGAACAAGGATTGAAATACGTCTACCTCGGTTCCCTTCAAAGGCCGGGCGACACATATAAACTGCAATTCGAAGGCCTTGAATGGTTCGATGGAAAAGCATGGCAAACCGACTTGCAATCCGTAAAAGATATCTTAAAACCATGACTCAATTACCCAAACACATCCATGTCATCGGCATAGCCGGAGTAGCCACTAGCGCGCTAGCCATAGCCTTTCATGACAAGGGAGTCAAAGTGACCGGCTCGGACAAGGGCTTCTTCCCGCCGATTTCGACCGAATTGGAGAAGCACCGCATACCATTTTACGCAGGCTGGCATCCTGAAGAAATGATGTCCGGAGGTGCACCCGATTTGGCCATCATAGGAACGGCTTCTGGCACGCAAAATCCGGAGACGGTGGCCGTGGAGCAATTCTCTGTAACGGCTCTGTCATATCCGGAAGTCATAGGCAAATACTTCGTCCGCGAAAATTCTCTGGTCTGCGCCGGCACTTGGGGTAAGACTTCTTCCGCCGCGCTCTTGTCTTATATACTCATCGGGAGTGGCATAGATCCTTCATACATGTTTGGTGGCGTATCGTTGTCGCATGAAGCATCAGCTAAGATTGCCGACGCTCCGCCAGCTGGCGGATGGAGCGTATTCGAGGGCGATGAATACAAGAGCTCCCCGACAGATCCACGTGCCAAATTCTTCCATTACAAGCCGACTCATCTCCTGCTGACCGCCGTCTCATGGGATCATGCCGACCTTTATCCAACTGAAGAAAGCTATTTCGATGCTTTCAGGAAATTGGTAGCTGGAATGCCTAAAGGCGGCATTATCGTGGCAAATAGAGACGACATGGGCGTCAACGACGTACTCAATGGGTATTCGAATAAAATAATCTCCTATGGAAGAGAAGACGCCGATTATACCTATGAGAATGTCCGCCAATCTAAGGACGATCTCACATTCATGATTCGCCACGGTAAAGAATCGTTTGCCGTAATATCTCCAATGATCGGCGCATTCCAAGCGGAGAACATCACGGGTTGTTTCGCTATGGCGCATACTATAGGAATAGCGCCCGATAAAATAATCGCCGGTATCGCCGATTTCAAGGGGCTTAAGCGACGATTGGAGAAGAGACTGGACGGCGATGAAGCGAAAAGCGGCGTAACGATATTCGACGATATAGCTCATTCGCCGGAAAAGGCGTCTTCAGTGTTGAATAATTTGCGCGAGATATATGAAGGCAAAATCATCGCCGTTTTCGAGCCGAACATCGGCGGCCGCGAGCGCGAGTCAGCAGCTAAATATGACAACGCATTCAATGATGCCGACATGGTCGTCATTCCGCGACTTACCAAACTCAAGGTGGCCGAAGATGGAAAAAAAAGGCCTATGGAAGGCGAAGAATTGGCGACTGTTATCGGTAAGACGCACACCCAAGTACACTATATAGAAAATGACAAGAATCTTGTCGACTTTCTGAAATCAAATACGAAAAAAGGCGATATCGTCGTTTTTCTGGGCTCGCATGGCTTTAGAGGGATGATCGAGGAAGCAATCAAGCAATTAGGCTAGCTTCCTACTTCCCTTCGTCAACAATTTCAGTGATGACGCTGGCGCCCTTAATCTCCTTGACCAGAAGCGTCATGCCGCAATGATCGCACTCTATGACCATGCCGACCATGAGGTTCGGGTAACGCGAAAGATTTATGGTGTTTTTGCATTCCGGGCATACACACTCTAGTCCGGTTCCAGCTGAATTTTCTTGTATCATAGCCTTTCAATGATAACGAAAATGATATAACATTGCAATACATGAAAACCGCCGATGCTAAAACTCCCATAGAACATTATCCAGCCTTAGCCAAAGCTATCGGCGTGTCCGACTTGTATTTCAAGCGCGAGGATTTGCACCTATACGGCTCTCATAAGGGTCGTTCTATTCCGGTGATGATTGATAACTATTACAAGATCGGTGATCGCCGATTTGCAATCTCTTCATCCGGCAATGCGGCGCTTGCGGCAGCTTTGTATATCAATGAACTCAACTCAAGCCACTTTAGTCAACTAAAGTGCGCTGATTCCAAGACCAGCCAACCCATCGACCTAGACATCTTCGTCGGCAATCATGTGGCACCGCACAAGCTTGAAAAGCTCAAGAAATTGGCCAACGACAATATCCGCATTCTCGTCAAAGAGCGCCCTCTCCAAGCCCTTACTCAAGCCACGAATGAAGGCGTCCGCAGCCTTCGCCAATCCACAGATGACACGGCTCTTATTGGTTATGAATCTCTAGCAGAAGAATTGGTAGAAGAATTAGAAGGGCCCCCAAAAACAGCCGGCGCCATCTTCATCGGCACTTCTTCCGGCACGACAGCCCAAGCATTGGCATCTCATTTCTTGAAAAAAATCGCCAAGGACAAAAACGGAAGATGTCCACAAATTCACATCGTTCAGACTTCCTCATGTCATCCCATGTCTGCCGCTTTCGGCGCTTATGAAGGTCCCGATGAGAAGTCCGACGCCGACGCCATCGTAGACATAACGGCTCAAAGAAAATCCGCCCTTATCCCTTTGATAGAAAAGACCGGCGGTTACGGCTGGTTCGCCACCAACGAAAATATTCAGGCGGCACAGGAGCTGGTAAAAAAACACACGGGATTGGATATATCTACGAATAGCGCACTATCAGTTGCCGGCGCAATCCAGGCGGCTTACGCCGGACATGACATCAAGGGTCCAGTGATATGTATGATCTGCGGCGATTAGGTCAATTAGAATAATTAGAAATTAGATCAATTCTTTCATAACCCTCTCACTGCCCTAACGAACCTCTCTCCTCTTTCCTTGCGCGAAGCGTCGAAACCGGCGGCGGCAAAAGCGGGGCTGAACAGTACACGGTCTCCTGAACGAGCATGGTCACGCGCTAGACGGACGGCTTCCTCGACTGACGGAGCAGATAGCATCTCCACATGATCCAGCGTCTGGAGGACTTTACGCTCCTTCATGGTGCCGCTTCCCGGCAATAGGACCACGGTATGGGCGCATTGAGGCAAGACGCCATATAGCTCACGATAATCACGGCCGGCATCCGCGCCGCCCATGATGAGAACGAGATTACGATTGTCCGAAAGCGACCTTATTCCGGCGATAGTAGAGTCCGGCGAAACAGAAGCCGTGTCATTGTAGAACTCCACATTCTTGACCTTCTTGACCGGCTCCAGACGGCCTTTCAGTGGTTTCCAATCCTTGAGTATCTTCCTGGCATCTTCATCGGAGATCTTGAACAGTCTGGCGGCCTGCAAGGCAAGGGCGGCATTCTCACGATCGTGACTGCGTGACTCAACGGAGTTGTCGCCGAATCCCCACTCTGCGGGAATTATAGACGCTTTTGTACGCAACATCTTGGCCTTGAGTTGGTATTTGAAATTGTGTATGGCATCGACTATCTCGTCCGGAGCTATCAGGAAGTTGTTGTATGTTTGATTAGCCAGTATCTCGAATGGCGACTGGTCATAAGATCCGGCAGGTGGCATGGTGGTGAAGACCGCCACATGCGGAGATATTCTCATGTCACGCAACTCCCTCATCATCGGCTCGATAATCCTTATAAGGGCGATGTCGCCGTTTTTCATCCTCTTAAGGGGAGCTAGAATGCCCTTGTCGGACTCCGGGTCCAAGGTGAATGATCTCTGGGTGCCATCGGCCTCGCATGCCGCCTCCAAGAGCGGCGCCAATACGGATACGACCGATGCCTTACCGCATGAGCCCATGACGCCCACCACCGTGACCGGCGGAGCCAAGCGGAAAAAAAGAGTCTCGGGATATTCGATTTGTATGCCCTTTTCCTTCACGGCCTTGAGGAATGATGAATCGCGCGGATATTCGTGAGACAAGATGATGAGGTCCATGTCCAGAAGGTCATCCGGCGGAATTGAGCCACAGACATAGTTAGCCAAGCCGGCCTCGCGCAGGTAGACGATGTGCTCCTTTAGCCTAGCCTCGCTCCGTAGGTCATATACTGATACCAGCGCATTTTCTTTGATGAGAAACTTCGCGTCAGCCACCATTTCCCCGTGCGGGCCAAGGCCTATCACCGCTATGCGCTTGCCTTGGAAGTAGTTCCGGGAGGTCATGGGGGTATTATAAGGTATAAAGAGTGAAAATGTGAGGGTGCAAAAACGGTCTGCAACTATAAGCGAAAACCGGCCCCTGTTTCCAGAGACCGGTATAATGTTTCGACACTCGAGTTCACGTTACCAGGAGGCCGAGATCTTGCTCATGCACATCACCAATGATGCGCTTGAAGGTGTCGAGGTCGGCGACTTCGTAATCACCGGGCAATTGGTGCCCATTAACCAGCATTGCGCCTCCCCAAATACCGGCTACTGCGGCGATCGTGCCTTTCAATACCAGCTTGAGCGAAAAGAAGGCGTTGGGATTATTGGTTCTTTTGACGGATAAGGACTGTTTCGTATTTTTCATGGATATGAATTCGGTTTGATTGGTTTATTTTCTATTAGCTGCAACAAACAATAAACCAGCTCGATTTACTCTTTGTCAAGCTTGACTTTATCTTTCCATCCGCTATGCTTATGGGGTCAACTTTCTCCCCCGCTTATGCGGGGGGGGTTCGTTTTAGGGCTTATTTCAAGGCTTATTACCAAACCCTATCTCATCCTTAAGTTTCTTCAGATTGATATACTTGGCACGATCTAATAATTCTCTTGAAACGTGCTTCTTGGTTGACATGACAATGATCTTTTTTCCAAGACTTCTTATTCTGTCTATGACCGGAGCAAAATCGCTGTCGCCGGACATGAGTACGGCGGTATCATAATGATCAATATTATCCAGCATGCCCATTGAAAGCTCCGTATCAACATTTCCTTTAAGGATAGGTTGCTCGGAAGGCCCGCGAATCTTCTTAATTCGTCTTGTTACGACTACGAAACCGAGGGAACGCAATTTTTCAATGAATCTAGTCTGGCGAACATTATTCGGATCAATAGCGGTGTATATGTACATGCCAGAAACGTCGCATTCCTTACCGAGATAAGATTTGAGTCTCCCATAAGAAATGTCCCACCCCAGATCTTTCTGGGCATAGAACACATTCGCGGCATCGATAAATACCGCCACCCTGCCTGTGGTGAATTGTTTTAACATATTTCCTTTTCCTCTCTCTCCGGCACAGCCAACAGACTTTTGACCTTTATCAATTCCTGGAGAATGGCCTGCAACCTGACCTCTTCGTCTGGCTTGACCTCCGTTTCGGTGATGAATTGAGACAATTTTCTCATGAACAGGCCGTAGAGGTCATTCCAGTAATTATTCAAGATCTTCCGATTTTCCGGATCGCATAAATCGTGTATCTGGTCGCTAGCGGGCTTGTCGGTCTTGTCGGCGGCAGGCCTGTCGCTCCTAGGCCGATCAAATGCCCTGATAATCTCGGTCGGTCGCTTTATGCCTTCGTAAACTATGGATTCATGCTGAAGAATGCCGTCCAATGACGGCGACGTTATGGAATAATCGCGTAACATGTGAGTGCCGCGCTGTCGCGGCAATTAATAGTCGGCTTTCACACTGGTGAAAGCGTCTTTGGTGATGATGACGTGATCGAGGACGCGGATGCCTATGATCTTCCCGGCTTGGATGAGCCTGTTGGTGACCTCTATGTCTTCCGGGCTTGGCGTGGCTTCTCCCGACGGATGATTATGAGCCAGAACGACGGCTACGGCCGATGATTCTAGAGCCGGGCGGAATACTTCCCGAGGATGGACGAAGTTGGCCCCGACGGTGCCGACGGATATGACTTCGTCGCGAATGACACGGCTGTGGCTATTCAAGTAGAGCCCTCTCATCTGCTCCTTAGGCATATTGCGAAGCTCGGACAAATGGTCAAAGACATCGCGGGCGTTCCTGATAGAAGTGAACCCGCTTTGATTCCTGGAATACAGGCGACGGCCTATCTCCCCCGCGGCCACTATGGTGCAGGCCTTAACGATAGGCAGATCGAGCTCCTTGGCCAATTTGGCCGGATTGCGTTCCTCAAAGACATTCTTCTCCCCGTACTCGCGTATGATGCGATCGGTCATAACCAGCACGTCTTCCCTAGTCGTGCCGGTGACGATGAGCAGAGCGGCCAATTCGGCGACGGTCAAAGCCTCCGGCCCGTGAGCCATGAGCTTTTCCCGCGGCTTCCCTTCCGGGGGCAGATCCCTGATCATGAGCGGATACTCTTGATCGAAGGGAGACCGGTCGAGAACTAGCGGCATGTCGCGTATGACGTATGATGCGCCTTTCTGCATGCACCTAATTATATACCAAAACTAGTATGAAATCACTTTTGGTATTGGAAGATATTTCTGCGGATCTATAGTTCTGTCGAAGCAGATGTGGCCGGCAAAATGGACCCATGAATCGCTTATAATGCCGACGGAGGCTGGATATGGCATAGGAACTGTTACGCCGCTATTGTAAGCGCCTTGACCGCTCGTGTCTTGTGAGGCCAGGTCGAATGTGGCACAAAGCTCAAAGGTTTGATTGGAACTGGTCGCTACATATTCGTAAGCAACCTTAGTTTCAGGGTCAGTCGGCACGGTGAAATTAGAAATAGGGTCATTTAGGTCAGCGAGAGCCGCTGGCAATTTCTGCTTTGCCTGCCAATAATTGATCACTTGATATTGAATGGTCGTCAGATCATTCACTCTCTGCTGGTCAAAGCGGATGGCCCTCTGCTTTGCCGGAGAACCGACGATGAGGAAACCGCCGACGATGGCGGCGACCACCATGATGATGCCGAACCAGGCATTGCCCCGGCGAATCATCCGCGCATGGCGAGAGAAGAAGCCGCTCCCCCCTTCGCTCACTATGCTGAAGAAATAATATTTGCCGATACAGCCCGCCACGAGAAGTATTGCCAAGACTTTCCAGACGAACCGGCCGGTTATCTCGCCATTCAAATAAATATTGATGAGAGCGATGAGATCTCCGCCTATGAGCGCCACCGCTAGGAAGAGCGTGAGATATATGCGCCACTTCCGTATCCAGATATCGCGCTTTTCAAGAGTACGCGCGGCATCACGATTGACCAGCCATTCCAGGACATAAAGGATTGGTACCAATACCGCCAGCATGGAGATCGGCCACGCTATAGAGCTTGGACTGAAGTAACCGGCCAGAGCGTCCGGATTCAGATAATCTATGATGCTTAGAGCCAAGTTGATAAGTGCGCCGGCGGCCACGTACAGAGCCACGGTCGCGCCGAATTGGATGAAGAAGTCCTTAGGGGTGGTTTTTGTGTTCATGGACTAAGTATATCACCCAGAAAATCTGTGCGGATTCCTGAACAATGTTCGAACCTTTTTCCAACAAAATCCTGAATAATTTCCAGCGCGGATTTTCTGGAAAGGAAATGGTGTCGCCGCCCGACTTTTTTCTGGGGGTAGTATTGACG
>Ga0182017_10001744_pt1 | contig 16717 bp, 14 predicted proteins | sample 712E3DmetaG_FD_120492 | JGI IMG/M metagenome (GOLD analysis project Ga0182017, IMG submission 120492) | Permafrost microbial communities from Stordalen Mire, Sweden - 712E3D metaG | ecosystem: Environmental > Terrestrial > Soil > Wetlands > Permafrost | place: Sweden: Stordalen | collected... | reverse complement strand
GCCGAAGGCGCTCGAAGTGCTGACCAAGCTGCGCGATCTCGGCGTCGGCCTTTCGATCGACGACTTCGGTACCGGCTACTCGTCGCTCTCCTATCTCCGCAAGCTGCCGGTCGACGAGCTCAAGATCGATCGCTCCTTCGTCATGAGCATGACGCAGAGCGAGAACGACCAGCAAATCGTGCGCTCGACCATCGATCTCTCGCGCAACCTCGGTCTCAGAGTTGTGGCAGAGGGTGTCGAGACCAAGGAAATCTGGCGCGATCTGGCCGAGCTCGGCTGCGACGTCGCCCAGGGCTACTACCTGACCCGTCCGATTCCGCCTCAGGAACTGGTCGAGTGGTTGGCGAAGCCGATCGACGCCCCCGTGCTGGAGAAGGCGCGCGGGCGCAAGAAGGCAAGCGGCCTCAAAGCCCTCTAGTCGGCTCGACTCTATCCGTGCTGTCCGGGCGGTCTCAGCACCGCGAACTGGTCTGTGATCGAGAGCGTGCGCGAGCGGAAGCGGTAGAGCGCGGCCGGACGTCCGCCACTCGGGCCCGAAGCGCGCAACTCACCGGTCGCCTCGAGCAGCTCGCGCCGGAGTAGAACGCGCTGCAAGTTCGTGGCCGAGACCTCGTGCCCGAGCGCGGCTGTGTAGAGATCGCGCAGCTCGGAGATGGAGAACGAATGCGGCGCCAGCGCGAAGCCGATGTTCGTGTAGGAGAGCTTGGCCCTGAGCCTCTCCCTGCCCGCGGAGATGATGGCGCCGTGGTCGAAGGCCGTCTCGGGTAAGCCGGCGACGGGGTGCCAGGAGGTGTCGGACGGAAGTGTGGGGTCGAGATCGCTCGGCACGAGACCCAGGTACGAGGTCGCCACTTGCCACTCGCTCGGATGGCGGGCGGGATCGCTTGTCGTCACCAGCTGCTCGATGTGCGAGAGCTCGCGGACGTCCACTTTCTCGGCCAGGTGGCGGCGGATCGAGTCCTCGAGCGTCTCGTCCGGCAGCAGATAGCCGCCCGGGAGCGCGTAGGCGCCGGCGAACGGAGGTTGCCGACGTTGCCATAGAAGCACTTGCAACCGGCCGCTGCGAACCTGGAGCACAACGGCCAGAACTACATGTGTGGGCTTCTCGTGCAAGGGCGTTCCTGTCTCTGAGGCGAAAAGCTGGTAGACTGCGAACGGGGTTTTCTACTTCCAGTCGATAACTTAGCGGACCGGAGAACCAGTGGCCAGCCTGATCAGCAACCGCAGCGGAGAGAAACGAGTCGATTTACTCGTGGTCGGCTCCGGAATCGCCGGACTGATCGCCGCCCTGACGGTCGCGGAGCACGGCGGCCGGGTGCTCGTGGTCTCCAAGGGCTCGCTCTCGTCCTCGGCCTCCTATCATGCCCAGGGGGGAATAGCCGCCGCCGGCTCCAACGGCGACAGCCCCGAGCTCCACGCCGCCGACACAATCGCCGCCGGACGCGGGCTGTGCCGGCCGAGCGCCGTCGAGGTGCTCGTCGAGGAGGCTCCCGCCCGCATCGACGATCTGCGCGCGCTCGGGGTTCGCTTCTCGCCGGAGTTGGGTCTGGAGGGAGGTCACTCGCGCTCGCGGGTGTTTCATTCGCGTGGCGCCGAGACCGGACGTGAGATCGAGCTCGTGCTCGCCCGCCGCGTTCGGGACGAGGATCGAATCCGCGTTCTCGAGGGCGAGCGAGTGCTGGGGCTCTGGTGCTCGCGCGGTCGCTGCGTCGGGGTGGTCGGAGAAAGCGGCCCACTCGAGTCGCCGGCCACGCTGCTCGCTACGGGCGGCGCCGGAGCTCTTTGGTCGCGGACGACCAACCCGGAAGGTGCGCTCGGGGAGGGAATCGCGATGGCTTACAGGGCCGGAGCCGCGGTCGCCGACCTCGAGTTCGTGCAGTTCCATCCGACCGCGCTATCTGCGAGTGGGATGCTCCTGAGCGAGGCGCTACGTGGCGCCGGCGCACTTCTCCTCGACGCCAACGGCGAGCGCTTCACCGACGAGCTGGCGCCCCGGGACGTGGTCGCGAGGGCGATCGCGGCTCGAGGCAGCGCCCTGCTCGACCTGCGCCCGGTCGATCGCGGTCGCTTTCCGGCTTTGATCGACCGGATCCGCGAAGCCGGCTTCGATCCCGAGATCGAGCCCGTTCCGGTCGCCCCCGCTGCCCACTACACGCTCGGAGGTGTGGTCACCGATCTGGACGGTCGCAGCGACCTGCCCGGTCTGTACGCGGCCGGCGAGTGCGCCTGCACGGGCGTTCACGGAGCCAACCGGCTCGCCTCGAACTCCCTCCTCGAGTGCGTGGTCTTCGGTCGCCGGGCTGGACTGGCGGCGCCTGCCGAAGCGCCGCTCGAGGCCGAGCTCGAGCCGCTCGAGGAACTTCCGGCAAACAGTGACCGGATCGACGGCGAGCTGCGCGAGCAGATGTGGCGAGAGGCCGGGCTGGTGCGCGATGCCGCCGGGCTCGAACAGCTGTGCACGGCCCCGGCCCTGGTGCCACGACTCGTGGCCGAATGCGCGCTCGCCCGCTGCGAGAGCCGCGGCGTCCACTTCCGCGCCGACTTCCCGGTTGAGGATCCGGAGCTGGCTGCCCACACCGTTGTTCGTGATGGACAGAGCCCCGGGTTCGAGCGATGGAGCTGAAAGAGAAAGAACTCGCGCGCACCGTCGCCGAGGTCGTCGCGCTGGCCTTGGCCGAGGACATCGGCTCCGGCGATCTGACGACGCAGGCGCTCTTCTCTGCGGACGATCGCTGCCGGGCGCAGATCCTGCTCGAGGAGGAAGGAATCGTCTGCGGTCTCCCGGTTGTGCGCGAAGTCTTCTGCCGGCTCGACCGGGAGGTCGAGATCGATGCCGTGGTTGGGGACGGGGAGGCGCCGGCCGAGGTACCGTACGAGCTGTTGAGGTTGAGGGGTCGCACGCGTGCACTTCTCAGCGGTGAGCGGGTGGCGCTGAATCTACTCGGGCGCCTGTCCGGTATCGCCACGCAGGCTCGGGCGTTCGTCGCAGCGGTCGACGGCACCGGAGTCGCCATCCTCGACACCCGCAAGACGACCCCCGGCCTGCGCGCTCTGGAGAAGTACGCCGTGCGTGTTGGCGGCGGTGTCAATCACCGCTTCGGGCTCGACGACGCGGTGCTCGTGAAAGACAACCACCTGCGCCTCGCCGGAGGAGTCGCCGCGGCGGTCAATCGCCTGCGTGCCGCCGGTTTGGCGCCGCTCGAGGTCGAGGCTGACACGTTGGAACAGGTCGAGCAGGCACTATCGCTTGGAGTGGAGCGGATCCTGCTCGACAACATGAGTCCGGCCGAAGCGGCGCGCGCGGTCGAGATCGTCTCCCGGCGAGCCGAGCTGGAAGTATCGGGCGGCGTCACGCTCGAGAACGTCCGCGCCTACGCCGAGACGGGAGTCGATGCGATCTCGATCGGGGCGTTGACGCATTCGGCGCGCTCGCTCGACGTGTCGATGGAGGTGCTCGAGCCTTGACCTCGGCCCTTCAGGACGAGGTTCGTGCGCTCGCGCGTGCGCGCGAGGCGGTGATCCTCGCTCACAACTACCAGCTGCCCGAGGTCCAGGACGTCGCTGACTACGTGGGCGACTCGCTCGGGCTCTCGCGCCAGGCGGCGCAGGCCGAAGGCCGGGCGATCGTCTTCTGCGGCGTTCATTTCATGGCCGAGACGGCGAAGATCCTCTCGCCGGACAAGACCGTCCTGATTCCCGATCTCGAGGCGGGCTGCTCGCTCGCCGACTCGATCGACGCCGACGAGCTACTTGCCTGGAAGGCGAAGTATCCCGGGGCCGTGGTCGTCTCCTACGTCAACACCTCGGCGGCGGTCAAGGCCGAGAGCGACTACTGCTGCACCTCGGGCAACGTCCGCGCCGTGATCGACTCGATTCCGGCGGAGAAGGAGATTCTCTTCCTACCCGATCTCTATCTGGGGCTATGGGCCGAGCGGGTGAGCGGACGCAAGCTCCATCTGTGGTTGGGCGAGTGCCACGTGCACGCGGGAATCAGGCCGGGCGACATCGAGCGCATTCTCGCCGAGGAGCCCGGCGCCGAGTTGCTCGTGCATCCCGAGTGCGGCTGCGCCAGCCAGGCGATGGCATTCGCCGGCGGGCAGACCCACATCCTCTCGACCGAGGGAATGCTCGACTTCGCTCGCTCCTCCCGGCACGATCGCTTCCGGGTCGCGACCGAGGTCGGGATCCTGCACCGGCTGCACGGCGAGCTGCCGAACAAGCGCTTTGAGCCCGTCAACCCGGACGCCGTCTGCCGCTTCATGAAGATGATCACGCTCGAGAAGCTGCGCGACTCGCTGCGCGACTGGCAGTTCGAAGTAACCGTGGACGAGGAGATCGCGGCCCGCGCCCGCAAGGCGATCGAGCGCATGGTGGCGACCGGCTGAGCCCTACGGGCCGCCGCGCCCGACCTGCGCGGGCGCGGTTCAGCAAACGCCGTCCCGAACTGACTCGTTACGGACATCGCTATGACTCCGCCATAGCCGCCTCGCTTGTGGGAGCAGACGAGACACGCGCGCCGCAGACGCGGTGACTCGTTCGAAAAAGAAGGCGACGCCGGAAATCGTCATGCTCCCCGGCGGGGGAGCGGATTTTCGGCGGCTATGCTCAACCGCCTGGCCAGTCCGCACTGTTCGGGTGGAGATCGAGACTGCCTCCGTTCACACAGCCGGGCGGTAGGACGTAGTCGCCGGACAAGAGCGGCTGATCGACCACCAGGAAATGGGTGGCGATCGCTTTCGCCTCCTCGGGAGGCGAGCCGAGGCGCTGGGCGACCAAGGGAAGCATCTGGATCGCGTAGCACTCCGCGACCGCTTCGTTCCTGACCCCTCTTAGATGCTGGGACTCGTGGCTGAGGATGAGTGCCGCGTAGACGGTTCTCTCAACCCGGGCCGAACAGAGGACAGAGCCGTAGACGCAGGCGAAATCAGATCGCCTTCTAGTTTTCCGGTACGCGGCCAGGTCGCCGCAGACCGAGGTCTCGAGGCGGGTCGTGTCGCTCGGCTTGCCGTCGGGCCCGAACATCACCGAGCCGCCGTCGCCGCTGATGTCGACCAGGCCGCGAATGAAGCCGGGACAGTCCACATGGACAGGGCGCCCCGCCACCTCGCTGGCGATCGCGCTCAACCTGTGATCGAGACCGAGCTCGCGTCGTGCCTCCCAGTAGACGAGAGCAGCGACAACGAGCCCGAGAGCGAGGAGCGTACGCACGACTCCAGATTCGGCAGCAGGCGGTAACGGCTTGAGCCGGGGCTAGGGCCTCGCGTCTAGCGCTTCGACTGAGGGTATTGTCCGGAGTGTGGTTTCGGGGAAACGTCTTCCGTCGAGAAAGGAAGCTGGCATGAGCCTAAGAGGGAGCATTCACGTCAGCGGCCGACGGGCTCGCCTGATCCTCGCCTTCTTTCCCGCCGCTGTTGCCGTTGTTCTCGCTATTCCGGCACCGGCTCAGGCTGCCGTACCGGTCGGCTTCTTGCCCTGCCCCTCTGTGAGCGGCTTCTATTGCGGAACGGTGACGGTCCCGATCGATCGCAGCGGGACCGTGCCGGTGCTGGTCGGCAAGACGATCGCTTTGCACGTGATGTGGAAGCCGGCAACCGTGGCCGACACTGACGGGGCGCTGTTCGCCCTTGCCGGTGGGCCCGGACAGGCTGCGACACCGTTCGCGGCCGATTTTTCGCTCGCGCTCGCTCCCGCTTTGGGCACGCGCGACCTGGTCGTCTTCGATCAGCGCGGGACGGGAGAGTCGGGCCCTCTCGATTGTCCCGGGGCGATGTCGTCGGCGACGAGCCTGCAACAGTTCGTCGAGATGTGCGCGGTCGAGCTCGGGCCTGCGCGCGACTTTTTCTCGAGCAAGGACTCGGCCGAGGACATCGACGCGGTGCGTCAAGCGATCGGGATCGATCGGGTTACCATCTTCGGCGTCTCCTACGGCACTTACGTCGCGCAGCTCTACTCGAGGTTGTTCCCGACTCATACGGCAGCGCTCGTTCTCGACTCGGTCGTTAGCTCGACGGGCGTCGACACCTTCTCGCGCTCCAATTTTGCGGCCGTGCCGAAAGTGCTGGCCGCAAACTGCGCGCGCAAGCTCTGCCAAGGAATCACGGCCAATCCCTTCGCCGATCTCGCACGGATGGCCAAGCGAGCGGGCGGATCGGGGATCGCGTTGAATTACGTCGACCAGACTGGGACACCGCGCCCGTTTCGGGCGAGCGAGGCCGACCTCTTCGGCTTCGTGGTTGAGACTTTCAGCCTCGACGCCGTCGCCCGCGCCCGTTTCCCGGCGGCTCTTCGTTCGGCGCTGGCCGGCGATTCTTATCCGCTCGGCCGCCTGCTCGCGCCGGTGACTTCCTCCAGCTCGAACTCCGGAGCGGGCATGGCTCTGTACACGGCCACGAGCTGTACCGATACGCGTTTTCCGTGGTCTCCGAGCGATACGCTCTCGGTGCGAGAGGCCAAGGCGACAACAGCGCTGGATGCGATACCGGCGAGCGCTTACAGCCCCTTCACGTCGGCCACAGGTCTGGCCATCTCGAACATCGGCCTCTGCATCTACTGGCCTGCGAGCAGCGTCGACTCGAGCGTGACGGCGCCGGCTCCCGACATCTCGGTACTGGTTCTCGACGGCCTGGAGGACGATCTGACTCCCCTTTCGGATGCCGGAGCTGTGGCGGCGCTGTACCCGCACGCAGTTCGCGTCAACGTCCCCTTTACCGGGCACAGCGCGATCAGTGACGTCTGGCCGAACGCCGACACCTGCGTCGAGAGCTCGCTGACTCACTTCTTCACTAACACCTCGATTCCGTCGTGCAGCTTCGTCACTCCGTTCTTCCGTCCCGTGCGGGTAGATCCCGGCTCGCTCGCCAGCGTGAAACCGGTACGCGTGAAAGGGATTCGCGGTAGGACGATCGGCGCCGTGCTCGGGACGCTCAGCGATGTGACCGCGACCGCTCTCTCCGGGTCGGACACCGGTCTACGCGGCGGTATCTTCACCGGCTCGCTGCTCAAGCTCCGGCTGCGCAAGCTCGTCTACGTCCCCGGTGTGGTCGTGAGCGGAACGTACAACGCCGTGACCGGGATCGGAACCGTGACAGTCACCGGGGTCGGGAGTCACGGCACGCTCTCCGTCGACCGCGGGAAGAAGTACACCACGGTGACGGGACGCCTTGGCAAGAAGCCGCTTCGCATCCGCGTTCGCACCGCTGCCAACGACGCGAAGGTCGAGGTTCAGCTGCCGCGCCTGATCGGGTTGAACCTGGTCTCCACCCGGGTCGGGCGGTCGTCTGCGAGCACAGCAGCTCCGTCAAGCGTTCCGCCGAACGGACTCGAGACTCTGGCGAGGTTACGCTCCGGGCTTTGGGGCTAGGCCCGGAAGAGGCGCAACTCCGGACTCGGACAGCCCGTACGCTACGGGCGTGAAGCTGCTCATCACCTGCGCTTCGGTCGTGCTCGACTCCAAGCTCGTGCGGCTGGCGCTGGACGCCGGCCGGGCCGCCGGGCTCGGAATCAGGTTGCGAGCGCCGGCCGATCTGCTACGGAGGGTAGTGACGGAGGCGCCGTGAACGAGAACGAGCGACTACGAGCGATTCAGTTCATGCGTGAGCTGGACGACGCCATCTGCGAGCGGCGAGAGCATTTCGAAGGCGGGGTAGCGACGCTCTCCGACCGCGAGCTGCCGCGAGTTCTGAATATGAACCTGCTCAGGGTCGAGTCGTTGCCCGGGCGCCTCTCGGTGGAAGACCTCGTGACCGAAGCCAAGCGGATCGCCGGCGAAGCGAAGCGGCTGCAGGGCAGGCTCGCTTTTCGTCGCGTGGTCGCCTATGACGAGGAGATCGGTACCAGGCTCGCGCTTGGCTTCGAGCAGCTCGAGCGCTGGCAGGTCGATCGCGTCGTCCTGATGGTGCAGCGGCGACCGACCGATCGGGATGTCGATGTGAGTTTCGTTCGCGAGGTCGATATCGAGGAGCTCGAGCCGGTTCGCGTCCGTTACCTACTCGCCCGCTCGCGCGGAGACGCCGAGCTCGTCCACCAGGAGCTGGCCGTTGCGCGCAGACTCACCCGGGCCGGGGAGATGCGCTTCTTCGCGGCCTTCGTCGACGGCTCCATCGGCTCCTTCTGCGAGCTCTATTCCGACGACAACGGCGCCGCGGTTGTGCGCTCGGTGGCGACGTTGGAGAAGTACCGGCGCGCCGGTCTCGCGCGCGCGACGGTCTCGCGCGCCGTGATCCGAAGCAAGGCGCTGGGTCACGATCTCACCTTCCTCCGAGCCGTCCACGACGACTGGCCGAAGAACCTCTACGGCAAGTTGGGGTTCGATGCGATCGGCACGATCTACCGCTTCGCGGGTGCGGCAGGCCCCCGAGCGACCGTTAGCTCGCCGTGAAACCGCCATCCGGCAGACTTGTCGCCGCGCGCCGGAGGACAATCGTTGCCAGCGCCCCGACCAGAGCAAGCGCCGAGACAGCAAGGAGGGCGCCGAACAGACCGCCGAGGAAGAAGACGAGCGTCGGCGAGCCGACCAGGATTGCGATACCGACGAGGCCGAGCACGTTCGATTCGGTGGCGCGTCTGAACTGGAGTACGAGTGCCAGTCCGAGGAAGAGCGCCGGCGGAAGGAGGAGCGTCGCCGCATAGAGAATCTGCACCGCCCGCGCGCCGTCCACAGGCCGGTAGACGAAACCGTAAAACCCAGCGAAGCCGACGATCGCTGTGACTGCTGCTGCGAGAGAGAGGGCTCCGAGACGCCGCACTCGTTCTATTCTGAAACATTTGCCACGAACGTGCACGGGTACCGTGCGTTTCGGCGCCTCGGCTCTCGCGTTTACGACTCAAAAAACGCGCCCGAGTTCTAAGAGCGGCCTCGGTTCGCTCGGTCCTCTCGCAGAAGCTCGAGCCAGCGGTCGCGCCAGAGAGCGCTCTCTGGGATCGTCGCCGCGCCGAGGGCGTGCCAGGCGGCCACGTAGACGCCGCGCAGCTCCACCATCAGTTCGAGCAAGTCGGTATCCGGCTCCCGTCCATAGGCCGCGATGGCCGCGCGCCAAGGGAGATCTTGCTCGAGCCTTCTGGCCGCGGCCTGGAGGGTTGCCAGATCCCATTCAATCGGGCCGAGGCAGCCGTCTTCGAGATCGATCCAGATGGTTCCGCGCGCGCTTTCCATGATGTTGTAGAAATGGGCGTCGCCGTGTAGAGGGCGCTCATCGAAACGTTCCGGAAGCAAGGGGACCAGTCGCTCCTTCTCGCTTTCGAGCAGTTCGAGGTCTTCAACAGCGAGCAGCCGCCGCGCCTCTATCCGCTCGAGCAGGAGATCGAGCTCGAGGAGGGGTCTGAAGGGCGGAAGGAAGCTCGCACGGCGAGGATCGAGATCGTGGATGCGCCGCAGCGAGTGGGCTGCCGCCTTCACGTCGAGCGGGCGCGAGATTCTTCTCTCGAGCTCCCAGAAGGAGATGACGAGCCCGTCCAAGCGATGCGGGCCGGGCGGCACGAGGGTGCTTGGCCGCGCCGCCTCGATACCGCTCTCGGCGAGCAAGGCGGCGAAGGCGAGCTCGCTTCGTGCGCTCTCGAGCGGATCGCGGATCTCCGCCACCGCGGTCGGGATGCGGGCGAGGACGGGCTCTGGGCAGAGCTCGAGGAGCAGGTTGAAGCCCTCGTTGACGATCCGAGGCTCGTCGCAGCGAATCCCGAGATCGGCTGCCAGCGCGACGGCCGCGGCTATCTCTCGCCTCATGGAGCGTCGAGCCCGAACAGGTCGTCGAGCGTCTCGCGCCGGCGGATCAGGCGTGCTTTACCGCCGGAGACGAGCACCGCGGCCGGGCGGGGGAGGACGTTGTAGTTCGAGGCCATGCTGAGCGTGTAGGCGCCGGTGCCGGGGATGGCCAGCAGGTCGCCGCGGCGGGGCGCGGGCAGCGCGATGCGCCTGACCAGCACGTCACCCGCATCGCAGTGTTTGCCGCAGATCGTGTAGGAGCGATCGCTCGGCTCATCGGCCCGGTTGGCGAGCAGCGCCTCGTAACGGGCGCCGTAGAAGAGCGGGCGCGGGTTGTCGGAGTAGCCGCCGTCGACCGCCACCCAAGGCGGACCCTCGGCGGGCTCCTTGATTACGCCGACCGCGTAGAGGGTGAAGCCGGCCTCGGCGACGAGCGAGCGCCCCGGCTCGATGATCAACCCCGGCTGGGGCAGGCCGTGAGTGGCGAAATCGCGCTCGAGCCGATTTTCGAGGTCGCCGATCCACTCGGTAATCGAGGGAGCCTGCTCGTCCTCGGTGTAGCGGATACCGAGCCCGCCGCCGACGTCGACGACCGCGGGCGCCCAGGCGAGCTCGGTGCGGCAGACGGCGACGAAGCCGGCCAGCCAGTCGAGCAGCATGCGCGGCGCCGCCAGGTCGAGCAACTGCGAGCCGAGGTGGATGTGCAGCCCCGCCATCTCCATCCCGAGCGATGAGCCCAGGCGTACGGCCTCGACCGTCTGCTCCGGCGTCAGCCCGAACTTGGAGCCCCGATGGGCTGTCTGGATCGCTTCGTGCGTGTCGACGTCGATGCCGGGCGCGACGCGAACCAGCGTCCGCTTGATCCCCGCCGCCGCCGCGCGCTCAACCTCGTCGGGGGCGTCGAGAACGGTGTAGAGCACGTCGGCCTCCGCGGCCGCTCGCAGCTCCTCGTCGCTTTTGTTGTTGCCGTGGCAGACAATCCGTTCGCCGCCGATGCCGGCGCGCCTGGCCGCCTCGAGCTCGCCAAGAGTGGAGACGTCAGCCCCAATCCCTTCCTCGGCGAAGAGCTCGAGCACGGCGACGTTCGGGAAGGCCTTGCTGCCGAACACGACTAGCGCATTCGGAGCCGCCTGGCGATAGGCGCGGGCTCGGGCCCTGAGCGTCTGCTCGCAGTAGACAACGAGCGGCGTGCCGAACTCGCGCGCCAATTCCGAGGCGCGCAGGCCACCCACTTCGAGCTCGCCCCGCTCTATGCGGGCGCTATCCGGGAAGAGGTCGAGAACGGACACAGCGCGAGCTTAGAGCCTATCCCACTAGTTCTGCACGCCCGAAGCGGCCGATCCGCGGCGCAAGCGACCGCAGAACTGCTCTCCGCACTACCAGTGCGCCTTCACAGCCCTTTGGCCTCTGGAGCTCGTCTCAAAACGAAGCACTCCATCGTCTGGCCGCGCTCGGCAAGCGCGATGCGTTGTTCTCGACCTCGCCCGTAGCCTCCGGTTACGAACGAGGCGTTGCGTCCTAGCCTCGCACTCACCGATCACACCCAGTCGACGGGTCTTCATTCCGAGGCGAGCTCTAGCATCCACGGCTTGACCCCCTCGCCGCGCAGCCCCCGGAGTAGGCTCTTCGCGGCCGCGGCGAACGCCGGCTGTCTCTTGGCTCATCTGGCCAGAATCGCGATCGCAAACAGCTCGAGCGTCAGCGCGGCGATGAGGACGGCCGATCCGAAGGCGATCGCGGTCAGGCGGAGCGCGTGACCGGGCCGGAGCGAGATTCCGTGATAGGAAACGGTGGATCCGTGCAGCATTTGCTCGCCTTCGCTGGCTGGGCCGGGTTTCCTTCCTGGATCCTGTACACGGCAGCCTCGCCCAGAAGTCGAGCACGAGTCTCGCTCAGGGCGTTCCGTCCGACCGCTCCCCGATTGCCGAGCGCGAGCCGGTGCCTCGTCACGCCGCAACCACGCTAAGAAACGGTCGGCTAGAGCCCGCGCACGAACTTCGATCGCTCGGGCTCGGTCTGCGGCGCTCACTCCTCGGCGGCTAGCGGGCGCACCGCCCGGGAGCTGAGGTAGCTTTCTAGAATCTTCGACCGAGAACACGTGCCGAGAAGATGACAAACGACCTCTACGAACCGCACGAGCTCGAGCCCAGATGGCAGGCGGTCTGGGCTGCCGAGCGTGCCTTCGAGGTACCGAACCCCTCACCCGGCGAGCCCGAATGGGAAGAGCGCTCGACCTACGTGCTCGAGATGTTGCCCTACCCCTCGGCCGAGCTGCACATGGGCCATGTCAAGAACTACACGCTCGGCGACGTTGTGGCCCACTTCCGCCGCCGAAACGGCTGGCGCGTGCTGCGCCCGATGGGCTACGACGCTTTCGGATTACCGGCCGAGAACGCGGCCATCAAGGAGGGCGGCCAGCCGCGAGCGATCACCGAGCGAAACATCGCCCGCATCCGCGAGCAGATGCAGCGCATGGGCTGGGCGATCGACTGGGGCCGGGAGATCTCGACCCACACGCCCGAGTACTACCGCTGGACGCAGTTGCTTTTTCTGAAGCTGCTCGAGCGCGGCCTCGCCTACCGCAAGGAATCGCTGCAGAACTGGTGCCCGAACGACCAGACGGTGCTCGCCAACGAGCAGGTCGTGGACGGCGCCTGTGAACGCTGCGGCGCCGAGGTCGAGAAGCGCTCGCTCGAGCAGTGGTTCTTCCGCATTACCGACTACGCCGAGGCGCTGCTGGATGAGATGGAGCTGCTCGAGCACTGGCCCGAGCGCGTGCTGACGATGCAGCGAAACTGGATCGGCCGCTCGGAGGGCGCCGAGGTGGTCTTCCGCGTCGAGGGAACCGAGATCGACCTGCCTGTCTTCACGACGCGCCCGGACACGCTCTTCGGGGCGACCTTCTTCGTAATGGCGCCAGAGCACCCGCTCGTTGCCGAGCTCGTCGCCGGGCGGCCGGAAGAGGAGGCCGTGCGCGCCTACGTCAAGCAGGCCCAGACGCGCTCCTCGATCGAGCGCGAGGAGAAAGCCAAGGACGGCGTCTTCACGGGGCAGAGCGTGATCAACCCGGTCAACGGCGAGCCGATCCCGATCTGGATCGCGGACTACGTGTTGATGGAGTACGGAACCGGCGCGATCATGGCCGTGCCCGCCCACGACGAGCGCGACCACGCCTTCGCCCGGCAGTACGGGCTTCCGATCGTGCAGGTGATCGCTCCGCGCGAGGGCGAAGTGGACGTGCAGACCGAGGCTTACGTCTCCTCTTCCGCGGACGACATCATGGCCAACTCGGGCGAGTTCACCGGGCTGCCGAGCCCGGAAGGAAAGAAGAAGATCAGCGACTGGCTGGCAGGTAGCAAGCTCGGCGAGGCCAAGGTCATCTACCGTCTACGGGACTGGCTGATCTCGCGCCAGCGCTACTGGGGCTGCCCGATTCCGGTCGTCTACTGCGAGAAATGCGGCGTCGTGCCGGTGCCCGAAGCGGAGCTGCCGGTGCTGCTGCCAGAGGTCTCGGACTTTCTGCCCAAGGGCCGCTCGCCGCTGGCCGCGGCCGAGGGTTGGGTGGCGACGACGTGCCCGTCCTGCGGCGGCGACGCCCGGCGCGAGACCGACACCTTGGACACTTTCGTCGACTCCTCCTGGTACTTCATCCGCTACTGCGACCCGCATAACTCGACCGCGCCCTGGAACCGCGAGCTCGTCGACCACTGGATGCCGGTCGACCAGTACATCGGCGGGATCGAGCACGCGATTCTGCACCTGATGTATGCGCGCTTCTTCACCAAGGCGCTCAACGATCTGGGCCTGCTCGGCTTCCGCGAGCCCTTCGCCCGGCTCTTCACGCAGGGAATGATTTTGGCCCGCGGGGCGAAGATGTCCAAGTCGAAGGGCAACGTGGTGGCGCCCGACGAGCTGATCACGCGTTTCGGCGCCGACGCTGTGCGCCTGAACATCCTCTTCATGGGCCCGGCCGACCAGGACGCCGAGTGGCAGGACACCGGTGTCGAGGGCACGAGCCGCTTCCTGGGCAGGCTCTGGCGCACGGTGCTCGAGGCGATCGAGAAGCCCGCGAGCTCGGACGTGACCCCGCTCATCCGCAAGGCGCATCAGACGATCGCCAAGGTCACAGATGACATCGACCGGCGCTTCGTCTTCAACACTCCGATCGCGGCGGTGATGGAGCTGGTCAACGAGATCAACCGCGATCCGGACGACCCCGGCGCCCGTTTCGCCGCCGAGACCGCCGTCAGTCTGATCCAGCCCTACGCGCCGCACATTGCCGAGGAGCTCTGGCAGAGGCTCGGCCACGAGCGCCTCTGGCAGCAGACCTGGCCGGCCTACGACGAGAGCATGCTCGAGCGGGAGACCTTCGAGCTGGTCGTGCAGGTGAACGGCAAGGTGCGCGACCGCCTCGAAGTCTCGGTCGAGGCCGGTGAGGAGGAATTAGTCGAGCTGGCGCGCTTTTCGCCCAGGGTCGCCGCGCTGCTCGAGGGCAAGGAACTGCGCAAGACGATCGTCGTCCCGCGCAAGCTGGTCAATCTGGTCGTCTAACGGTCGCGGCGCCGCTCGAATCGCGCACGATCAGCTCCGTCTCGATCACGGCCACGGGCGGGGAGATCTCAGGATCCTCGAGCATTCGCAGGACGGCTTCGGCCGCCGCGGTGCCCATGCCGAGCGCGTCCTGGCGCAAGGTCGTCAGCGCCGGCACGACGCTCGCGGCGTACTCGGCATCGTCGAAGCCGGTGACCGCGATATCGCCCGGGACGCGCAGCCCCGCCCCCTCGATCGCCGCCATCGCTCCGATCGCCATCGAGTCGCTTGCGCACGCGACGGCATCGGGTGGTTGCGGTAGTTCAAGTAAGCACCTCATGGCCTCGAAGCCACTGTCGTGGAAGAAATCGCCTTCTTCGACGTACTCGGGCAGGCTCGGCAGCCCCAGCTTGTCGAGCTCGGAGCGGTAGCCGAAGAGGCGGTCGGGTCCAGGCCGGGTCTCGTAGTGACCGCTGATGTGAGCGATCCGGCGGTGTCCGGTCTCGTAGAGGTGATTGACGGCCTTCGCCATTCCATCGACGTTGGCGGAGGTCACGCTGCCCGCGCGGGCGTCGAGCAAATCGTTGTCGACGAAGATGACGGGAAGGCCGGAGTTCAAGATCGGTTCGCATTCGGGGTCGTCGCTGGCGATACCCCAGGCGATCAGCGCGTTCACGCCTCGGTCGATCGTCTGCAGGGCCGCGGCTCGGCGCAGGCTCTCGTCGGCTCCGAGCGGCCGCGTCGCGCAGAGCAGAAGGTCGCAACTGTTCGCCGTCAGGCGACCGCGGATGCCGAGCAGCATCTTTTCGAAGACCGGGTGCAGGAGGTCGGGGATCGGAAGCAAGCAGGAGATGAGGCCGATCAAAAAGCGCGGGTGAGAGGGATCGCGCATCCACTTCTCGGCCATGGCCTCGGAGCGAGCCTTGAGCTCGAGCGCATCGTTAGCCTGCTCGCGCAGCAAGACGAGCATGCCCATCGGAGAGATGTGGCCCGGATCTCGTGAATCGAATCGGCTGTTCATACGCTCACTTAGATCATCGGTTACCCGGATACGAACTGTAGGCGGCGAGCGCCCTCTCGCGTCACTGGCCGGCGGCGGCTCCCGCCGGGCGAAGCCCGGCTCCGCGCCCGCCTCGGGCCGCTGACCGCACGATCCTCTCCGAGCCCGTGTGTTCACACTGTTCTCTCCGGGCTCGCACGGTTAGCGACCTGCCAGAGCCGCGAGAGGCACCGAGTTCGAATCGACCTGTGCGCGACTTGTCTCAGTTCCGGCGCAGAGTGGCGACGAATCGAGCGGCAAGATCGGTTCATGCAACTTCCGGAGATCTCTCGCCGCCAGGCGCTCGCGCTTGCGCTACTGGCTCTCGCCTTGCTCGTAGTGGCCGGGAAGCTGCTCAGCTCGAGGCATTCGTCCGCGCCGGTAAAACCGCGCGCGCGGCTGCTGAGCTCCGGCGCCAAGTCGCACGCGCTGCTCTACGTGGACGTCTCCGGTTCGGTGCACCGTCCCGGTCTGTACAGGCTCCCGGACGGCGCGCGCGTCAACGACGCGCTCGTGAAAGCGGGCGGGGCGACCAGAAAGGCCGATCTCACTCTCGTCAACCGAGCGGCTCCCGTGACCGACGGCGAGCAGGTGCTGGTTCCGGTGAAAGCGAGCGCCGCCACCCCCGCCGCGGCAACCGGCTCTTCCAGCCCTTCGCCAACCGCGCCCGTGCACCTGAACAGCGCAACCCCCGAGCAGCTCGACGCACTGCCCGGGGTCGGTCCCGCCACCGCCCAGCGCATCATCGACTACCGCACGGCCAACGGAGCCTTCAAGTCGGTGGACGAGCTCGACGCGGTCAGCGGCATCGGGCCGGCGAAGCTGGCCGAGCTCCGCGATCTAGTTGTTCCTTAGAGGCGAACTGCGGCAGTTGCCGCTTCAGCACTGGCTCGCCGCCTCGTTGTGTCTCGGTCTGGCGCTTGCGAACGCGGTTCGGGCCGGCGTGCTCGCCGCCGCGGTAGGCGCCCTACTGTTCGTCTCCTGCGCCGCGTTGTGCTCGAAGGTCTGGCTGCGTCTGGCAGCGACCTGCGGCGTCTGTTTGTTGCTTGGCCTGGTGTTCGCTTCGCTCAGACTCGCTTCGCTCGAGTACAGCCGCCTGGTCGCGCACGCCGGCGAGAGCGCCCGGGCGCGGGTTGTCGTAACCGGGCCGGTGAAGGAGAGCGCCTCCGCCGTCAGCGCTCCCGGCCAGATCGAGAGTTTCGGTCGTCTCGTATTCAGTGAGCCCGTCTGGATCGAGCTGCCGACCGGGAAGAAGCCGCCGATCGGCGCCGTGCTCGAGCTCGTCGCCCAAGTGCAGTTGCCGCGCCCGAAAAGCACGAGCGGGTTCGACCAGCGAGCATGGCTCGCGCGCCAGGGAATCCACGTCGTCATCAAGGCGACGTACTGGCACCAGGTTGGCAGGCGTGGCGGCATCGGCGGTTTCGGCGATCGCCTGCGCGAGCGCCTGGTGC
>Ga0182017_10001742_pt1 | contig 16725 bp, 6 predicted proteins | sample 712E3DmetaG_FD_120492 | JGI IMG/M metagenome (GOLD analysis project Ga0182017, IMG submission 120492) | Permafrost microbial communities from Stordalen Mire, Sweden - 712E3D metaG | ecosystem: Environmental > Terrestrial > Soil > Wetlands > Permafrost | place: Sweden: Stordalen | collected... | reverse complement strand
GTGGACGGGTTCAATGTGAGCGCCGCGAAGGTGGCGGCCCTGCACGCCGCCGGACTCAAGGTGGTCTGCTATCTTGACGTGGGCAGCTACGAGACAGGACGTCCCGACTCGGCTGACTATCCGGCGGCGCTCAGGCTGTCCGAAGATCCCGACTGGCCCGGTGAGTGGTTCCTCGACACCCGCGACGTCTTCAAGGCAGGCTCCGTGCTGGCCGGCATCCTCAACAAACGCTTCCAGATGTGCGCGGACAAAGGCTTCGACGCCGTCGAGCCGGACAACCTGGACAACTGGGACGCGAACCGCAGCATCCTGACCGAGCAGGATCAGGTCGATTTCGACGGCTGGGTCGCCGACGCCGTTCACGCGCTGGGCATCTCGGTCGCACTCAAGAACTGCCCGGAACTCGTGACCAGGGTGGACCGGACTGGCCAGCGCCTGGTCGACAAATTCGACTTCGAACTCGACGAGCAATGTCAGGAATACAGCGAGTGCGGCAGCTTCACCGAGTTCACCAAGTCCGGCAAAGCGATCTTCGATGTCGAGTACAAGGCAAACCTCACGCTCAACTGCTCGCAGTTCGCCAGCCTGTCCATCAACGCGCTCAAGAAGGACCTTGACCTGGTAGGCGCGGGCGATTCCGGCTACCTGCGACAGACTTGTCCATAGAAATGCTGCTCGAGGCGAGAGAAAACTTCTTCGACCGCAATGGTCTTCACTGGAAAACCAGACCATTCGTGTGCAGTGAGAGCCACAGGACTACCCCCACGAGGATCAAGATGAACACCGTTATCCAATAGGCCGCAGGGCGGGCGTAGTTGAGGGTCCACCCCATCCCGATACGTTTGGGCACCCACAACCGGTCGTCATCGGGGTTCACATAGAAAAGTCCGCACCGGTAATGGTCGGGGTCGTGAACGTGGGGCATGTGGATCTCTATTTCCCGAATCATGAAGATCAGGCCGAGACCTAGAAATATGAAGAAGACCACGAGCCCGGTGTGAAGCGCGGGCATGCCCCACAAGGCCATGGCGAGGCAGGAACCGAGAAGGAAAGACGTGCCAAAGGTCAGAAACCCGCGCAGGGCCTGAAACCCCGCCAGTTGCGCCCGAGTCGATTCCTTCTTGGCCGCCGCGGCCACCACGCCAAAGAGAAACAGCACCAGCCAGATGAAAACCGGGGCGGCGAAGACCACCAAGGGCAGGTGGGTCTTCGACGTCCAGCCGTTGGGATTGCCGGCAGCGTTGAAATGCGTGGGCACGGGGTCAGGCATCCTGGGCACCAGCCGCGCATAATGGACAAGAAGGCCGGTCAGGCCCGCGAGCGCCCAAAGATCCCATTTTGAAAACAGACCGGGACGCCGCGCGTTCATGTCCGCATCACCTGGGGAAAATGGGCCACTCGGGAAAATGCCAATCGGGAGAGTGTCGTACCCACTTGGCCCGGTGTACCCTCTTGCGCCAAGGAAAAAGGAACAAGTTTGGCTCCCGTCGGCGTGGCGAACTACGTCCCGCCGCCGGCGACCGAGATGGTCACCCCCACGGCGTGCACGTCGATGCCGTAGCCCACGTCGACCTTGAAGGCCGGGATGGCCACCCCCGGCAGAATGATGCGCACCCCACCGCCGAAGCTGGCGTGGATGTCCTTGAGCTTGGAACGCACCGGGGGCGGAGCAACGCCGGGCGGCGGGACGCTGGTGCCGCCGGGGTAGCGCTGGAGCAGGGTCGCTGCATCGACGAAGACCGCTGCGGCGACGTTGAAGGGCACATGCGTCCAGGGGATCCGCAGATGCAGGAGCACCGCCTGATCCTCGGCCTGCATGCTGCCCAGGGTGTCGCCGTTGAACTCGTTGGTGAGATAGCCGCGCAAGTTGGGCCCGCCAATACGGAGCAGCTCTGTCACGGGACGCCCCCGGTCCGAGGTCGGGTAGTCGATGATCCCGCAGAAGATGACGGACGGGTAGTTCCACCGGAAGCGGCCATACAGCTCCACCAGGGTCTCGAACTTGGAATAGTCGAAGTCGGAGCCCCAGTAGCGGTCGGACAGCTCATTCTTGATGCGCACGCGAACGCCATGCCGGAGTCCCTCCCGGGAGCTGGTGTCGTCGTACTGGATTTGGAACTGCATGAGGAAGACCCGGCCGCTGCGCGGATTGTAGGGCAGTGCAATCGCTCCCGGTGCCAGATCCTGGACGGCACTCACTCTCAGGCGGCGGGCCGACAATCCAAGCGAAGCGCGGGTGTGGGGGGAAAGCACCCAGCCGATCTGGCCACTGCCGCCCATCACGGTGGTCGGCACCTGCATGAACATAGTGTGGTTCACAAAGAAGCGGATCTGCTCTGGCCGGTAGAGCCCGTTCAGTGCGTAGGTAAGCGGGGCGCCGGCGACAAGAGGGTCGCTGTACTCGAGGAAGGCGTAGCTCCGGGACTGGCCGACCTGACCCGCGGCGAGCAGGTGTACATCGCGACCGAGAACGTTCTCGTTGGCATAGGCGAGGCCGCCGGCCCAATCGCCGCTGCCGAAGCTGGCCGTGGGAAAGGCGAACCAAGTCAGCTTGCCGACAGCCTCCACCACAACCTCGACCGGGTAGGTTTTGTCGTCCAGGTACATACGCCGTACTGCCTCCTCGGTGGGCAGCTCGATGAAAACCCGCACGCTGCTGAACAGATCGCTCTCGAGCAGGCGCTGTTGGGCGGCTTTGAGCACAGCAAGATCCACCGGGTCCCCCGGGTGCAGGTGCATGCGCGTCGCCAGCACCCGCGTTGTGACCCCGGGTGTGCCGCGGATCGCGACGTGGTCGACGACCAGCCAGGCCGCAGCTGGTGCGGGCCAGGCAACCCCACAAGCAACCATCAAAGCAGCACCGATCAATCGAGGGGAGTTCATGAACTTTCGTGATGGCATGGTTGCAGCTCAAGAAACTCGCCGGTGCTCAGACATCGCCCGACTCGGCGGCGGCGCGGACTTCGGCGCGTTGGACCTTGAGTCGTTGGCGGCGAACGCGCAGCACCTCGCGCGCGATGATCTGAAACGCGGCCACCACCGGGACGGCGATGATGGCGCCGACGATGCCCGCCATCTCTCCCAGGAAGAGCACGGACAGGATGACGACCAGTGGGTTGACGTGAACCGTGCGACGAAAGATCAAGGGGCCGAGGACGTTTCCCTCGAACTGTCCGTAGGCAATGAAATAGATCACACAGGCCAACGCGTGCCAGCCGCCGCCCGTGATGAGCGTGAGCAAGGTGATGACGGTTCCGGTCACCACCGGGCCGGCGTAGGGAATCATGCTGGAGAGGCCGCTCAGGATTCCGAGCGGGAGAAAGAACGAAACCCCGTTGATGGCCAGAAACGTGGTGGTCAGCGTGGCATTGACGGTGCAAATCAGCGCCAGCCCGCCCAGATAGCCGCCGATCGATCGATAGATCTTGTCCAGCACGTCCCCATACAGGTTGCGTGATTCGGGACGCGCCTCCTCCATGGCGCCGTGGATCAGGCGCCCGCCAAAGATCAGCATGAACACCGTCAAGAGCACGACCGTCACGGCCGCACCGACAAAGCTAAGGACGCCGCCCACCGCGGCCAAGATGGGCGTCGCCGCTCCCTCCAGCATCGCGGGGAATCCCTTTTCGAGCTTCTCGATGTGATCGGCCAGGTGAAAACGGGTGTTAAGCCGTCCGAAGAGGCGACTGCTGCGAGTGGTGTGAATGAAGGCCGGGGCTTGCTCCACCAGCGTCCGGCCTTGCGAGACAGCCGGCGGGATAAGCGTGAACGCCAGCCCGGTGAGCAGCCCAGCCAGCAAAATGCTCACCACTGCGATTGCGAGAGAGCGCTTGAGTCCGTGCCGCATCAGCATCTTCACGCCGTGATCCAGCGTCACCGCCAACAGCAGGGCCACGTAGGTCAGGGTGATTGCCACCAGCGAGTGGATGATGGCCATCACCAGGGCGATCACGACCAAGACGCCAAAACAAACCCTGAACACCGTCTTCAGCGTCACCCGCGACGGCCGCACCTCCCGACTGGATTCTGGAAGGTCGTTCGTCACGTCACCCCTCCCGCAACCCGCCCATCGCTATCGATGCGCCCACGACGAGCCAATGCGCACACCCGCGTCGCCGGAGTTGGTCCCGCCCATCCAGCGCCGCGAGCCCTGATCGTGGACCACACAAATTCCATAGCGGGCCAATCTAACACACCCCGTGGGCCTCTCCCTTGGGGAATACGGTGCGAGCGCAATCTTTGCGTATCGGCTGTCGCGCGGAACGCGCACCTAGGAGTACACTCAGACTCATGATGGTTCACATGCACCACAGGGCCGAGTTGCAGCGGGTTGCTCGCAAAGCGATGCTCGATCGAGGGCTGCAGCCGGATTTCGATGCCGTGGCGTTGAAGCAACTCGACGGCATACGCGGCCCCGCAGCCACGGAAGGCGGTGCCGTGCGCGACCTGCGTGACTTGCTGTGGTGCTCGATCGACAACGACGACTCCCTCGATCTCGACCAGCTTTCGCTGGCCGAGGATCTGGGCGGCGGGACAGTGAAGATCCTGATCGCCGTGGCTGACGTGGACGCTCTGGTCGCCAAGAACACGCCCATCGATTGGCACGCTGCCAGCAACACCGCCTCGGTCTATGTGGCTGGCCATGTCTACCCCATGCTGCCCGAGCGGCTATCCACTGACCTGACTTCGCTTGGGCCGGACTGCGACCGGCTCAGCCTGGTCATCGAATACGCAGTCAAACCGGATGGAACGCTGGGCGACACGCACGTCGGCCGCGCGCTGGTGCGCAACCGGGCCAAGCTGGCCTACAACGCCGTGGCCGCGTGGCTCGACGGCCGGGGGCCGTTGCCTGAGCCGGCCGCGCGCGTGAAGGGGATGGACCTGCAGCTTCGCATGCAGGACGACGTGGCGGCGCGGCTGCGGCGGCTGCGCCATCAACAGGGCGCGCTGGATTTGCAGTCATTGGAATCCCGCCCCGTGTTCGGTGGAGACGAGGTGGTGGGTCTACAGGCGGAAGAGCCCAATCGCGCCAAACAACTGATCGAGGACTTCATGATCGCCGCCAACGGCGTGGTGGCCCGCTTTCTCGAAGGCAAGGCGCGGCCCTCTTTGCGCCGTGTGGTGCGCTCGCCTGAGCGCTGGGCGAAAATTGTTGCCGTGGCCGCGAAGTTGGGCGAGTCGCTTTCCGCCGAGCCGTCGTCGCGCGCGCTGGAGGCGTTCCTCTTGCGACGCCGTGCCACCGATCCCCTGCGCTTTCCCGATCTGTCGCTGGTGATCGTGAAACTGATGGGCGCCGGCGAGTATGTGGTAGAGCTGCCCGGGCAGACCCCGGTTGGGCACTTCGGACTTGCGGTCAAGGACTACGCCCATTCCACCGCGCCCAACCGTCGCTTCCCCGATCTGGTCACGCATCGGCTGGTCAAAGCCGCGCTTTTGGACACCCCGGCGCCCTACAGCGTGGCCGAACTGGGCGAGATCGCGACCCATTGCACCCAGCAAGAGGGAAATGTGGCCAAGGTTGAGCGCCAGGTGTGCAAGTCCGCTGCGACCTTGCTGCTGGAAGGGCGCGTGGGCGAGAGTTTCGATGGCCTGATCACCGGTGCCGCGGACAAGGGAACCTGGGTGCGCGTCTTCAACCCACCCGTGGAAGGCCGCATGGTGCGAGGGTTCCAGAGCCTGCACGTGGGCGACCAGGTGCGCGTCACTCTCGTCCACACCGATTTCGATCGGGGCTTTCTCGACTTCGAACGGAAACAGTGAGAGCGAACATGAAGCCCGTTCGCCTGCGCGCCAGATGCCACCGTGCTTGCTTGCTCTCGGCGCTGGCAGCGGCCTTGGCCTGGACGCCAACCGCAACTCAAGCCGCCACGCTTAGCGAGAGCGATTTTGCCATCTCGCTCTACGCCTCTGTCGGGAGTTCGTCGCTCACTCTCGATTCAAGCAACCTTGGCGGTTTCTTCAATCCGCACGAATGCCTCTGTCCTGACACCATCACGGCCGTGGTGCAAATGACCTCGGCTGGGCAAACCGACGTCGGCAGTTCGACGATCACGGTCAGTTTCTACCTGGGGGCAAACTGTTCCACCTCCGCCGCGTCCTCCTCGTGCGGCTCGCTCGGCAGCCAGATAGCCCTCACCACGTCTCAGTCAGCCCAGGCAACGTTCACTGGCAGCCAGGTCTTCCAGTCGGCAGAGTCGGCAGCAGGAAGCGCGACCGTGGACTGCGGGAGTTTGACCCCTGGGTCAACCACCGTGTGGGCGTTTCTTACCCAGGACGGAACGGCGCTCGCTTTTTCTCTCTCCCAGGAGCTTCCCGTGGTCGCGACCACGGTCGCAGCTCCCACCGCTGTCACCGCCCTTCCCGCGAACCATGGCATCCTCGTGAGCTGGACTCCTCCGGCGGACACATCCCAGGTCGCGGGGTACCAGGTGCTGTGCCTGCCTCGTCCGGCCGCGGCGTCGACGGCTGCCTACGAAACTTGCGGACTGGCCAGCAGCGGCACGGTCATGACCGCATCTGACCAGACCGAGGTTTGCTCGGCCGAGGTTTCCGCCACGGCGACGTCGGTCCGTCTGGCTGGACTGGACAATGGTACCTCCTACACGGTCGCCGTGGTCTCGATTGATCCGAGTGGCGGCGTCAGCGCCCAGTTGTCGCAGGCCACGGCGACACCCCAGCCGACCGAGGGATTCTTCGAGGTGTACCAACATGACACTGGGGCGGCCAGCGGCTGCGCGCTGTCGCCACGCGGAGGTCGCGCGGGGCTGCTCTACATCGCGCTGCTCGCCGCCCTGGTCGTCGCGTTGGGCCGCGGCCCACGACGCAGGCGTCGCCGAGAAACCGCCGGCGCGAGCGTTGTACGTACAATTCTATTCGTGATCGCGTTCGGCACGACAGCTCGTGCTCAGATCGCGGTCGACCACGGCACCGCTGACTGGCCCTCGCAATCGCCGGTGTCGCCGCTGCCGCAAACCCCTGATTGGGGCATCGAGATCGGGGTGTCGCTCTATCGCCCGGCCGTGGACAGCGAGTTCAGCAACGGAACACATCCCTTTGCCGAGACCTTCGGGTCCAGCCGCCATCTCCTGTCGGAGGGGGAGGTCGACCGCTACCTGTACCACCGTTTCGGGACATGGGGCGTGGGCTTGCGCGGCGGCTACTACAGTGTGACAGGGTCGGCCTTTCTGGCTGACTTCAAAACGCGCAGCGGGGACGAGACCGCACTGCGCCTCATCCCATTCGCGCTGTCGCTGGTGTACAAAGCCGACCGGATTCCGCGCCTCAAGCAGGTGCCACTCATCCCCTACGCGAAGATCGGATTGGACGGCGTGGCGTGGACGGCGACTAACACCGGGGGCAGTGCTTCCCACAGCGGGTTCACACCAGGGTGGCACACCGCCGCGGGCGTGGCGCTCGGCCTGAACTTCCTGGGAATGGGTACCATCAACCCGGGAGCACTGGCCGACCCCTGCGCCCTGTTCTTCGAATGGGACTACGCCGCCATTAACGGACTGGGCTTTGGCAAGATGTTGCACGTCGGTGACAACACATGGTTTGCCGGCGTGACGTTCGATTTGTAGCGGTGGCAGCCGGCCCATCCGGTCCCAGCGACCCGACGGCGCAGAAAAAGTGACCCGCAGACGTCGACATGGCACTCATGACCTCGTAGAGGCCCCACTCCTGACCATGTTTGCCATTTTGACGCCACCACGACTCGACAACTCCTGATGGAGGGTTTCATGCGCAACGCTCGTTTGATCGCCAGCTTGCTTGTCCCAGCGACCCTGGCGGCTTCCGCCTGTGCCAGCAAGAGCCCAACCAGTGCCTGCACCGCTCAGTTCAGCGCCAGCAACGCTGGCCAACCCGCGACCATCACCATCGATACCGCGACCGTGGTCAACACCTTCGTGCCCAAGCTTGTCTTCGGCATTAACAGCGCCTGGTACATACCCCGGCGGGACTCGCTCAATACGCAGGCCAAGGTCCAGGCGGCAGGAAACTACTTCATCCGATACCCGGGCGGATCTTCCTCTGACGACTATCACTGGAACGGCACCGGAAGCTACGACGAGAGCCAACACTGGGTGCCCAGCCCTACCACCTTCACGCCGGGCTTTCCCGGGACGGAAATCTATCGGGGCACCACCTCGAGCTACGGGACCGCGTCCATGCTTACAGACGGCGCTCTCTCCACGCGCTGGCTGTCCAACGCCGACACCACGCTTCCCGCTGCGCAATGGGTGTACGTGGACCTCGGGGCGGCCACCACCGTCAGCTCGATCCAGATCGATTGGGACACGCCCTACGCGACGTCCTTTGAAGTCCAAACCTGGAGCTTGCTCTCGCCGTGGCCGCCGCCCTACCAGGCGAGCGGAGGCACGTGGCAGACCACCTCGGCCGGCGTGGTGACTGGCACAGGCGGCAGTCAAATCGTTACCTTCGACCCGGTATCAACCGAATTCGTGCGCGTCCTGATGACGGCCAGTTCCGCCGGCGACGGCGGCGCGTATTCAATCGCCGAGCTTACCCTGTACAACGGCGCCACCCAGGTCACGACCAACGTCGCCACCGTCAGCCAGTCAGCCACGACTGCATCCAGCACCGATCCAGCCAGCCAGGGCGTCTCGCAATCCAACTTCGACTTCGAGACGTTCATGACCTACCTGCAGTCTTTCACGCCGGCCGCCGAGCCCATCATCACGGTCAATGTGGGCACGGGCACGCCGCAAGAAGCGGCCGCGTGGGTCCACTACGCAAACCTCGTGAAAGGGTACGGGATTCGCTATTGGCAGATCGGCAATGAAATGGAGGGGGACTGGGAGACTGGGGGCCCTCTCAATGCGCAAGACTACGTCAAACGCTACGTCGAATTCTATGACGCCATGAAAGCGGAAGACCCCAGCATTGTCGTGCTCGGACCGGTGAGCGGCGGACCGAACGATCCCTCGAATCTGGGCGACGGCCAGACCTTCATTGCGGACTTCATCAGTCTTCTGCACGCGGACGGGCGGGACGATCACGTCGACGGGATCGACTTTCACTGGTATCCCAACTGGGGCACGGTCAGTGATTCGGCTGCCCTGGCCACAGTGTCTCAGCTAGGGGATTTCGCCGCCCAGCTGAAAGCGTCGCTATCGAGAACGACCGTCAAAGCCGATGTTCCGGTGTTTCTCACCGAGTACAACATCGGCCTGGCGGCCCCCAATTCGCCGGTCCAGCTCAACAAACTGGTAAACGGATTGTGGGTCGCCAATTTCTTGGGAGAGTTCATTCGCTATTTTGGCAACGGCGGCGGCACCAATTTGTGGAACATGATCAGCGGCACGACTACCCCGGACAGCAATACTGCGACTGCCGGAGACTTGGGCTATTTGCAATACAACAACAATGCCTACCACTACCAGGAGCATGCCGACTACTGGGCGATGCAGACTATGAGTTCCAATTGGGCGATTGCAGGTGACACCCGAACGCACCAACTGGTCTCGACCATATCGTCGCAAACGGCGCTAGCGGCCTATTCCGATCTACGACCCGACGGCGCCCTGGCCCTGGCTGTCGTCAACCGGGACCAAACCAACGCCTACAGCGCGCACATCGACATGGCGCCTTTCGTTCCGGGCCCGGCCGCTGACGTCTGGACCTTCGACGCGCGCAACTACGTTTGGCAGACTTCGGCCGTGCCCTTTCACGCCGAGCCTGACACCGCTCCCACGCACGCGCTTGCCTGCAGGGCGTCCGCCTCCGCGGCTTTCACGTTCTCTCCGTCCTCCATCACTGTCATTCGCTTTGTGCCGCCGGGCGCTGCTACCGCGGTCATTCCGGACGCGGGCGCCGTTACCAACGTGGCCGACGCCACTGTTACCCACAATTACGTGTTGATCGATGACATGGAGGGAGCGAGAACGGATGGACCGATTGAACTCGACTTGGGGGTTGCCGACCTGAGCCCGGGCTCCTGGTGGGACTGGTACAGCACTGGCAACGCGGCCAACACCAAGTCGCCCGACCCGTTCACCTACACGGCGCTGACTTCGCCACACACAACCATGAATGGCATCACCAGCACGCGTGCCGCGCATGTGGCTTGCCTGATGGCCGATCTATACGGCTATTGCGAGGAGGGATTCGTCTTCGCGCTGGGCATGTCCGATGGCGGCGTTACGCGTGTTCCTTACGACATCAGTTCGCACACGGGCATTGTTTTCTGGGGGATGTCCGCCGTTTCAAATCGGGTCAAGGTCATGATTCAAAATGCGGACACCGATTTGGCAGGTGGACGATGCGGCCAGAACGATGCCTCAAGTGACGGGTGCTGGGACAATTTCTCGATGTATGTGGACCTCACCAACACGTGGCAGAGGTTCGAGGTCAAGTTCAGCGATCTGTCTCAAGAAGGCTGGGGACGTCCGGCTCCATCCGGAGTCTTCGACGCCACGACCGCCTACTCGCTATATTTCCAGGTCAACGGTCCCAACGGCCCTACTGCGCCACCGGTGACCGCCGATTTCTGGATTGATGACGTCTACTTTGAATAGGCAAGCACATTGCCCATGGCCTGCGGACCGACGAGCGGGTGCTTGGTCTTCAATCGAGCATCACGGGATCGCGCAGGCCCATGAACGGCTATCGACGCCGGCGCAGTCGCCGCAACAAGAAGGCGGCGCCCAGCAAGGCGAAGAGTGCGCTAGGCGTGACTGCGGCGGTTTGTCCCAGATTGCAGCTACAACCCTTGTGTCCCAGCCGCGCAGTGTTGCCCGCGTCGGACGGGCTCGAGTCCCCGCTGCCGTCGAGGCCGCCGGCCTCGGGCGCGATCAAGTCTCTTCCGCCATCCGAGCTGCCGGCGTCAGGCGTGATCGCATCTCTTCCGCCATCGGGGCTGCCGCTGGAGCCACCGGCATCCCGCAGTCCACTGCCGGCGCTGCCGCTGCTTCCACCCGCACCTCCCGCGCCGCCTGTGATCGTCCCGCCAGACCCACTTGCGCCACCTCGCCCCCCTGCGCCGCCCGAAATCATGCCACCCGCACCTCCCGCGCCGCCTGTGCTCGTCCCACCAGATCCACTTGCGCCGCCACGTCCGCTCGCTCCCCCCGCGGCGCTTCCGCCCAAGCCGCCCGTGCCGCCGCTGCCGCCGCCAAAACCACCCGCACCGCCAGTGCCGCCGCTACCGCAGTCAGAAGGGTCGACGTCTACTATGCACGCGCCGGCGCCATCGCACGCTATGCAGGTCCCGCAGGGCGTTCCGTATTGCGGATAGTCGCAAGCCCCCGCGCCGTTGCAGGTCGAGCGGCAAGCGCCGCTGCCCAGGCCGCATTCCTTCTGTGGATCGCTGCCGGCGGCGTAGGCAGAGCATTTGCCAGCTTGACCGGCCCGATTGCAAGACACGCAGATTCCATCGCACGCGCTCTCGCAACACACCCCATCCACGCAGAAGCCAGAGGCGCAAGCGCTCGCGCTGGAGCAGGCTGTGCCGTTCTTGGCATTGCAACTGCCGCCGGTCCCGCACGCCTGTCCAGGGCAGCTACCAGGAACTTCGGTGCCCGCAGCCGCCACGGTGCAGGTGCCTTGGTGGCCGGCAACGTTGCATGACTGACAGGATCCGGAACAGGACGCGACCCCGCAGCAGACGCCGTCCACGCAGAAGCCCGAGGCGCATTTCGACGCCGTAGCGGCGGTGCACCCCTCGCCGTTGCCGAGATTGGTCACCTTGTACTCCCATACTTCGCCCTGATCCGTGCCCGGGCCGAAGAGCACCATCACGTCGCGCTGGCTGTCAAAGGCCATGAGACCTGACCCGCTCGGGCCCGTGGACTGAGAGCGCACGTACCAGGTTGGACCGTTGGTATCCAGCTCAAAGGTGTTGACGGCGGTGGTTGCGCCGGTCGTATCCGTCGGGACCGGGGCCGCAACCTGCCGGCGGCGCAAGCTATCGTAGGCAAAGACAGGGTAGCTGTTGTCGAGATCGATGGAGTCGCCAGTGTCGTGAAACGCCCAGCCCGCCGAGACGGGATCCCACTCCCAGAAAACGCTGTTGCTGGTGGTGCCTTGCCAAGTGGGGGTCCCGTCGAAGAAGAACATCTTCGCCCGACCGTCGTCGAAGGTCACCCCGCTGATGTTCCACTCGTAGCCGTTCGACTCTGGCGTGACCGAGCCGGGCACTGGTGTGCGGTTGGTCCACGTCGTGGTCGCGCCGTCCCACTCCCAGACCACGCTGGCACTGGATGTGATTCCGCCCAAGAGCAGCACTTTTCCGCGCCCAGAGTCAGTGACCATTGCCAGCGAATCCAGAGGGCCAGGGCTCGACGCGGGAAAGAGCTGGCCCCACTGGCGGGTGCTGCTCTGCCATTCCCAGGTATCATCAAGGATCGAGTATTCGCCTAGGCCTTCGTTGGGGGTCGCGTTGTCGCCGCCGTACAGGATGAGCGACTTGCGGGCCGGGTCGTATGCCATCGCCGCGTTTTCGCGGGCGAAGGGGCGTCCATCACTTTTGACCTGGGACCAGAAACTCCCGTCCCACTCCCACAGATCGTCCAGCACCGGGTACGGGTCCTGCCCGCTCAGACCGCCGAACACGTAGGTCTTGCCAGTGGCGGGGCAGAAGGCCATGGCGAAACCCGAGCGCACACTCGGTGCGTTTTGCGGCGGCGTGCGGTTGGTGAACGCTGCTGTGGCGGGATCCAATTGCCAGAGTTCGGCAGACGGACTTATCTGCCCCCGCGCGTAGGACGGGCTGGAGGCATCGTACGGACCGAGAAGCGTCACGCCCGCCACCAGATCCAGGCGGCTTTGCGCAGGGTCGGTGAGGAGCGAAGCGTACATGCGTCCGGCGGGCAGGCTGCTGCTGGTCAGTCGCTGTGCCCACGTTCCCTTGGTCGAATCCCAATCCCAAACGTCGGCCAGGCTGAGGTGGGTCTGGAAGTCCTTGCCGCCGAACAGGACGGTCATGCCGCGGCTGGGATCGAACGCCATGGCGTGGCCGTAACGCGCGCTCGGCACTGTCCCCGTGGTTGGACGCAAAGTCCAGCCTGGCGTCGCCGGATCCCACTCCCATGTGTCCTGCTGGGGGATGCCGTTCGCATCAGCCTGGTCCTTTTGCATTCCGCCGAACAGGACGGCCCGGTTGCGCTGGCTGTCCCATACCAGCGCGGAATCGTAGCGGGCGCTGGGCGCGGTGGTGGGAGTGAGCTGGATCCATGTGCCCGCTGTGGGATCCCATTCCCAGGTGTCGCCAAACGCCAGCGAGATGCCGCTCCCATCAGGCGAGGGCTCTCCAGCGCCAGGCCGGTGTCCTGGATCACTGTCAATATTGTCAGTGTAGTCGATCCCCTCGGGCCAGATGGACGTACCCGAATCGGCAAGACCGCCCCCAAAGAGCAGCACCTTGCCCGTGGATTTCTCGAACACCATGCTGTGCTGACTGCGGGCGCCTGGCCCCGAACTGGTGCGGTTCGTGAAAACGCCGCTTCCCGGATCCCATTCCCAGGTGTCCGCGAAGTCGTAGCCGGTGTTCGAGCGCCCGCCGAAGATGACGAACTTCTTGCGGACAGGATCGTAGACCATGCTCGCACCTACGCGCGCACCTGGCTTGCTGCCGGCTGGGGTGCGGTTGGTCCATTGGCCGGTCGCAGAATCCCACTCCCAGAGATCCTGAAACGCTATAGGGGACCCGCCCGAGCCACCGAATATGACGAGCACCTTGCGGGCCTCGTCCACTGCCGCCGACTGCATATAGCGCGGGTCGGGCATCGGTGGTAAGGGCACGTCGACGCGCGTCCAGGTGGCGATTTCGCTCGCGGGCACGGTGCCCAGGGCCAAGTGGGAGGACTCAATGCGAGGGCCGTTTTCCGGATTGGTTTCGGAGCAGGTGGCAAGCAAGAACAAAACAACGAGAGCCTGGAGGAAAACCCCGGGCCGGCACAGACCGGCCAGCGTGCGCGGTAGCGGTAGCGTGAGCGACCAGCGCCGAGCAGCCTGCGTGGGCGTTTCGCGTGAGCGGTGAGCGGCTCGCCGGCCGCTCACGCTCTCCGCCTGTCGCGTGCCGCCCACGAACTCCCCTGGGGGGCTTCGGGACGGACAGCCCACCCGGCCCACCCCTCGCGCTTCGCGCTCGCCCGTCGCGCTCACGCACTCGCCCACGCGAGCCGCGAGCCGGCCCTTCGGGCGGCCCGGGATTTCCCGACGGGCTCTAGCTGGGGCGATTCTTCGCAGTCTCACTGTCCACAGGAAGGCGGCAGCGAGCAAGACCAAGGGCAGCCCTGGCGTGCCTCGACCAGTCTGGCCAAGATCGCAGTTGCAACCCGAGTGGCCCAGACCCAGCTTGGCCCTCGCGTCCGGCGCGCTCGCATCTCCTGCGCCAGCGGGGCTGCTGTCGGGCACCATCGCATCCCTTCCACCATCGGGACTGCTCGCATCGGGCGCAAGCGCGTCCCTGCCGCCAGAGGGGCTGCTCGCATCGGGCGCAAGCGCGTCCCTGCCAACGTCGGGGCTGCCCGCGTCGGGCGCGATCGCATCCCTTCCGCCATCGGGGCTGCCGCTGGCGCCACCCGCACCACCACTTCCACCTGAGCCGACGGTGCCGCCGACGCCACCCGAGCCACCTCTTCCGCCGCTTCCACCGCGGCCACCGGTTCCGCCCGTGCCACCCGGACCGGTACCGCCCGTGCCGCCGCTGCCGCCGGTGCCGCCAGAACCGCCGGTGCCGCAGACGGCAGGATCGGGGGGCGCGCAGGTGCCAGCGCCGTCACAAAACTGGCAGGTCCCGCAGGAGATTCCCGATGGCGGGGCATCACAGACGCCTGCGCCGTTGCAGGTCATGCGGCACATGTCGCTGCCCGAGCCGCATTCGCTCTCTGGATCGCTGCCCGTGGTGTAGGCAGAGCACTTGCCAGCCCGACCCGCCTGGTTACAAGACACGCAGGTGTCATCGCACGCGCTCTCACAACACACCCCATCCACGCAGAACCCAGAAGCGCAGCCGCTCGCTTTGGAACAGGTCGTGCCGTTCTTGCTCTTGCAGGCGCCGTTGCCATCGCACGCCTGTCCGTTGGCACAGCTACCGGCGACTTCCGTACCCGCGGCTGCCCGGACGCATGTGCCTTCGTGGCCGGCCACGGCACAGGACTGACAAGCGCCTGAGCAGGAGGCGATCGAGCAGCACACGCCGTCCACGCAGAACCCCGAGGCGCAGTTCGACGCGGTGGCGGCGGTACACCCCTCGCCGTTGCCGAGACTTGTTACCTTGTACTCCCAGGTTTCGCTCGTCTGCGTGGCATAGGCCAGGCCTCCGCCCGTGGCAATAATGCCACAGAACAACACAACCACCCCACGCTGGCTGTCAAAGGCCGTGGCGCCTGCCCCTGCGAGGCGCGGATCTGCGCCCGCAGAAAAAGTGCGCAGGTACCAGGTTGGACCCTTGGCATCCAGTTCCCAGGTTTCGAGGGCCCCCGGTGTGCCAGCAATGGGCACGACATGCCGGCGCCGCAGGCTATCGTAGGCGACCAGACTCGTACCCTGGTTGCTCTCGAAGTCGACGACGTCGCCGCCGTCGCGCAGCACCCAGCCAGCCGTGACAGGATCCCACTCCCAAAAGGAACCATTGCTGGTGCCGTCGTCCGAGTCGTCCGCCATGAGGACCATCTTCTGGCGGTCCTGGTCGAAGCTCAGAGGCGGAGAAAAGCGTCCGGCCGGCACAACACTGAGGGGTGAGGGTGTGCGGTTGGTCCAGGTGGTGGTCGCGCCGTCCCACTCCCAGACTGCGTTGCTCCGAGGGTCCACCCCTGTCTGGCCTCCCGGAGTCGGGTAGGTGTAGGCATAGTAGGGTCTCTCGCCGCCGAAGAGCAGCACCTTGGCCCGGCCCGAATCGGTGACCATGGCGTGTGAGTCGCGAGGCTCCGGGCTCGATGCGGGGTGAAGCTGGGTCCATTGGCGGGTGCCAGAATTCCACTCCCAGGTGTCGCCGAAGATTACATTGCCCGTCGACGGGGCGGGCGCCCCGCCTGCGAAGTTCGAACCGCCGTAAAGAATGAGGGACTTGCGGGATGAATCGTAGGCCATCGCCGCGGCCATGCGGGCGGCGGGTCGTGTGTCGCTTACGACCTGGGCCCAAGAGCTGCCATCCCACTCCCACAGGTCGTCAAGCAACGCGGAATTGTCGTCGACTCCGCCGAACACATAGGTCTTGCCGGTCGCGGGACAGAAAGCCATGGCGGGATACGAACGCGGCGACGGCCATGTCGGGGGCGGCGGTGGCGTGCGGTTGGTGAAGGTCGCAGTCTTGGGATCCAGCTCCCAGATCTCCCCCGCCGGCGCGTTGGCGCCGGTAGGGTACAGGGCCATGCTTTGGATCAGGCCCCCCACCAGATCGAGGTTGCCCTGGGCGGAGTCGGTGACGAGCGAGGCGTACATGCGCACCGCCGGCAGATTGGGTTCGCTGCCGGTAAGACGCTGCGTCCACCCTCCGGTGCTTGGATCCCATTCCCAGACGTCGGCCAAGGCGTCGCCGGTATCGATGTCCCAACCACCCACCAGCACGGTCACACCCCGGCCGGGGTCGTACGCCATGGCGTGGCCGTAGCGCGCGCTCGGTGCGGGCCCCACGATTGTGCGATTGGTCCAGTTCTGCGTCGCCGGATCCCATTCCCATGTGTCCTGCTTGGGGACGCCGCTGAGACCGGCCTGCGACTGCTCCATGCCACCGAACAGGACGGCGACGTTGCGTTTGCTGTC
>Ga0182017_10001741_pt1 | contig 16734 bp, 16 predicted proteins | sample 712E3DmetaG_FD_120492 | JGI IMG/M metagenome (GOLD analysis project Ga0182017, IMG submission 120492) | Permafrost microbial communities from Stordalen Mire, Sweden - 712E3D metaG | ecosystem: Environmental > Terrestrial > Soil > Wetlands > Permafrost | place: Sweden: Stordalen | collected... | reverse complement strand
GGGCGCCGGCTAAAAAAAGGACGGGAATATTCAGAGAAGAAAACAGCGATGTCGTATCGGTCCTTGCCGCCAGAGCCAGCTGAGTGCCGCATAATCCGAGCAGGGAAGTGCTTTCGATGATGTTTTTAATAAGGATGACCGCTTCGGCATTGTTTGCAAATGTTTCCGGAGAAAATATATGTTTCAGATATTCTTCAGAAAATGCAGGTATTCCGTTGAGCTTGATATTCCGGATTGAATTTGCACGGTTGATTTTGGCTTCGTCGGTATCGGCTTCGCTTTTTGTATTGCATAGGATCAGGCCCTGCACAAGATCCGGTCTGCGTTGAAGCGCTCTTTGGGCTATATAGCCTCCCATGGAGAGCCCGCAAAGAACTGCTTTTGAAATTTGAAGATAATCGAGCAAAGCGATCAGGTCATCGACAAAAAGGTCGATCGTATATTGTCCATCACCCACATCGCTCGCACCCGATCCGCGGATATCGGGAGCAACAGCTCGGACTGAATCGGGCAGAGAATTCAGTTGCGGCTGCCACATGGCACCGCTGAAAGGAAAACCATGAAGAAAAACAAGCGGCAGGCCGTTGGATTGACCATGCTCGATGTAATGTATAAATGTTCCGTTGATGTTGACGATCATATATCTATAAGTGCGTAGTTCTTAGTTCTTAGTTCTTAGTTCTTGGTTCTTAGTTCTTGGTTCTTAGTTCTTGGTTCTTAGTTCGTCGTTCTTGGTTGTAGTTCTGACGTTCTTTTAAATTCATTCCAATCACGTAGGACTGAATATCAACTACGAACTAAGCACCAAGCACTAAGAACTTTTATCCATTCACCATTCACTATTTACCGCTCTTTATTTTCTCTCATTCATCGGAACGTAGTTCCTCTCGCCGCTTCCGATATAAATCTGCCGCGGGCGCGCAATCTTTTGTTCTGTATCGGTAATATGCTCATGCCACTGTGTCAGCCAGCCGATAGTGCGTCCGATTGCAAAAAGCACTGTAAAGAATTCCGTCGGAAAACTCATGGCTTGATAAATCAGTCCTGAATAGAAATCAACGTTCGGATAGAGTTTACGTTTGATAAAATAGTCATCTTCAAGAGCTATCTTTTCCAGGGCAAGAGCCAGATCGAGTTTTGGATTGCTTCCTGTGACTTTAAATACATCATATGCGAGTTTTTTAATCACTTTTGCGCGGGGATCGTAATTTTTATATACGCGATGACCGAATCCCATTAACTTTCCTTTGCCTTCTTTTATATTTTTGATAAAATCCGGGACATTTGCCAGCCGATCGATTTCATCCAGCATTTTGAGTACTTCTTCGTTCGCGCCGCCGTGAAGGGGACCAGATAAGGCTGCAGCCGCACCTGCCGCTGCGGCATACGGATTGGCATGTGAACTGCCTATGCTTCTCATGACATTTGTACTGCAGTTTTGTTCATGATCTGCATGAAGAATAAAGAGAACTGTCATTGCATGCTCGAGAACCGGATTGACATTCGGCTCAGCGGTACCCGTATTGAACATCATATTGAGAAAGTTTTCAGCGTATGTCAGTTTTGTATCCGGATATACGTACGGCATCCCTTTGGAATGACGGTACACCCAGGCTGCGATTGTCGGAACCTGACCCATCAAGCGGTATACCTGCTGCATGCGGATTTCCGGATCATGAATATTCTGCGCTTCGGGGTAAAAAGTGGAAAGAGCTGCAAGAGCGCTGGTAAAAACTCCCATCGGATGAGCTTCCCGGTAAAATCCTTCGATAATCTTTTTTACATTATCATGAACCAGGCTGTGTGTCTTTATGTTCAAACGCCATTTTTCGAGCTGTGCTTTAGTCGGCAGTTCGCCGTAAAAAAGAAGGTATGCGGTTTCGAGGAACGATGTACTGTTTTCGGCAAGCTGTTCGATGGGATATCCTCGGTACCGGAGAATTCCTTTATCGCCGTCGATAAATGTGATCCTGCTCTTTACGGACGAAGTGTTCATGAAGGCCGGATCGTAGGTCATCAAACCGAAGTCATCCTCGCTGACTTTTATTTTACGAAGATCTGTCGCACGTATCGTTTCGTTTTCGACAGGGATTTCGTATTGTTTTCCTGTCCGGTTGTCCGTGATCGTAATCGTATCTGCCATATAAATATCTCCTTGTCGTGCGGCATTTAATATCTTCTCAATGAATAATAAACAAATAAATTTAAAAATCTCTAAAGAATATTAATGAATGATCGTTTATTTATAATAATATTCGCCTGTTTCGGCAAAGCGGCCTAAAGCTCTTGACAATTGCATAAGAAATCTTTAAATATGAACTAAGACAGGCGGGAAAAGGGCGGAAACTGTGGTGCAGCATCTCTTCAATCAAGTAACCGCACAGAACAGCAGCAATGAAAGATAATCAAACCATAGACATTGATGAATCCGTCATTCTGCAGAATAAAACGGGCAGCATTATGAAAAGACTTATTTTAATTTTGGCGCTCATGCAAACAATATCAAGCTATGCACAGGACAATGACTCGATTTCCAGACTGATCATCGGAATGGAAAAGTCGGCTTTAGAAAGATGGAATCACGGCGACCCATCCGGGTTTCTCGAAATATCTGCAAAAGATGTCGTCTATTTCGACCCGATGAGGGATCAGAGATTGGATGGAATTGATCAATTGACCGCGCTGTATGAAAATATCAGGGGAAAAATACGCGCAGAGAAATATGATATGGCTAATCCTAAGATCCAGTCGGTCGATAGTATGGCTGTCCTGACTTATAATTTAATCTCATATTCCGGGGAGTCGCAGCATAGATGGAATTGTACGGAAGTATACCGGCTGGAGAAAGATGGCAAGTGGAAGATTATTCAGACGCATTGGTCGTTTACAAAGCCGAATATGAAGCAATGAAAAGAGCGGTCTATATAAAGGCTTTGAACGATGCAGCAATATAATGTGCGGTCTTTTGCATGGTAAATGGAACTGAGCACTTTATAAACGGCAAAAGAAACCTGTCGCTTAGGTTCATAAAATTAATCATGCAGATCCGATACAGAGAAGACAAAATGGACAATGTGTTGAATGAATGGCCTGAGAGCCTCTAGGAGCTTCATATTTTTTAAGCTGCGCCGGATACTCATTTTCATAAGAGGTAAATACAATATGAATCATCAGAATATCCCTTTTCAAACGATCGATTGGGCGGCGGTTCCCAAAGAAGAACACATGGGAGAGACAGGGAGTGCATTCTGGCAGACCCTCCAATTCCAAGGCTTGAGAATTCGGATCGTTGAGTATTCAAAAGGTTATAGTGCCGACCATTGGTGCTCGAAAGGCCATATTGTCCATTGTCTGGAAGGCGAATTCATCAGCGAACTTCAGGACGGCAAGAAATTCTCCCTGACAAAAGGAATGACGTATGTGGTATCCGATGAATTAAGCGCTCACCGATCAATTTCAAAAACCAGAGTAAAGTTGATGATCATCGACGGGGATTTTTTAAAGCTAAGGACCGAATAAAAAACATACTATCAAATCGGAGGATATTGTTATGTCTTTCTTTTCCTATTTCGATTTAAATAGACAATCAATTTTTGCAAAAGCATCTCATGATGCAGAGATCACCGAATTGATGCAAGTAATAAAGGACAACGTGCATGACTCTGATTGGATCGAAATTAAAAAAAAGTCGGAAGCTGCAAATGATGAACACTCCATGTCTCTTTGGGAACAAATAACGATTTATTTGGGAATTGTTGTCGGTGTTTTTTTCAGCTCTGCGGCCGCGCAAATGAAATCGGGTGCATCTCTCAATATGAATATCTCTGTTCCAAGCATATTGTTGTCTCTGGTTATCGCCTTTGTTATTCTGCCTGTCGCGTATGAGAAGCTCAATGTCAATCCGGCGTCTCCTCTTTTGATCCGGATTGGATTGGCAGTGCAGCACGGTGTGTTTTGGCAGGTGCTCTTCGGATCTATAGGAAACATGATCGGCTAAAAATTCTTGCTTATCATTCTATCGTCTGCCGTTTTGCAAAGAGTCGCGCATCATATAAAGGGAGCGTTCCGATGCGCGGTATAACCTTTCCGCCTTGCAAATGACTGCCATCAATAAAGATTGGCGCCGGCGCCTTGTATTGCCGATCTCCAGTCCGATCCTGACCATTCTACCACCTTGCGAAGGTCTCCACCTTGCGAAGGGTCGCGTAGCATAAAAAGGATACGCACTGATGCGCGTTACATTCTTATTCTCCGGTCTTATTCTCCGGTCCCTTCGCAGGGTTGAATTCCGAGTATTATTTTGAGACATTGTGCATATTCAAAGAGCCTTGAATTGCGCGGGAAGTCTCTTCAGCAGATGTCGGGAAAACCGATTATAAGATTTGTAAAAGAGCAGCCGAATCATTACGAATAAAGACCATGGAACCGAATCAAGAAATAAAGGATTTTTTAGAGGATCTGAAGCGTTTTACCGGACGCGATTTGCATTTCGCCCGCGAACTTGGAATCCTTATGGAGGCTGTGAGACAAACCGGCATGATCGGGGATTTTGACGATATTCTGTTCCGGAGCAAGTTCACAGTCAAAACCATAGAATTAATCAAACGGATCGGACCAAATGCCGAAGGCGCGGTGAAGCTCGAAACCGAGTTTAAGGCGGGGATTCAGGATATCGCTGTTTCGATAAAAAAAATAACAGCGCGTTTGCCGGAACGTGAGGCGGAAATTTATAACAATACTTTTTTCACTGCGCAAGAAGGATCGCTCGGCACGTTCATCGATTTGCTTGCCGATTTTACAGCAATTAAAAATTGGACATTAGACGGCAGGCTGCTGCCTTTCGGAGATGAACTGCTGCCTTCCGATAAAAGAAAAAAAGACATTGAAAAATTGAAAGAACAAGCAGAAGGATTGAAGCATATTGAGCGCAGTTCGATATTGATAACATTCTTGTTCATTATGTTCCTGCTGATAGATCCGCCGGCAACGTCCGTCGCATGGATTTTTATCTTCGGAATTTTGCTTTCTCTTTCCTATATTTTTATGCAGAGCCGCCTGCTAAAACGCAATTCATTATCCATAGAGCGCAAAAGAAAATGAAAATATCCGCCGTTCGCAAGACAGCATTCTTCCTTTTAATTACAATTTGCACTGCATTTGCCTGGACTCCGAAAGTCAAACCGGGCATCGATGTGCTGCGGGATCACAATTTCGACGTTCTTCAGGGAAAACGCGTCGGATTGATTACGAATGCGACAGGCATTACGGCAGATCTGCAAAGCACAATCGACGTTCTCTTTTCTGCGCCGGATGTGAAATTGGTGGCGCTCTTTAGTCCCGAACACGGCATCCGCGGCGATGTCGATGCAGGCAAGGCCATGGAAATGTACATCGACCAGCGTACAGGATTGCCGGTCTATTCTCTCTATGGAAAAACACGGAAACCGACGCGGGAAATGCTGCAGGGAATCGATGTGCTTGTCTACGATATCCAGGATATCGGCGTACGATCGTATACTTTTATTTCCACGATGGGACTGGCAATGGAAGCGGCGGCGGAGAATAAAATTCAGTTCGTCGTTCTCGACCGCCCTGATCCCTTGACTGGAGACAGGGTGGAAGGGACGATGATAGATCAGCAATATAAATCATTCGTCAGCGCCTATTCGATTCCCTATGTCTACGGCATGACGGCGGGTGAACTTGCAGAAATGATCAACGGCGAACATTGGCTTAACAGTTCCGGAATATGCAACCTGACCGTCATTCCGATGCAGGGATGGAAACGCTCCATGTGGTGGGATGAAACCGGATTGGTTTGGGTTCCGACATCTCCTCATATTCCTCATTCGTTCACTCCGATGTTTTATGTCTTGACCGGCCTTCTGGGGGAACTCGGAACAGCCAATCAGGGAATCGGCTACACGCTTCCCTTCGAATTAGTCGGCGCCCCGTGGATGGACGGTTATATCCTTGCGCGGTATCTCAATAGTCTCAATATGCCCGGTGTTGAATTCCGGACTATTTCCTATATTCCGTTCTATAAGGATACAACCGGAATTCGCTACCGGGGCGTTCAGATTCATGTGGTCGACAGGGACAGGATGAACATGATTCAGGTGCAAATGAATATTCTGGATGCTCTTCTCCAGTTGTTTCCGGAATACAATATTTTTTCGCGTGCCAAACCCGACCGCCTGCTGGCGTTCGATAAAGTGGTCGGGTCGGATGATATTCGGCGGCATCTTCAGAGCGGCGTGGGTGTGCAGGAAATCCTGCGGCAGTTAGATCTGCAAGTTAAAGAATTCAAAAAGAGCCGTTCCAGGTATCTTCTATACTAATGATACATGACGGATCCTGTTCGTGCCGGAAAAATGAGCGTTGCATTTCAGCGATTGCTTTTTTATCTTAAGTAAACCACTATGTACGTATTGAATTTATTATTGTTTAATCGAGATGGAGAAAAAAACTGCGGGTCAATACGACCGTAACGCAAGACCGTTGAGCGCAGAAAAAAAACTCAAGGTTGAAAAGTCTCCTCTCGCATCATTCCTCTCTTTTTTCTTCAAGACTATTAACTGTATCGGATCGATTCAGGCCGGTATGAAAGGTATGGCATGGTTCTTTCCATTTTAAAAATACTATACCTGATGCCGGTATCGGTCATTTTATCGACCATAGCATTTTGCAGCATTCCATTCGACACCGGGGGGGATGTATACCGCTGGACTTCCGTAGTGTGGTCGAAAATTATTTTACGGACATTCGGCATCAGCGTTCACGTATCCGGTCTGGAATACATCGACTTGTCGAAAAATTATGTCTATGTTACCAACCATGCGAGCATGTTCGATATTCCGGCTGTTCTGGCATCGATCCCGAATAAGATAAACATTGTTTTTAAGAAAGAATTATCGATGGTTCCCATCTGGGGCTGGGCGCTCCGGTACGGACATTTTATTATGATTGACCGCTCCAACCCGCGCGCAGCGATGCAGAGCATCGATCGTGCGGCTGAGACTATCAGGAAGGGAAAGTCAGTCCTTCTCTTTGCAGAAGGGACCAGGACTATGGACGGCAGGTTGCAGCCTTTTAAACGCGGCGCGTTTTCCATTGCCGTAAAAGCAGGAGCCCCGGTTGTTCCGGTGACGATCAATAACACTTTTAAAATTATGCCGAAAGGATCGCTGAATATCCAGGCAACCGATATTTCCCTGATTCTGGAAAAACCGATTTCCACCGAACATATTACCGATAAATCCGGAGAACAACTTTTAATGGCAGCAGTTCAAGGGGCTATAGAAAATAATTATATCGATCAATCGCAAGGATAACCATGCCTGTTACCATACATGAAGTAGAACATATTGCGCAATTAGCGCATCTGGAATTTTCTTCCGAAGAAAAAAAGAAACTTATGCAGGAGATGAATCAGATTCTTGGGTATATGGAACAGCTCAATAAACTCGACACGGATGCCGTAGAGCCTCTTTCCCATGTCATTGAACTGAAGAATGTATTCCGTGCAGATGTCGTAGAGCCGGGTCTGCAGACCGGGGATGCTTTGAAGAATGCCCCATCGAAAACGGATGAATTCTTTAAAGTACCGAAAGTTATCGGAGAAAAAGAATAATGGCTGTCAAACCGGTTGTTATAGGAGTCATTCCCTCACGGTATGCATCGCAGCGTTTGCCGGCGAAGCCGCTTGTAGATTTGCTCGGAAAAACGATGATTCAGCGGGTTTACGAACAGGTTAAAAAATCTTCCCTGCTGGACAGAATCCTCGTTGCAACGGATGACGAACGCATCGCGAATGTTGTCCGCGGTTTTGGCGGCGAAGCCGTGCTGACGTCGCCGGTTATCAAGAGCGGAAGCGATCGTGTTGCAGCGGCGGCCGATCAGGTCGGAGGCGATATTATTGTGAACGTGCAGGGAGACGAGCCGTTGATTGACCCGCACATGATCGATCATGCAGTACAGCTTCTTTTGAACGATCCTTCTGTCCTGATGGGAACATTGGCAAAACAGATCCATCTCGCAGAAGAACTCCTGAATCCCGGGGTTGTAAAAGTAATTCTCGATCGCAATATGAATGCGCTCTATTTTTCCCGCGCTGTCATTCCGTTTGTCCGGGATCAAAAAGACGTTTCACGATGGCTGGAGTCTCACACATTCTTCAAACATATTGGTCTGTATGTCTATCGAAGAGAATTTCTTGCGGCATACTCGCATTTACCGGAAGGCGTATTGGAGCGTGCGGAGAATCTTGAGCAATTGCGGGTTTTAGAAAACGGATACCGGATAAAAGTCGGCATCACGGAATATGACAGCATTCCGATCGACACAAAAGACGATGTAGCGCGTGTTCTCGCCCTGCTGCAGTCTAACACCTGAAAAAGATAAGGAAGATCGATGGCTAAGAATAACGTTAAATTTATTTTCGTAACCGGCGGGGTCGTCTCATCGCTCGGCAAGGGAATCTCGGCTTCTTCCCTCGGTTTGCTTCTTAAATCGCGCGGGCTTCGCGTGACGATTATGAAATGCGATCCGTATATCAATGTCGATCCCGGAACGATGAATCCGTTCCAGCACGGCGAGGTCTACGTAACGGAAGACGGTGCGGAAACCGATCTGGATCTCGGACATTACGAGCGTTTTCTGAACGAGAACATGAGCCGGTCGAATAGTACGACGACGGGTCAGGTCTATTATGAAGTGATCTCGCGGGAACGCCGCGGCGATTACCTCGGAGCTACCGTACAGGTAATTCCACATATCACGGATGAAATCAAACGCCGTATCTGGGCCGTAGCAAAGACCGGACGATACGATGTCGTTCTCGTCGAGGTGGGAGGGACGGTCGGCGATATAGAAAGTTTGCCGTACCTGGAAGCGATCCGCCAAATCATGCTGGAGGTCGGTCACCGTAATGCATTGAGCATTCATGTAACGCTCATTCCCTTTATCCGATCCGCCGGAGAAATAAAGACGAAACCGACCCAGCATAGCGTAAAAATGCTTCTGGAAATCGGCGTGCAGCCGGATATACTTATTTGCCGGACAGAATATCCGCTCTCAATGGAATTGAAGCAAAAAATTGCATTGTTCTGCAATGTTGAAGCCGATTCCGTGATCGAAGGCCGGGATGTGGAATCCATCTATGAAGCGCCGCTTGCGTTTGAGCATGAAGGGCTTGCTTCCATTGTTATCGATAAGCTGAATTTGAAATGCGGAAAACCCGATTTGCGAAACTGGGTCAGGTTTGTTAATAAGGTCAAGCACCCCAAAGGGAAAGTCCGTATTGCAGTATGTGGAAAGTATATTGAATTGAAAGATGCCTATAAAAGTATTTCCGAAGCGTTCGTTCATGCCGGCGCGGAAAATGAGGTTGAAGTCGAACTCGATTTGATCCGTGCGGAAGACGTGGAACTGAACGGTGCGGAAAAATATCTGAGCGGCGCGGCCGGTTTGCTGGTTCCCTGGGGATTCGGCAACCGTGGGATCGAGGGAAAAATCGCAGCTATTCAATATGTCCGCGAACATAAAATTCCATTCTTCGGAATTTGTCTCGGCCTTCAATGTGCCGTTATAGAATTTGCACGCAATGTATGCGGAATGAAAGATGCAAACAGTACTGAATTTCGAAAGACAAAGCATAATGTCATCGATATGATGCTCGAACAAAAATCGATTAGGAATCTTGGCGGGACTATGCGCCTCGGCGCATATCCGTGCACGCTGCAAAAAGGAACGAAAGCCTATGCTGCATACAAAAAGGAATTAATTACCGAGCGTCACCGTCATCGGTTTGAAGTAAACAACAAATTTCGCCGAAGACTTGCCGAAGAAGGTATGATTTTCAGCGGCACGTATGTGAATAACGACCTTGTAGAAATTATAGAATTACAGGATCACCCGTGGTTTCTTGCCGTGCAGTTCCATCCGGAATTAAAATCGCGTCCTGTCGTCCCGCATCCTTTATTCCGGGATTTTGTAAAAGCCGTCAAAAAATTCACTGTGGTTGATGCAACGGTTCAAAAAAAATAAAAAGTCGGATTGTATAAAGGATAAAATGATGAAGCCTTATCGAAGAATCGCTGTTTTTGCATTGATGATGATCCAAAGTATCATCGTTGTTTCATGCGTCCCAGCCGTTCAGCAGCAAATTACTCAACAAGACGAGTATTTTACTCCGATCGGAAAAGACGAAAATGCCGACTCTATCGCAGCAAGGTTCGGCAGGCCGTTCGTTCTAGGGCGCTCGCTGAAAACAGGCAGACCTGAGACGGTTCAGGATCTGGCGGAATTAATCCGCCAGCAAAATGTAAGACTCGACGAAGTAATCAATCAGATCACACTTCTTGCAATCCGGCAGGATACGAGGATCAGCGAGGCGGAACAGGCTCCGAGAAAAAAGGCGGCGCTCGATTCGATGATGAACAACAACGATCGCGTGACGGTCGATCTTCTTATGGAAATGATTAAAGAACAGAACCAAAGGCTCAACGAAGTAATTGTTCAACTAAAATCTTTGGCTTTGAACCAAAGCTCTGCATTGCCGCAGAGATTCGGCAGCTCTCTCTCCGTTCCAATGCGCGTAACGCACGATACACCGCCGGCTTTTACGTATGAACAAGCGATTCGCTTGTATGAATCGAATCGCTATCAAAAAGCAAAAAAGGTGTTTCAGGCGCTGCTGGAGAAAGGGGTAAAACCGGACATTGCGGATCATTGCTGTTTCTGGATCGGTGTCTGCGATTTTCAATTGAACCGCGTCCAGCAGGCTTTACTCGATTTTCAAAATGTTTTTCAGTATAAAGGTTCGGAAAAAACTGCCGGAACTTATTTCATGATCGGGCAATGTTACGAACGCCTCGGGCAGAAGGAAAATGCTGCCGGGGTATTCCGGAAATTTCTCAGCATGTACCCCAATTCCTATCTGAAATCGATTACGCAGCAAAAACTGCTTGCTTTGCAATAGAATTCAGTATGAAAAGAAGTCCCGAATTGCAGAATTCGGGACTTCTTCTATCAGCTCTTTTTCTTTCGGGCAGGTTTCTTTAATGTTGCACGCCGCCGTTTTGGGACCGGATTATCTTCTGTTTTTTCCTGAATCGGCAGAGGTTCGACTGCCGTCTCAGACGGAAGAGGAACTTTCGGAATGGAAGCTTCTTTCTGCATTTGCTGCAAGGCTGTAAATCCTTTTTTCAATCGCGTATAAATAACAAACAATATAATCACTGCGACAGCAAGAACAGCTGCAAACAGGTAGAGCAGCAGAAACTGTGTATCGATTTGCGAAAGAGACTGTGCGACGGAACTTTGCATTGCTGCATTCTTGCGTGCAAGAATAACAAACTGACTGTCGTGTGCCGCCAGAAGGCTGTCGTAATGAACAGATGGAACAAGGGTTGTTGCTTGAACTGTGTACACCGGAATCGGCGGTTCGCTTACTTGCAGCGCTTCCTGTCCATAGAGCAAAAACCCTGTTCCAGCCAAAGTGATGAATATAAAAACGTTCCTGTATAAATGCTTCATTGTGCAGCCCTCCTTCATGGTATATGTAAAATACGTGGCAAAGGAAAATAGAGAGAGCATTCCTCAAAGTCAATGAAAAATGACGGCTCAATCGTTGAATTTGCATCTCTCTTTGCCTATCTTTTTGAATACTCTTGCCGTATTCCGGCCTGAACAACAAAGAAGAGAATCATGCTCGATAGAACAGGAACCGTTCATACTCCGCTGCAATATATCAAAGGGGTCGGGCCTAAACGCGCCGCCGCCCTTGGAGAGATTGAAATATATGAAGTAACGGATCTCTTTCACTATTATCCGCGCGGTTACCTGGATAGAAGCCAGATTGTGCGTATTTCCGATCTGCGAGCCCACCTTGCAAAGCGCGAGCCGGTGACCATTATCGCGGAAGTTATTCGCCAGGAAGCTAGAAGGGTGCGCAAATCAAACCGGCTTCTTTTTTTACTGAATGTGAAAGATGAAAGCGGCTTTTTGACCTGTGTATGGTTCGAAGGATATCAATGGTATAAGGATGCATTTGAAATCGGCGAGCTGCTTGCCCTTTCCGCCGTTCCGACGCTCGATAAGACGGGACGTCCTCAGTTTGTACATCCTCAATTCGACCGGCTCAAAAGCGTGGAAGAAGATGAACCCGATTGGGGAAAACTGTTCAATACCGGCGGCATCATACCTAAATATCGTTCAGGAGCGGATCTGGAAAAAGCGGGACTCGACAGCCGAGGCTTTCGCCGGATCATTCGCAATGCTCTGAAGTCGTATATCAATTCGATAACGGAAACGCTTCCGGAAGGAATTCTAAAGAAATATTCCCTGATTCCATTGAAAGATGCCGTCCGTGCAGTTCATTTTCCTGAATCGTTTCAGGAACTGGAGCAAGCGCGTGCACGGTTGAAATTCGAAGAACTGTTTTTTTTGCAGCTGATTCTGGCAATTCGTAAAAATATTTCAAAGCTGGAAGTCCGCGGCTTTCATTATGCGGCGGCAGGCAAGCTTTCAAATCAACTGATCGAATCGCTTCCATTTAAATTGACGGATGCACAGAAGCGCGTGTGGAAAGAAATCGAAAATGATTTTCATTCCGCCTATCCGATGAACCGCCTCCTGCAGGGAGATGTGGGAAGCGGGAAAACGATTATTGCCCTGCTCGCCGCTTTACGGGCGATGGAAAACGGACTGCAGGCAGCGTTTATGGCGCCTACGGAAATATTGGCGGGACAGCATTATCAAACGATCACTCAGTTCCTTCAAGAGATGCCGGTGAATGTCCGGCTTCTTATCGGCGGCCAGCGGAAAAAATTACGCGAGGATATCATGGAAGATATCCGGGCCGGGAATGCGCAGCTTGTCGTCGGCACCCATGCCCTTGTCGAAGGCAAAGTCGAATTCGCCCGCCTCGGACTGGTTATCGTCGACGAACAGCATCGTTTCGGCGTTCTGCAGCGTGCAGAACTTCGCGAAAAAGGAATCAATCCCGACGTGCTCGTAATGACTGCTACTCCGATACCGCGGACGCTTGCAATGACATTGTACGGAGATCTGGATGTTTCGGTTATCGATCAGCTTCCTTCCAGCCGGATACCGATCAGGACCGGATTACGGACGGAAAAGGAAAAACCGAAGATATTCGATTTTATCAGACAGGAAATCCGGAAAGGAAGACAGGCTTACATTGTTTTTCCGTTGATTGAAGAATCGGAAAAAATCGATTTGAAAGCTGCAATACAGGAATACGAATATCTTCAGAAGGAAGTTTTTCAGGAATTCAGACTGGGACTGCTGCACGGACGCATGAAAACAGAGGAAAAGGATGCGGTCATGCAAAAGTTCACGAAGAACGAATATCAGATCCTTGTAACGACAACGGTCATCGAAGTCGGTATCGATATTCCAAATGCTACGATCATGCTCGTGGAAAACGCGGAACGTTTCGGCCTTTCGCAGCTGCATCAATTAAGAGGAAGGGTGGGACGCGGTGCGGAACAGTCGTATTGCATTCTGATTGCAAATTACGGATGGTACGAAAAACCGCAGAGAGGCCGGACAGGCGAAGATGTCGTTGAGCAAAAAGCGCTGGCCGCAAGACGGCTTGAAACCATGGCCTCGACGACGGACGGATTTAAAATCGCGGAGGTCGATTTGCAGCTGCGGGGGCCCGGAGAGTTTTTCGGAACCAGGCAAAGCGGTATTCCGGAACTTAAGATAGCCGATTTGGCTGCGGATACGGAAATTGTCGCGGCAGCGCGAAAGGAAGCATTTGCGATGATTCATGACGATCCGCAGCTGAGACATCCCGATCATGCGTGCGTACGGAATCAGTTTGAAATAAAATTTAAGTCGGTGCTGGAATTAGGAAAAATAGGATAAACAGAGAAGGATAAAATAATGCCGGAGAATGAAATACATTTAGAAGAACATGTTCTAGTCGTTCCGAGAACGCTGCTGGAAAAAGCAGGAATCTTTCAGGGACTGCAATACAAGATGGAAGGATATTCGGATATTCTGACCGATCCGAAACATCATTCATTCCGGCGCCGGAAGGAAGTTGAAACGGATCCGGCATGGAAACAAATTATTCCGTACGCAATTCTCAAATGCAAAGACGAAGTGTTCGTCTACCGGCGTGGAAAATTTCAGGGAGAAAAACGACTCTACGGCAACTACTCGCTCGGTGTGGGAGGACATATATCGATATCCGACGCGAATCTTCTCGGCATCACGTACGAAGAAGGGTTGCTCCGTGAAGTGAACGAAGAGGTAACGATCGGATCGGCGTATACAAAGAGATTGGCAGCATTGCTCAACGACGATTCGAACGACGTCGGCAATGTGCATCTCGGAGTTGTGCATGTATTCGATCTGGAACGTCCGGCTATAACTTCGAACGAACCGTCGCTTGTGGAAACGTGTTTTATGAAACCGGAAGAACTCCGCGCGAAGATCGATCAATTTGAGAACTGGTCGAAAATATGCATCGAACATGTCGAGAATCTCATCTCAAAGTCATAAATTCCATATCCGCGGGTCTGCCTGCAATCGTGGAAGTTCTTGGTTCGTCGTTCGTTCAATGTGCTGCCGTGCTGCCGTGTTGCCGTGCTACAGTGTTGTCGTGCTGAAGTTCAATGTTGCTTAGTTATTTAGTCGCTTGGTTGTTTAGTTAGTTCTTTAATGGTTTAGTTTCCCGGTTGACAATTCACTTGTATACTCCTAAGTGGAATTACGCTGTCGCGTAATAACATTATTAGGCCTCCGGCTACCATTTACCATTCACTATTTACCATTTCTTCCGTATATTGAAGCATGAACAAGGAGAAAACGATTGGAAAATAAGAAAAGCGATTGGGTGCCGACGAATCCAAAATATGACCCGGAAAAGCCGATGCAGGTCGGCGGGCAGGCAGTTATAGAAGGCGTGATGATGCGTTCGGCGCGAGGGATTGCAACAGCCGTTCGGAGAGCCAATGGCGATATTGTAGTACAAAAGATAGACCATATTGCAATAACAGAGCATTCACCGCTTCTTGCGCTGCCGATTATCCGCGGCGCTGTCGGCCTGATCGATATGATGTACCTTGGCATTAAAACCTTAAACTGGTCTGCGGAAATAGCGATGATGGATGAAGAAATAAAAACAAAAGGTTCGGTGCCTGCCAAAAAAAGGAAAAAAGGGGGAGGCGCTATTGCAACAGGTTTAACGCTCATTGTTGCTCTCCTCCTGGGTGTCGGCTTGTTCTTTGCTCTTCCATTATTTGTCGCTTCAAAACTCTTCGCCGTCGAACAGACTGCAGTGGCATTCAATCTTGTGGCCGGCGGCATACGGATGTGTCTTTTGCTGGGATATATGCTTGCTATTTCTATGATGGAGGATGTCAAACGATTGTTTCGTTATCATGGAGCCGAACATAAATCTGTCTTTGCTTTTGAATTGAAATCTGAGCTGATTCCCGGAAAAGTGAAGAATTTCAGCCGTTTCCATCCGCGATGCGGAACGAGTTTTCTTTTGATTGTCGTGTTTGTAGCTATTTTATCCTTCTCACTTATCGATGCTGTTTGGCTGACGTTTATCGGACCGATCACGCTTGCCACACGTCTCTTTGTGCATTTGCCGTTCATTCCTGTTGTCGGCGGACTTGCTTACGAGATGATTCGGTTTTCCGCAAAACACAGCACCTCAAAGTGGGGTAAAATAGTTATAGCTCCGGGATTATGGCTTCAAAAAATAACCACAAAGGAACCCGATGAAGCGCAAATTGAGGTCGCTCTTGTAGCTCTTCGGTGTGCATTGGGAGATCTGGATGCTTCTGCATTCACATTAAAAGAAACTGCTGCCGCAGGGTCGCAAACGAACGCATGAAGATATGATTGATAAATTGGCAAAAATATTCCATCGTTATGAAGAAGTGAGCCGGCTTATGAGCGATCCGGCAATCGCAGCAGACCAGCAAAAAAGCAAAGAGCTGGGAAAAGAACTGCGCTCGCTCGAACAGATTGTAAAGACAGGCCGTTTGTACACGAAAGTTTTCAACGATTTAAACGGGAGCAAAGAATTACTCGATACCGCAAACGATCCGGAGATGAAAGCGCTCGCGCTGGAAGAATATGAATCGTTGAAAAAGGAGGTTGTACGACTCGAAGATGAATTGAAATTTCTTTTGGTCCCGCAGGATCCGAATGACACGAAGAATTTTATTATGGAAATCCGGGCAGGCACAGGGGGAGAGGAAGCCGCCCTCTTTGCTTCCGACCTCTATCGCATGTATACCCGCTATGCCGAACGGAAAGGCTGGAAAGCCGATCTCATGGACTGGAACGAAACCGACAAAGGCGGATTTAAGGAAGTGGTCTTTGCAGTTTCCGGCGAGGGAGCATACGGAGTTATGAAATATGAAAGCGGCGTACATCGCGTTCAGCGCGTTCCGGAGACGGAAGCTCAGGGCCGGGTTCACACTTCGGCAGCCTCGGTCGTTGTACTGCCGGAAGTAGAAGAAGTTGAGGTAGAAATCAATCCCGCCGATTTGCAATTCGATACATACCGTTCCGGTGGTAAGGGGGGACAGAACGTCAACAAGGTTGAAACTGCCGTGCGTATAACGCACAAACCGAGCGGAATTATCGTTGCATGCCAGCAGGAGCGCTCCCAGTTCCAGAATAAAGAGCGTGCGATGAAAATGCTGCGTGCAAAATTGTACGAGAGCAAGCTGG
>Ga0182017_10001738_pt1 | contig 16744 bp, 14 predicted proteins | sample 712E3DmetaG_FD_120492 | JGI IMG/M metagenome (GOLD analysis project Ga0182017, IMG submission 120492) | Permafrost microbial communities from Stordalen Mire, Sweden - 712E3D metaG | ecosystem: Environmental > Terrestrial > Soil > Wetlands > Permafrost | place: Sweden: Stordalen | collected... | reverse complement strand
GCGAGGGGGACTCGATCGTGGTCCGCACGCCCGCCAGCGCCCGTCGCTACGAGATCACCCGTCTGGTCACGCTGCACGACCAACTCGCCGAGGAGACGGAGGAGCTAAATGGATAGACAGTCAACCTGGGCGCTGCTCACGGAGTACACCCGGAACGAAAGCCTGCTGAAGCACGCCCTGGCGGTCGAGGCGGCCATGCGCGCCTACGCCGGGACGCTGGGCGGCGACGCGGAAGAGTGGGGCGTCGTCGGGCTGATCCACGACTTCGACTACGAGCGGTATCCCAGCGCCGAAGCCGGCCACGCCATCAAAGGGGCCGAGATCCTCCGGGAGAAGGGCTACCCCGAGCACATCGTGAAGGCCGTCCAGTCGCACGCCGACTACTCCGGGGTGCCCCGCGAGACGCCGATGGAGAAGGCCCTCTTTGCCTGCGATGAGCTCTGCGGCTTCGTCACCGCCGCCGCGCTGATCCGGCCGACCAAGAGCGTCCTGGACCTGGAGGCGTCCTCGGTGCGGAAGCGGATGAAGGACAAAGCCTTCGCCCGGCAGGTGAGTCGAGAGGACATCGTGAAGGGGGCGGAGCAGCTGGGGGTGGATCTCAACGCGCATATCACCTTCGTCATCCAGGCGATGCGCGGCGCCGCCGACGAGCTGGGGCTGCGCGGCACGCTGTAGCAGGCTGCTGAAAAAGGCCCATCTGCGGCGTTGGCACGCTGGGGCACTCGCTGCGGCGTACTGGAAGTACACCTGGACCCACCTGCGGTGGGTACCCCGCCCTGCGCGCGCCGCCTGGCATCTAGACCTTCTTGAGCAGCCTCCTCGGGCCGCAGAGGAGCAGGGGAGCGCGGGGGAGCAGCGGCGAGATTGCCGGAAAGCGTCATTGCTGCCCTCAGCACCCATGCGCCACAGCCGGTTTTGGCTTGACAAGCGGGGGGGCGATCACCGATACTCTGCCGGTCCAAAGGCAAAGGCGAGGCCTTTGGATTTTGTTCTTTACGAATGCGTTGCGGGGTCGTCTAACGGTAGGACAGCAGACTCTGGATCTGCCTATTGGGGTTCGAATCCCTACCCCGCAGCCATGCACAATGGGATACGCTTGGCCCTATCGTCTAGCCCGGCCTAGGACGCGGCCCTCTCAAGGCTGAAACTCGGGTTCGAATCCCGATAGGGCCACCAACCAATGTTGGTGGGGAGTTAGGTAAGGTGGGTTTTAGGAACATTCGAATGTTCCTAGAACCCATTTTGCTTTTCAGGCTTCCAGTGCCAACAACCGCTCCGCGTGATCGTCGTAGATCCGACCTGTGGTCCGCCAAGACTCCGTTCGCTGTTGGTTCGGTGCTGATAAACTCTCCCGTCTGCCGCTAGAAACGCATTGCCGTGAATTCCCGTTTGATGTGGGAGAATCCGATCCGTCAAGGGCTCGCCGATCCGACGATTGAGCAGTCTGCCGAATCTTCTGCTGTCCGTCGCTTCCGGTCTTTCCCCGTTGACAACGTTCCTTGCTGTGTCATCCTGGGCTCAAGGGGATCGAGATCGATTTGAAGGGGGCCGCGGGCTGCGGGAGGGGGAGCCTGAGGCTCCCTTGGCATTTGTGGTGCGTCGTCTGCCAGGGAGTCCTGCTGTGTGAGAGGAGGATGGACAGGTCAATGACACAAGTCAGCGGGCGCCATTGACACGCTTGGTGGTGTCTGCTATCAAGACATAAAGATGGCACGGAGCGATGCGTGAATCCAATGTGAGGGCTCCATGACCGCCGGATGCGTAAGCTCCACTGAATCATCGGCGACTCGTCCGATTATCGGGCGAGTCGCCGTTTCTCTTTGGGGCTTGTGTGCCCGCTGGGGGGCGGGAGTCTTCGGGTCATTGGGAATTCGTCGAGAAACAACGAGGTATTGGCAAGAGGTGCACCATGGACTCCCTGTGCCTATCCGCGTCGGACCAGACCCTGATCGAGGCTCGCGAGATTCTCCTGCGATCCAAGAGGGTGCCGACTGACGAGCTTCGCTCGGTGATCGCCCGGTCGTGGGAACGGTGCTTGAGCCTGGGGGTTGATCCCTCAGGCCAATGTCCTCAACGGATTTCCGATAGTGAGCTCCACGCTCGCCTTGAGAAGAACGAGCCCCTCTTGAGGGCTGCCGCCCCCTTCATGGAGAGCCTCTACCAGTTTCTCCAGTCCTCAGGCTTCGTTGTCTTGCTGGCCGACGCAGATACCTGCATGCTCAAGGTCATTGGGACAGAGCACACCGATGCCAAGGCTGCCGCTTGTCATGCTCCGGGGGCGATCTGGAAAGAGGAGTATGCCGGCAACACCGCCATCGGGATGGCCCTGATCGAGGGGATGCCACTTCAGATTCACGCGCTGGAGCATTACTGCGAGGCTCTTCACCCTTGGACGTGCTCTGCGGCGCCTATTCGAGACACCGATGGTAACTTGATTGGTGTCCTGGACATGTCCGGGGGTAGGGAACTGGTCCACTGCCACACTCTGGGGATGGTCGTGGCGGCGGTTACCGCGATTGAGAACCAGATGGCCATGGATCGGGCGGCGCGGGAGTTGAAGACTGCGAACCAGTACAAGTCGGCAATTGTGGAGGCGATCTCGGACGGACTGCTTACCATAGACAATCGGGGATTTGTCACTTACATGAACCTGGCAGGCGCCCGCATCCTGGGGGCGGATCAGCGGGGAGTGATCGGCCGCCACATTCAGGAGGTCGTGGACTACCGACCTGACATCCTGAACGTCCTTGCCTCAGGAGAAGGATACACGGACAAGGAGTTTTTCCACAAGAGCCCGAAAAGGAGCCTCCATCTCATCAAGACGGCGGTGCCCATTCGAGACGAAAACGGGGGGATCGTCGGTGTAGTGGATGTCTTTCGCGAGGCCAAGCGGGTGCGCCAAATGGTGAACCAAATGATCGGCGCCCACGCCAATTTCACCTTTGATGACTTCGTCGGCCGGACCACGGAGATTCAGGACGTGTTGCGATTGGCCCGGGCTGCCGCAGAGAGCTCCTCCAACGTGCTGATCCTGGGGGAGAGCGGCACCGGCAAAGAAATCCTGGCCCAGGCCATCCACAACGGGAGCCGTCGGAAAGAAGGCCCCTTTGTTGCCGTCAACTGTGCCGCCATTCCCCGGGAGCTGATCGAGAGCGAGCTGTTCGGCCACGAGGAAGGGGCCTTCACAGGGGCCCGCCGAGGAGGTCGGCCGGGGAAGTTCGAGCTAGCCAACGGGGGCACCATTTTTCTGGACGAGATTGGGGACATGCCGCCCGATATGCAGGTGAAGCTGTTGCGGGTGCTGCAGGAACGGAAGCTTGTAAGGGTGGGCGGATCGCACTACATAGACATTAACGTCAGGGTTATTGCGGCGACAAACCGGGACTTGCTGGCCGAGGTGGAAGACGGCAATTTCCGTCGGGATCTCTATTACCGGTTGAACGTTTTGTTGATCACGATGGTTCCCCTCCGACACTGGATGGAAGACCTTCCGCTCTTGGTGGATCACATCATCGGTAAGCTTAACCGCAAACTCGGCAAATCGATCAAGGGAGTAGCACCTGCTGCGATGGAACGCCTCAGGGGACATTTCTGGCCCGGCAATGTCCGGGAGCTGGAAAACGTGCTGGAGCGTGCCATGCACATCAGCCAGGGGGATCTTCTCGACGCGGAGTGCTTACCCAGATTGGGGAGAGCTGAGGGGGTGACTCCTGCCATGCGGCAGGGAGCGGTCTCCATAGACGAAGTTGAGAAGGTAACCATCGCAAGAACCATGGAGGCCATGGGAGGGAATGTTACCAGGGCGGCACAGGTCTTGAGGATTAGTCGCAATACTCTCTACAATAAGATCCGGAGGTATGGACTATAGTCGTGATGTTCTGCTCAGAATTAGGACACTGCGTGCAGATTCTGAGCGGCCTCAGTTCATGGGGATAGAGAAAACGGGAAGAAAGGGGTCCTCCCTCGTTTCTTCCTGCTGGTGTAACTGCATTTGAATCCGGAGTTTTCCCACCCTCGGTACGGCTTCTCTCATGCTGGCGTTTGGAGAAGTATCTACGGCATGGCCCTTGCTACATCTGTCCACAAACCATCAAGAGTTGAGAGGTAGTAGGTCGGTCGGCCGTAACCGATTTCGACCCGGAGAGTCATGGGCATCTCTGGCTTGATCGAGTACCTAGGCGCGGGCAGCGGCTCAATTGTTCAGCGAATGGGCAGATCGAGTCGTTTCTTGCCCGAGTCGGGCTGCGGCAAGATCACGCAGAAAGACGTGCGCCGCCTGCTCATCGAGCGGGGCGAGGTGAAAGAGGCGGCGACGTGCTGAGACCTGCAGCATCGGCGACGGCTTCGTCCCAGTTCCCGCGCCCGCGCACGCTGATCCATCCGGGCCCATTCAACCCGGTGCGGATTCAGAGCAAGCATTCCGAAAGGGGCAGGCACATCCGGCTGGCGCTCATGCCGGGCCTCAGCCTGTTCGACGCCCTCGTGAAGCCGCTCGCCGAAGTCGGCGTGAAGAACGCGTCGACCACCATCCTCGGCGGGTTCTTCACCGAGCTGCAGTACTGCGTCGCCCCGCCCGATCCCTCGCACAAAGCGGTGATCGCCTACACCCAGCCCATCCGCGCAGGGAGGGCCTACATGATCTTCGGCAATGCGACGCTGGGCAAGGACGCGCAAGGCAAGCCGGTCGTGCACTGCCATGCCGCGATTCGCACCGAGAGCGGCCAGACCAAAGGCGGCCACATCCTGACGGAATCCAGCATCGTCGGGCCCGAGCCGATCCCGGTGCTGGTCACGTCGCTCGATGGCTTCGAGCTGCGTGTGACCTACGACCCGGAAACCAATATCGAGCTTCTCGAACCCCAAGAGGAGCGCCCCGATGAATAAAACCACCATCGTCGAGGGCGGCGCAATGGGTCGCGTCGCCTACGCGCGAATCGCGCCGAACGAAGACCTGATCCAGGGTGTCGAGAAGCTCTGCCTGGCCGAGGGCTTCAAGAACGCCTTCGTCCGCGGCGCCTTGGGCAGCCTGGTGGACGCGTGCCTGGGCACGCTCGACGGCAAATGCCTCCAGATCAAGGGGCCGGCGGTCGAAATCGTCAGCCTGGCCGGCGAGGTACGCTCGAACGACGACGGCTCGCTCAGCGCGTCGCTGTCGGGTGTCGTGGCGGACACCGAAGGCAACGTCTACGGCGGCCCGTTCGTGGCCGGCTCGAACTCGATCTGCATGACCTTCGAGGTGACGCTGGAAGAGTGGCTCCCTGCCGTGGAACAGGCGGCAACCTGAAACCGGTCAGGAGTTGAGCGGTGGTAGACCGTAGCGGGGGGCATGGCAGTCTAAGAGAGGGAGCTGACGTGGAACTTCGGGTGTACCGCACCATGGTGACCATTCGTTCTTTCGAGCAGAAGCTCCAGGAGTTGTCCAAGAAGGGCATCCTGCGTGGGTCCATCCACTTTTGCATCGGGCAAGAAGCCGTAGCCGCGGGCGTGTGTGCGGCGCTGGAGTCTACCGATTGCATCACGAGCACCCATCGGGGGCACGGTCATGCGATTGCCAAGGGGGCCCGCGTGGGTCCCATGTTCGCCGAACTGCTAGGCAAGGCCACCGGCTATTGCAGGGGCAAGGGCGGTTCCATGCACATCGCCGACCTGGATCTGGGCCACCTGGGCGCCAACGGCATCGTCGGTGGCGGCATGCCGATCGCAACCGGCGCTGCCTTGGGGTTCCAGCAGCTCGAACTCCCCCGCGTCGCCGTGGCGTTTTTCGGCGATGGGGCCATCAACGAGGGCACCTTTCACGAGTCCCTGAACCTGGCCGCCCTCTGGAGGCTTCCGGTCGTCTTCGTCTGCGAGAACAATCAATTCGGCATGACGACGCCATTGGCCGAGGCCTCGGCCCATCCCGACTTGGTCAAGCGAGCGGTTGCCTACAACATCCCCGGTGTGCGGGCCGACGGGATGGATGTACGGGAGGTGCGGCGCTGTGCCGCTGAGGCGGTCGAGCGCGCCCGAGCGGGTGAGGGCCCGACGCTGGTGGTGTTGGAGACCTACCGCTTCGAGGGCCACTACGTCGGTGACCCGATCGTCTACCGCACCAAGGAGGAGACCGAGGCCTGGAAGGCCAGGGATCCGATTCTCCGCCAGCGGGAATATCTGCTGAAGGCGGGACTCGCCACACAGGCCGAATTGGACCAGATCCAGGCGGACATCGCCCGCGAGATGGAGGAAGGCGTCCTCTTTGCCCTGAACTCGCCGGACCCAGATCCTTCCGAGCTCTTCACTGATGTGTATTCCGAATAGCGGGAGTTGTTCATGAGGGAACTAACGACATCGCAGGCCATCAACGAGGCCCTCGTAGAGGAGCTGGAGCGTGACCCCCGGGTATTTCTGATCGGAGAGGACATCGGCCTTCACGGCGGGGCCTTCGCCGTGACCAAGGGGCTGTTCCAGCGCTTCGGGCCCAAGCGGATCCGCAATACCCCGATCTCCGAGGCGGTCATCGCCGGCTCGGCGGTGGGCGCCGCCCTGGTGGGCGCCCGACCCGTGGCCGAGCTCATGTATATCGACTTCCTCACCCTGGCCATGGACCAGATCGTGAACCAGGGGGCCAAGGTCAAGTACATGTTCGGCGGCAAGGCCCGCGTGCCGGTGGTCGTTCGGATGCCATTCGGGGCCGGCAGGGCGAATGCCGCGCAGCACTCCCAGAGCCTGGAGGCCTGGCTCTGCCATGTCCCCGGCCTGAAGGTAGTCATGCCCTCGACACCCGCGGACGCCAAGGGCCTGCTCAAGAGCGCCATTCGTGATGACAACATGGTGCTGGTCTTGGAGAACAAGCATCTCTACTTCCAGAAGGGCCCCGTCCCCGAGGGGGAGTATCTCGTCCCGCTAGGCGTGGCGGACATCAAGCGGCCGGGCAAGGACATCACGGTGGTGGCCACCGGCCGGCTGGTCGGTGTGGCACTGAGCGCCGCCGAGACGCTCTCCAAAGACGGCATAGACGTGGAGGTGCTGGATCCACGGACGCTCTACCCGTTGGACACGAAGGCCATCATCGCCTCGGTCAAGAAGACCGGGCGCCTGGTGACCGCCCACGAGGCAGTCAAGCGCTTCGGCTTTGGAGCCGAGATCGCGGCGATGATCGCCGAAAGCGAGGCCTTCGACTACCTGGACGCGCCGATTCAGCGAGTGGCCGCACCGGAGGTGCCGGTGCCGTTCAGCAAGTCGCTAGAGGATCTCTTCCTGCCCGACGCGCCCAAGGTCATCGCCGCCTGCCGGCGGACGCTCGTCTGAGGGCGCGAGGAATCGCTATGGCATCCGAGATCATCATGCCGCAGATGGGGCTGACCATGGAGACCGGCACGGTCCTCCAGTGGCTGAAACAGGTGGGCGACCCGGTCCGCAGGGACGAGGCGGTCCTAGAGATCGAGACGGACAAGACCACAGTGGAGGTCACCATCGATGTGGACGGGGTGATGCTGGCCATCGTCGTGCCCGCAGGGACGGAGGTGTCGGTCGGGACGCGGCTGGCCTGGGTAGGGCAGGCGGGCGAAGCTGTCCCCAGGGCGCCCGAGGACACCGCGCCCATGCCTCCGCCCCGGACGGCCACTCTCGCGCCGGACCTGATCGCTGGGGCGATTCCGACTCCGGTCGAGGCGCCGGGCCGGGTGCGGGCCACCCCGGCGGCGCGCGCCAAGGCCCGGGCTATCGGGGTCGACTTGGCCGACCTGGCGGGCACCGGTCCCGGGGGACGGATCCAGGCCCGCGACATCGGAGCCGCCCGCGTCTCCCGGCCGATCTCGCCCCACCGTGACCTGCCGATCAGCGGGATGCGCCGGGTGATCGCGGAGCGCCTATCCCGGGCTTTTCATGACAGCGTTCCCGTGCTACTCACGACCGAGGTGGCCGTCGACCGGGCCCGCGACCTGCTGGGACGGATCGCGACCGATTCTCCGGAAAGGGCCGGCCGGAAGATCGGCTACCTGCCCCTGATCGTCAAGGCGGCCGCGATGGCGCTCCGGGCCCATCCCCGGCTGAACGCCCACTGGCTGGGCGACACGATCCGGCTCTTCGACGAGATCGACATCGGTGTCGCGGTCTCGCTGGAGGGGGGATTGGTCGTGCCGGTGCTGCGGCGGGCCGACCGGTTGGCTCTCGCCGAGATCGCCGCCGGGATTACGGCTCTGGCGGACAAGGCCCGACAGGGCTCGCTGCCTTCTGTGGAGATGGAAGGGGGCACATTTACGATCTCGAACCTGGGGGGATATCGGGTCGGATTCTTCATGCCGGTGATCAACCCGCCGCAAGTCGCCATCCTGGGCGTCGGTCGGGTGGTGTCGAGACCCGGAATCCTGGACGGACAGATACGGGCGGTTTCCGTGCTTCCGCTAAGTCTCGTCTTCGACCACCGAGCTGTCGACGGTACGCCGGCCGCCGCCTTCCTGGATGCCATCGGGGCGGCCCTGGGAGAGCCCGAGCAATTGCTGGGCTGACGGTGCAGAGCAGGCGTGGTGCGATCAATCGAGGTGCGTCCGATGAATCTGGAGCGAGCGGTCTTGCTTCGGCTGTACGAGACCATGGTGCGGATCCGGACCTTCGAGCAGCGCGCCGAGCAGTTGTTCCTCGACAAGAAGATTCCAGGCTTCATCCATCTGTACGTGGGTGAGGAAGCGATCGCGGCCGGACTTATCACCCAACTACGGGATGACGACTATCTAACCAGCACCCACCGCGGCCATGGCCACATGCTCGCCAAGGGGGGCGACAGTAAGTGGATGATGGCCGAGCTGTTCGGCAAGGCCGCCGGCTACTGCAAGGGGAAGGGCGGCTCGATGCACATCATGGATTTCTCCCTCGGTGTCTTGGGGGCGAACGGCGAGGTGGCGGCGGGGATTCCCATCGCCGCCGGGGCGGGCATGGCCATCCGGATGATCAAGAAGAGCGATCAGGTCGTCGCCTGTTTCTTTGGCGACGGGGCCTCGAACCGCGGGGCGTTCCACGAAGGGTTGAACTGGGCGGCCGTCTATCGGCTCCCGATCATCTTCGTGGTCGAGCACAACGCCTATGCGTCCACCATGCCCACCACCGAGTCGACGCCCGTGAAGGACATCGCCATCCGGGCGCAGGGCTACGCCATGGAGGGGGTGAGCATCGACGGCAACGACGTTCTTCAAGTGTACCAGACGGCGCAGGCCGCCATCCAGAAGGCCCGGGGCGGCGGCGGCCCCACGCTCATCGAGGCCAAGACGTATCGTCTCAAGGGACACTATGTGGGGGATCCGCAGAAGTACCGCGACCCGCAAGAGGTCGAGACCCACTGGCGGGATGAGCCTATCGGACGGTTCGAGCGGCTCCTGCTGGATGAGCAGATCCTCAGTCACGAGACGCGGCGGGCGATCTGGGAGCGGTACGAGGCCGAGATCGAGGCAGCCGTCCGGTTTGCCGAGGAGGGCGCCTATCCCCAGCCGTCCGAAGCCCTGACGGATCTCTTCGTGGTTGACACGGGCTACGATTACTGAGGGGATACGGCCATGCCGGTCGAGATGACCTTTGCGAATGCGATCTGCAGGGCGCTGGAAGAGGAGATGGGGAAGGACCCGACGATCTTCACCTACGGCGAGGACATCGCCAAACAGGGAGGCATCTTCGGGCAGTACAAAGGGCTGCTCGGCTTGTTTCCGGATCGCGTCATCGACACCCCGCTCTCGGAAGAGGCGATCTTCGGCTCCGCCGTGGGCGCGGCCCTGGCAGGATGCCGGCCGGTGGTGGAGTTCCACTTCGCCGACTTCCTGTTCACCGCCATGGGAGCCGTCGTCAATCAGATCATGAAGATTCGGTACATGTCGGGAGGGCAGGGGACCCTCCCGATCGTCCTGCGGGGGCCGGACGGCCGGGGGAGGTCGGCGGCCGCGCACCACTCGCAGAGCATCGAGACGCTCTTCATGCACATTCCCGGGATCAAGGTCGCCGTTCCCTCGACCCCGGTCGATGTGTACGGTTTGCTGAAGACCGCCTTGACCGGGTACGACCCTGTGATATTCTTCGAACACAAGCTGCTCTATGCCCTCAAGGGGGAGGTTCCGGAGGAAGAGGTGTATCTCCCCTTCGGGAAGGCGGACGTCAAGCGGTCGGGGTGCGACGTCACGCTGGTGGCCACCAGCCGCATGGTGCACGAAAGCCTGCGGGCGGCCGATACATTGGCGGGCCAGGACGGCGTCGAGTGCGAGGTCATCGACCTGCGCACCCTCGTGCCCTGGGACAAGGAGGCGGTGCTGGCCTCCGTCCGGAAGACGGGCCGTCTCGTCACGGTGCACGAGACCTGGCGCCGGGCGGGCTGGGGGGCCGAGGTCGCCGCCGTGGTCCAAGAAGAAGCCTTCGATTTCCTGAATGCGCCGGTCGGCCGGATCGGGGCGAGGAACGTTCCCGCGCCCTTCAGCCCGTTGCTGGAGGACGAGGTGATGCCGAGCGCGGCCTGGGTTGTGGAGGAGGTGCGGCGGCTCATGGGGAAGGGTTAGAGGTCAGGGATCGGCAAGAGCGCCGACAGGGCAGAATGAAGGAAAGGGCCTGGCGATGGGGGATCGGGTTCGAGGGAAGGCGATCATCGTGACGGGTGCGGGCTCGATCGGGCCGGGGATGGGAAATGGCAAGGCGTCCAGCATCCTCTACGCGCGCGAAGGTGGCCGGGTGCTCCTGGTCGACCGGGATTTGGCGGCAGCGGAAGAGACGCAGCGGCTGATCGCCGAGGCGGGGGGTGAGGCGGTGGCGTTCCCCTGCGACGTGACTTCCGCTGCCGAGTGTCACCGCATGGTCCATGCCTGTCTGAAGGCCTTCGGGAGCATCGACGTCCTCCACAACAACGTCGGCATCGCCATCCCCGGCGGGCCGGTGGAGCTCTCCGAGGCGGATTGGGACCGGACCATGCAGGTGAATCTGAAGAGCATGTTCCTCACCTGCAAGCATGTCCTTCCATACATGGAGCGGCAGGGCCGGGGGGCGATTATCAACATTGCCTCTGCCAACGCCATCCGCAGCATGCCGGCCATCGCCGTCGCCTACTCCGCTTCGAAAGCGGCGGTCATCGCCATGACCCGTGAGATCGCCATCCAGTACGCCGCGAAGGGTATCCGGGCAAACGCCGTCCTGCCGGGCCTGATGGACACGCCCATGGTGGAGGCCCAGTTGACCGGCGCCTACGGCGGCGATGTGGAGAACATGCGCAAGTGGAGGGCGGGGATGTGTCCCATGGGAAAGCAGGGGGACGGCTGGGACACGGCCCATGCGGCGCTCTTTCTGGCCTCGGATGAGGCCAAGTACATCACCGGGACAACCCTGACGGTGGATGGGGGGCTGACCGTCCGGGTGAGGTAGCCAGGGTCGCTCCGGCGGGTCGGCCTGCCGGATACCGGGATGGGAGGGAATCACGGGTGGAAATGAAGGCGATCGTGAAGATCGAGGCAGGACCCGGGATCGCCCTGCGGCGCGTCCCGGTACCCGAGCCGGGGCCGGACGAGGTCCTGGTTCGCGTCAAGGCCGCCGCCGTGTGCGGTACCGATCTGCACATCGCCCAGTGGAACGCGTGGGCCCAAGGAGCCGGGATTCGGCTCCCCTTGGTGATGGGTCATGAATTTTCCGGCGAGGTGGTGGGTGCGGGAAGCCGGGTACGGACTCTCGCGCCGGGAGACTACGTCGCGGGAGAGACGCATATTCCCTGCGGGGAATGCTATCAGTGCCGAAACGGCCTGCAGCACATCTGCAAGAACCTGACACTCTTCGGGATTCATCGGGACGGGTGTTTCGCCGAGTATACGACGATCCCGGCGCTCTGCGCCTATAAGGTGCCGGCGGCGATTCCGCCGCGGGTGGCGGCCATGCTGGAGCCGCTGGGGACCTCGCTGCGAGCGGTGCTGGAGATGGACGTGGCGGGCGGCTCCATCGTCGTGATCGGCTGCGGCCCCATCGGGCTGTTTGCCGTGGCGTCCGCCAAGGCCCTCGGGGCTTCCCAGATCATCGGTTTGGATGTCCAGGAAGAACGACTCGCCTTGGCTAGACGCCTCGGGTGCGATCTAGCCCTCAATCCCCGCCAAGAGGACGCCGCGGGCCGGATCCTGGAAGCGACGGGCGGGGCGGGTGCGGACTCGATCGTCGAGGCGTCGGGGAACACGGTAGCGTTGGAGGGGGCCTTCAAGTATTTGCGGAAGGGAGGCAGGGTCGCCCTGATCGGATTGCCCTCCGAGCTCGTTCGGTTGAACGTTGGGCCGGACGTGGTGTTCAAGGAGGCCACGATCGTCGGCATCCACGGACGGGAGATGTTCCGCACCTGGACGCGGATGCTGCAGTTGCTGGCCAGCGGCCTTCTGAACGTGGATCTGGTTGTGACCCACGAGATGCCGCTGGAGGACTGTGAAAAGGGACTTGCCCTCTTGGAGGCCGGGCAAGGGGCGAAGGTGATCTTGGTCCCCTGAGCGTCCCGGGAGTAGGGATGGAAGGGACACGGGATGCCAACAGATCTCCGGCGGTGCAGGTAAAGCCGATCATGGCGACGGTGTGACATCTTCTGGGACGAACCCGAGCGGAATGTCCTATGGTCTTCTTTTGGGGACTTGTGATATAAGCCAGTTCTGACGACTCAGGAATGGAAGGCCGGCGAATCTCCCCTGACGGAACAGGGGACCGACTCGACCGGAGTGCGGCAGGTGCGGTCGGAGGGACCGCGAAGTCATCTCGAAGGAGGGACGAGTCATGCGCAAGATGAGTCGCAGGCAGTTTGTCGTCGGGGCGGGGGCCACGCTCGCGAGCATCGGGATCTTGCGGAAGGCGCGGGCGGCCGAGTTCACGTACAAGTACTGCAACAATCTGGTGTTGACCCACCCGATGAATATCCGGGCCAAGGAGGCGGTCGAGGCCATCCGGAGCGACTCCGGTGGGCGCATGGAAATTCAGATTTTCCCCACCAGCCAGTTGGGCGGCGATACCGACGTGCTGGCGCAACTCCGGGCCGGCGCGGTGCAATTCTTCCACCTGTCCGGTCTGATCCTGGCGACCCTCGTCCCCGCCGCCGCCATCAGCGGGGTGGGATTTGCCTTCAAGAATTACCGGGAGGTCTGGCCCGCCATGGATGGAGACCTGGGCAAGTTCATCCGGGACGAGATTGCCAAGGCCAACCTCTACGCCCTCGACAAGATCTGGGACAACGGGTTTCGAGTGATCACCAGCAGCACTCGGCCCATCAACACGCCCGCCGATCTAAAGGGCTTCAAGATTCGCGTGCCGATCAGCCCGATGTGGACGTCGATGTTCAACGCCCTGGGCACGGCCCCCACCGGGATCAACTGGAACGAGACCTACTCAGCACTGCAAACGAAGCTCGTCGAGGGGCAAGAGAATCCCATGGTGCTCATCGATCTCTCGAAGCTCTACGAGGTCCAGAAATACATCTCGATCACGAACCACATGTGGGACGGCTTCTGGCTGCTCGGGAACGGCGATGCCTGGCGCAAGTTGCCCAAAGATCTGCAAGAGATCGTCAGTCGACGCTTCAACGAGGCCGCGGTAAAGCAGCGGGCCGACGTGGAGGCCCTCAGCGACGATGTCGCCAAGAAGCTCGTGTCGCATGGGATGGTCATGAACTCCCCCGATACGGCCTCCTTCCGGGATCAGCTTCGGAATGCCGGCTACTACAAGGAGTGGAGACAGAAGTTCGGCGAGAGCGGCTGGAAAGTGCTCGAGCGGTATGCGGGGCAGCTCAGCTAGGGAGTATCAATGGACAACAGCGTCGTCGAGGACATCGCGGCCGGCTGTCCTGCACCCGGTGGGGCGCGATGGCTTGATCGTGCGGACGAGATCCTCCGCTGGGCGACGGAACCGCCGGCGGCGATCCTCGTCCTGGTGGAATTCAGCCTTCTGCTGACCGGCGTGGTGGCCCGCTACGCATTTCATCGGCCGCTGTTCTGGATCGATGAGCTCGCCACCACGCTGTTTCTCTGGCTGAACATGCTCGGCGCGGCCATCGCCTTGCGGCGGAACGAGCACATGCGGCTCACCGCCTTCGTGCGACGGGCTTCCCCGACGGCGCGGGCCTGGATCGACACGGTGGTCCTGGCAGTGATCGCCACGTTCATTCTGCAGATGCTTGGACCCACCGTCCAGTTCGTGCAGTCCGAGGCGGCGATCACGATGCCCGCGCTCGACGTGTCGGCCGCGTATAGTGTCGCGGCGCTCCTGGCAGGCATGCTTCTCATGCTGATCATCGCCCTGGTCCGGCTTGCCCGGGTCGCCTCATTCCGGATGTGCGCGATCACCGTGCTTCTGGTGGGTGGTGTGTGCCTGCTGGCCGTTATCGCCAAACCGCTCCTGGGCCGTCTGGGGAATCTAAACCTCATCCTGTTCTTCGTCGTCTGTGTCGGGGTGTTTGTCTCTTCCAGCGTGCCGATCGCGTTCGGGTTCGGCGTCGCGACGCTGTCGTATCTCGCCTTGACGACCCAGATGCCCCTTCAGGTCGTGGTCGGGAGAATGACCGAGGGGATGTCCACGCTGGTCCTGCTGGCTGTCCCGCTATTCGTGTTGCTTGGATTGCTCATCGATATGGCAGGGATCACCCAGGCGCTCATCGATTTCATCGCCGCGCTGATCGGCCACGTGCGGGGTGGACTGGGGTACGTCCTGCTCGTCGCCATGTACTTCGTCTCGGGGATCTCCGGGGCCAAGGCCGCCGACATGGCGGCGGTGGCCCCGGTGCTCTTCCCGGAGATGAAACGGCGCGGCTGGCAAGCGGGGGAGTTGGTCGGGATGTTGTCCGCCTCGGGGGCCATGGGGGAGACGGTTCCGCCGAGCCTGGTGGTGATCATCATCGGGTCTGTGACAGGGGTCTCCATCGCTGCGCTGTTCACGGGTGGGTTGCTTCCTGCGGCGGTGGCCGCCCTCGCCATGGCCATCATCGTGTTCGTGAGGTCGGGCCAGGACCGGGAGCAGGCCGCGGCTCGCCCCACGATTGCGGCGATCTTCTGGAAATTCTTGATTGCCATTCCCGCGCTCGTGCTGCCATTCCTGGTGCTGGGGGCCGTGATCGGGGGAGTCGCGACGGCAACCGAGGTCTCGACCATTGGCATCGCGTACGCCGTCCTCATCGGCCTGTTCATCTACCGCCGCTTCGAATGGCGGCGGGTGTACCCGATGCTTATAGAGACAGCCTCGCTGTCCGGGGCGATCCTGTTGATCATCGCGACAGCCACGGCGATGGCATGGGCCCTGACGCAGTCAGGCTTCTCGCAGGCCCTGGTGAGGCTGATGGCCGGTGTCCCCGGCGGCCGGGCCGGGTTTCTGGCGGCTTCCGTTCTCGTCTTCGTTGTCCTGGGGAGTTTCCTCGAAGGGATTCCTGCGATCGTGTTGTTTGGCCCACTCCTCTTTCCTGTCTCTCGCTTCATGGGTGTTCATGACGTCCATTATGCGATGGTGGTGATCCTGGGGATGGGTGTCGGCCTCTTCTCTCCACCTTTCGGGGTCGGGTTCTACGCGGCCTGTGCGATCGGAAAGGTCTCCCCCGACGAAGCGATGGGCAAGGTTCTGCCGTACATGGCTGCCGTGTTTGCCGCGCTCGTCGTCGTTGCCGCAGTTCCCTGGCTCTCGACTGGATTCTTGGCCAGATGATGGTCGTCGAATGCCAATGATCCAATCCTGATGGCCAGCGACAACCTGCTCCGCAGTTCTGTAGACGCCTTTCATTCTCACGAAGGCTGTTCCTCTTCCATCGGTCATTTGACATTGCCGGGCAGCGCGTTATAGTCACTGCCACGGGAGTGAGTATGCGGCATCTGATCATCGGCACTGCGGGGCATATCGATCACGGCAAGACCACGCTCGTCAAGGCCCTCACCGGGACGGACACGGACCGCCTCAAGGAGGAGAAGGAGCGGGGCATCTCCATCGAGCTGGGGTTCGCCTTCCTGACCCTCCCCGACGGGACTCGGGTCGGGATCGTGGATGTGCCGGGCCACGAGCGGTTTGTCAAGACGATGCTGGCGGGCGTGGGGGGGATCGACCTGGTGGTCCTGGTGATCGGCGCCGACGAGGGGGTGATGCCTCAGACCCGCGAGCACCTGCACATCTGCGAGCTGCTGCAAGTGAAACGGGGCCTGGTGGCCCTCACCAAGGCGGACCTGGTGGAGGCCGATTGGCTGGAGCTGGTCCAGGGGGATGTTGTCGAGTTTCTGAAGGGGACCTTCCTGGAAGGTTGCCCCGTCATCCCGTGCTCCGGCGCCACGGGGCTGGGGCTGCCCGCCCTGCTCGCGGCGATCCAGGCGCAGGCGGCGGCGGCTGAGCCCAAGCGGATGCAAGGGATCCTCCGGCTTCCGATCGATCGGGTGTTCACTATCAAGGGGTTCGGGACGGTGGTGACGGGTACCCTGTGGACCGGGAGTCTGGCGGCCGGGGACGAGGTGACGGTCCTGCCGAAGGGCCTCCGATCGCGGGTGCGCCGGCTGCAGGTTCACGGAGAGACTGTAGAGCGGGTGGAGGCCGGCCAGCGGACCGCCGTGAATCTTCCCGGGTTGGAGGTCTCCGAAATCGAGCGGGGGGATGTCTTGTGTCTTCCGGACACGCTGCGGCCGTCGAGCAGCTTCGAGGCGACGCTGGCCCTTTTGGCCGACGCTCCCCGGCCCCTGAAGAATCGGGCGCGGGTGCGATTCCATCTGGGCACGAGCGAGATCCTGGCGCGCGCCGTCCTCCTCGACCGGGAGGATCTCCGCCCGGGCGACCG
>Ga0182017_10001736_pt1 | contig 16748 bp, 13 predicted proteins | sample 712E3DmetaG_FD_120492 | JGI IMG/M metagenome (GOLD analysis project Ga0182017, IMG submission 120492) | Permafrost microbial communities from Stordalen Mire, Sweden - 712E3D metaG | ecosystem: Environmental > Terrestrial > Soil > Wetlands > Permafrost | place: Sweden: Stordalen | collected... | reverse complement strand
GCGCTTTGCTGCGTTGCCATGGCCGACGAGGAATCCACGCGGCGCGCCGATGCGGACGGTGATATCTCGCGGTCCGGGCTCGTGGCGGGGCGGACGTTGTTTGGCCGCTACGTCCTCGACGCCGCGTTGGGCGCCGGTGGCATGGGGGTGGTGTGGCGGGCGCGCGACAAGGAGCTGAACGAATGGGTGGCGCTGAAGTTCCTGCCTGAGGTGGTCGCGGGCGACATCGCGGCGGTCGATGAACTCCGGGAGGAGACGCGCCATGCCCTGCGGCTGACCCATCCGAACATCGTGCGCATCCGCAATTTTGAACGCGCGGGCAACGTGGCGGCCGTCTCGATGGAATTCATCGATGGCACCACGCTCTCCCATCTGCGGCTGCAGCAGGCGGGCAAGGTGTTTGCGGCGGGAAAGCTGGCGCCGCTGGTGCGCCAATTGTGCGCGGCGCTGGACTACGCGCACCTCCAGGCGAAGATCGTCCACCGGGATTTGAAGCCGGCCAACATCCTGGTCACGCCGGACGGCGCGGTGAAGGTCGCGGATTTTGGCATTGCGCGGAGCCTGTCGGAGAGTGCCACCCGGCTCACGGGCCAGGCCGGGGACGCAAGCGGGACGCTGCCGTACATGAGCCCGCAGCAGGTACGGGGCCGCAAGCCGCGGGCAACCGACGACGTCTACGCCTTGGGGGCCCTGCTGTACGAGTTGCTGACGAGCCGGCCGCCTTTCTTCCGCGGTGATGCCAGCAGTCTGCGGATGCAGATTCTGGAGGAAACGCCGCTGCCGCTGGCTGTGCAACGCGAGGAACTGGAGGTGACGGGTGAGCCAATCCCGCCCGCGTGGGAGGAGACGATCCTGGCCTGCCTGGCGAAGGAGCCGCAGGACCGGCCGCAGTCGGCGGGCGAGGTGGTACGGCGGCTGGGCATCGGTGGGTCCAAGGTCGAAGGTCCAAGGTCCGAAGGGGCGGACGACCGTAGCGCAGGGATTCAGCCTGCGCTGGAGACGGCACGGCGCATCATCCCTGGCGCGCCGAATGAACGGCGGACCGAGGATCGTCCGTCCCACTTGCGGCAACGTGGAAATCGCCTCTACACCGTCGCGGCGGGCGTCGCTGTCGTCGGTCTGACCGTGGCGGGCTATTTTTTCTGGCCGAAAAGCAAGCCGCAGGCAGGACCGCAGGTCGCGCTGCAGTCCCCAGTGTCCGCGCGAACCAGCAGCGGCGCGAAGGAGGGTCAGGCGTGGACCGTGCCGGACGTGAATCTGGAGATGGCCTACATCCGGCCGGGATCGTTCACCATGGGCAGCGAGAACGGCAACGACAACGAGAAGCCTTTGACGCAGGTGACCTTGACGCAGGGCTACTGGCTGGGAAAGACCGAGGTTACTCAGGCCCAGTGGGAGGCGCTGATGGGGACGACGGTCGCGCAACAGCGCGACAAGGCCGGCCCCGAACTGCCGCTTTGGAGCCAGGGACCGGGCTATCCGATGTACTACGTCAATTGGGACGACGCGACGGAGTTCTGCCGCAAGCTGACCAAGCGCGAGCGCGCGGCGGGCCGTCTGCCGGAGGGCTACGAGTACCAACTGCCGACGGAGGCGCAGTGGGAATACGCCTGCCGGGCGGGGACGACCGGGGACTACGCGGGCAATCTGGACGCGATGGCTTGGTACGCTCAGAATAGCGGCAACACGATCCATCCGGTGGCCGAGAAGCGGGCGAATGCGTGGGGACTCCATGACATGCACGGCAGCGTCGGGGAATGGTGCGCGGACTGGAATGGCAATTATCCCGGCGGCTCGGTGAGCGACCCAACCGGCCCGGCCTCGGGTGGATTGCATCTCAGCCGCGGCGGCGGCTGGAACTCCATCGCGGCGTACTGCCGCTCCGCCAGTCGCTGGTTGGACCCGGGCATCCGTTTCTGCAACCAGGGCTTCCGCCTCGCCCTGGCGCCGGCATGGTGAACGTTAAGCGAAAATGATTCCCGCGATGAGCAGCCAGGAAAGAACCATCAGGTTCATGTTCGTTTTCGTGGTTTATCTGTGCGTCAGCGGGGCGGTCACGCTCCTGTTCGACGGGAATTGGCTGACATTTTGGACTGCCTTCGGAGTCCTGCTTGCGATCAGGTTGTTCTTCAGCGTGATCGAGACACTGGGCGGAGTGGTGTCGTGGCGCCTGCACGGGAAGCAGAGAATGACCGAAAAGATTCTCGGGATCCTGCAAACGACTCAATTTCCTCCGCGCGAATTCCCCCACGATGATATCTCTGCTTATTTGGGAAAAATCGGGAGTGGCTTGGAAGTCACTCCTTCGGTGAAGAAAACGGCGGCTGAGCTTCAGTTCATGCTCGATCACGTTCGGAGCACGGGAGGAATGCTCGCCAAGGCGCGCACGTATTCCGCGGTCAATCGCGCGCTAGACATCTATTCGCCGTCGAGCGCGGCGAAGGGGTCAAGCTCCACATCCAAGTGAGCGGGCCGAACCGCCGGGCGAGGAGGGGCCGCGCCGCGGTTCCGGATTTGGCTTGTCCCTGCCCGACGAACAAGGGTACGGACCAAGCATGCCATTGCTGGCCGCCGTCGAGCGTCAGGACACGAAGCTGCCGCTATTCGCGTTTTTCTGGAATGTCGCGGAATACCTGCGGCGGCCCGTGATGGTGCTGACGGGTGCGTTGATCATCGTCTACTCCGCCATTGCCTATGGTCTCACCCTGCGCAAACGGGTGGTCCGGGAGGTTCTGTACAAGCAGATCTATTTCACCGGGGTGCAGCCGCTGATGGAGGTCCTGCTGCTGGCGCTCCTCGTGGGATACCTCTTCGTGGTGTTGATGGTGCAGGCGGACCAAGTAGCCGGCGAGGAGTCGTCCCGCATTTTGGTCCACTGGCTCGTGATGGAGCTGAGTCCGCTCGCCTGTGGCATGATCGTGCTGTCGCGTTCCGGCTCGGCCATCACCGCCGAAATCGCGGGGATGCAGCAGAAGGGCGAGATTCGCTCCATTCAGCTCATGGGCATCGATCCCGAGGGGTACCTGCTGGTGCCGCGGGTGTTCGGTGTGGCCATCGGCACGATGCTGCTGAGTTTCTGGTTTTTTCTCGGCTGCACGATCGGCGGGCTCACCCTGTCGGCCCTGTTCAGCGCAATGTCATTTGAACGCTTCTTCGATGTCTTCGCCGGCAGCCTGAACTTGGTCGATCTGGTGTACCCGCCGCTCAAGGGCGCGATGGCTGGCATTGGCGTTGCCGCCATCGGCTGCCACCATGGGCTGCACGTGCCCGCCTCGTCCACCGAAACACCCAAGGCGGTCATCGCCACAATCACCCATGGCACCTTTTTCGTGCTGATCATCAACACCCTGATGATGATGGTCTTTGCCTGACTCCGCTCGCCCCAACGACCCCATGCCCGCGGTTCCCGAACCTCTGGAGACTCTTGCGTTTCACGACTTCGTCGGCACCGGCTTCCGGATCGGCGACGCCGTGGTCCCCGCCGGCGGGGAATGCCTCGTGCTCACGGAAACCGCAGAGCAGGCCGGGGAGGTGCTGAACTGCCTGGCCGGATTGCAGACGCCGACCTGGGGTCGGGTCAGTCTCTTCGGGCGTGATTTGGGCAGCCTGCCGAGTGACGAACGGCTGCGCGTCCTTGCCCAAATCGGCATCGTTCCGCGGGATGGCGGGCTGCTGACCGTCCTGTCGGCCTCGCAGAACATACTTCTTCCGCGGCAGTATCGCTCCAATGCGCGCGCCGAAGACTTGGAGGACGAGAGGGAGGAGGCGCTGCGATTCTGCGAGGCGGTGGGCGAGGCTCCGCGCGAGTGGATCGACCTGCCGCCCGATTACCTCAGCCAGTATCAGCGCCGTCTCGCCGGGTTTCTCCGGTTGATGCTGTGCCAGCCGGCGGTCTGTCTTTACGAGAACCTCTTGGGCAACCTGCACACGCGCCAGAAAGAATCCCTGCTGAAATTGACCCGCCAATTCCACCAGCGGCAACCCGGGCGCACCAGCGTCTATCTTGAGTTTGACCCCGGCCTGCGGGCCGAAGATTGGCCGGGACTGGTTCTCCAGGCGATCCCGTGAGGCACCCGGCCATCCCCCTTATCCCCATGCCGAACACGAAGCCCCCCTTCACCCCGATCCTCCATTTCGAATACCGGATCTGGCCGGCCTTCGCCGCGGCCCTGCTCGTCCTCCTGCTGCTCATCGCCGCCGTGGCCTGGCGGCAGGATTTCTTCACCCCCGCCACCCGGTTTTATTGCCGCACCGACACGTCGGCCGGTCTCCAGGAAAACATGCCGGTCAAAATCTCCGGGTTCCGCATCGGGAAGGTGACCGGAATCCAGTTGGAGGGCGTCGGCCGCGTGCGGTGCGACCTGGCGGTCTTCACCCGGTACCGGCAGCTGGTGCATCAGGATTCGATCGCCGTGCTCGCCTCGGAGGGACTGATCGGACAGAGCGTGGTGGTCATTTCCACCCCCACCCAACCAGGTCCGCTCGCCGCACCGGACTCGGAAATCGCGTTCCAACGGGTCGCGGGCATCATCGACATGGCACAGTCCATGAAACAACACCTCGAGCAGGTGACCGACGAGATGCACACCCTGCTCGCGTCGCTCAATGCCCCCGACGGTCTCATTCATAACCTCTCCTCCTCCACCGGGCAGATGGCTGAGACGATGCCCCGGATTCTGCAGGGGGTCGAATCCATCATCAAATCGGTCGATGACACCATGCATGTTCTGCAGAAGAACCTGGCGGATACCACGTCCCTCTCCAGCCAGCTCGTGGCTTATGTCAACAATCCCGAAGGCGACGTCAAAGTCTCCTTCCGCAACCTCCGCGAGAGTCTCGAGGAAGTGCACCGCAACACGCCGGCGCTGCTGGAAAAGCTCGACCACAGCCTCGGCGCTATGGAGGAAGCGACCACCACGCTGCGCGAAACGCTGAATCGGTCCTCCCCGGACTTCGTGGAGACCGTCCGCCGGGCGGATGATGCGGCCAAGGGAGCGCTCGACGTGATCGACTCGGCGCGGAAGATCTGGCCGATCAGCCGCCATCTGCCAGAGGAGGCACCCCCGGTGCTGCTGCCGCCGTCACTGGCCCCCGCCTCGCCTCCCGCCACCGCCGGGCATTGAACATGAGTACGACATTTTGGTTCCGGCGTCTGCTGTGGTTGATCCTCGGGTCCGGCCTGCTGCTGGGCCGCGGCGCGGCGACGCCAGCCGACCTCCCCGACGCTCGCGCGGAAGCAGCGACCCGTGCACTCTCGGTCGAGGCGACGGCGGCGGACCGGTATTGGGCCGGCAGCCCGGCCGGTGCGATGAGCTTGTATCAGGAGGCGCTGAAGCAATGGCATGCGCTCGACGATATCCATGGCATCATCCGTTGCCGGACGAGCATGTTCGGCCTCCTGCGGGAAACGACGGACGCGGCGGTCCGGGCGGAATGGCTGCGTCAGACCCGCGAAATTTGGGGTACCTATCAGGCCACGGCCGGTCCGACGGGAGCCCAGCCGAGCGCCGAGTTTTGGCGCTCCCAGATTCTCATCCAACATTCCATCCTGCTGGCGGCGTTGGAGGCTCAGCCGCCGGACCTGGCCGCCGGCGGGGAGGCGTTGCGCGAGGCCCGCCGCGCCGCGGGTCGGCTGCCCGCCGGCGAACAGCGCGTCTGGCAGCTCGCGCTCGGCAACCTTGAGGCGCGGCTGCACCTGGCCGGAGGCGATGCGGCCGCGGCGGCGCGGTTGCTGGAAGCGCCGGTCGCGACCTACGCTGAGCTGGGCCGGGACCGCGACGCCGTCCGCGAAGTGGCCCTGAACCGTTTCCTGGCGGCGCGGCTGCTCCAAGACCAGCACCGCTGGCCGGAAGCCGTCGCGCGGCTGGAGACCGCGCTTGATGGATTCCGCCTGTTGGGACAGACGGAATGGATGCAGGCCTGTTTGGGCAACCTCGTTGACGTCAGCCGGCATCAGGGTCGGGAGGAGACGGCCCGGCAGTATCAGCTCCGTCTCGACGCCCTGCGCCGAGCCCTTGCGCCCGAGACCAAGTCAACCGCTCCGTGAACCCATCCGGTCGCGATGCGACGAGGGCCCGGCGGCTCAACGGACGGCGCGGCCGGTTGATTGCCGGATGACCAGCTGCGGCGCGATCGTGCGCAGCACCGGCTCGGCGGGGGGGCCGCGGCGCAGGTGCGACAGCAGCACCTGCATCGCCGATTTGATCGTGGGTTCGATCTGCTGATCGACGGTCGTGAGCAACGGCGCCATCATCAGGCAGATGTCCTGGTTGTTAAAACCGGTCACCGAGACATCGCCGGGGACGGTCAGCCCGGCCTCCTGCAGCGCCCGCATCGCGCCGATCGCGATCTCGTCGTTGAGTCCGACATACGCCGTCGGTGGCTGTTTCAGCTCGAGGAAGCACCGGACGAGCGCACGGCCAAACTCGAAGTCCTGCCCGCGGGTGCACTGGGCGTCAAACGAGCGCGTGCACTCCGCCAGGGCCAGGCCGCGGGCGGTCAGCGCAGCGCGGATACCATGCACCCGCTCCAGCCGGCTCGGCGCGTCGAGCGGGATGCCGAGGAGGCCAAAGGACCGGTGGCCGAGGTCCAAGAGATGATCCATCATCTCCTGCATGGCCCGCGCCCGGTCGAGCGTGACAACCGAGGCGCGCGGGATGCCGTGATGGTCGATGATCAGGTGCGGCGTCTTGTGCCGGTTCAGCTCCTGGACGCGCGCAGCGAGTTCCGCGGGATCGAAATGGCCGATAAAGACGACCGCCGCCACGCGCATGGACAGAAAATGACGGACGATCGTATGGCTTTCGCCGCGGGCGTAGACCTCGATCAGGGAGGTGTAGCCATGGCGGCGCAGCTCCCGCTGCAGCGTGGCCAACTTGCGGAGGATCGTCGGGGTGAGCAGGTTCTCCAGGCAGATGCCAACGCTGGACGTGCCCTTGCCCTTGAGGAAGGTGGCGTGGGCGTTGGGTGTGAACCCCGTCTCGGCCAGGGCGCGTTGCACCCGCTCGACCGTCGAGGACTTCAACCCCGGTTGTTGGTTCAACACCCGCGACACCGTGGTGCGGGCGAGCCCGACATAACGGGCCAGCTCCGCGGTGGAGTCGATGCGGGGCGGGGTTTTGGGGGAAGAGGGTGACGGCACGGCAACCGGGGAAACGTTGATCCTTGGTCCGCCGGCCGCCGCCTGTCAAACCGGGAGAAGCCGGCTGGAGCGGTGCCGTTCGCGCTTGACGCGGACACCTGTCCTTGAATCGTGCTCTAGTCACCCCCGGCGTTCCGCCGGCCTCCCCGTTTCGCGCCAACCCCATGGCTTCGCCCTCCGTCACCCCGTTTGCCTCCCCGGCCGCGCCCGACCTGCCGGTCGCGGCGGACCCGTGGGCCCGGGTGCCGGCGATCCTCGCGCGCCTCGGAGAACCCCTGTTCTCCGGAGGAGATTACCTGGCGACGGACTTCGGCGCCGCCGGGGACGGCCGGGGGGACGACCAGGCGGCCCTACAGCGCGCGATCGACGCCTGCGCGGATGGGGGCGGCGGCCGGGTAATCGTGCCGCCGGGCGACTACCTGACCGGGCCGCTGCGCCTGCGGCACCGGGTCAACCTGCACGTGGGAGCCGGAGCCATGTTGCGCTTCGTCACGGATTCGTGTCGTTTTTCCAGACCGACGCGGACGCGCTGGGAGGGGGTGGAGTGCATGGGATTGTCTCCGGCGATTTATGCCTGCGACCAGACTCAAGTAGCGGTCACCGGTGCCGGCGTGCTCGACGGTCAAGCGGGAGCGGGGCGCTGGTGGGACTGGGCGGGCCCGTGGGACGGCGCAGAACCGACCGGCTGGGCGCCGGGGCAGCCGGATCAACGCCCGGCCCGACGGCGTCTGCTGGAGTGGGGCGAGGCGGGCGTGCCGGTGGACAGGCGCGTGCTGACCACCGCGGACCGCTTGCGGCCGATGTTCCTGGAGTTCTTCCGCTGCCGCGACGTGCTGGTCGAAGGCGTCACCGTGCGCAACACCCCCATGTGGGCCATCCACCCGGTGTTGTGCCAGGGTGTGACCGTCCGGCGGGTACAGGTGGTCAGCCGTGGACCCAACAACGACGGGTGCGTGGTGGATTCATGCCGCGATGTGCTGGTCGAGGACTGCTTCTTCGACACCGGCGACGACTGCATCGCCATCAAGGCGGGCCGCAACCGCGACGGTTGGCGGGTGGATACGCCGGCGGCGGACGTGATCATCCGTGGCTGCCGGATGCTGGGAGGCCACAGTGCGGTTGCCCTGGGCAGCGAGATTTCCGGTGGCATCCGGCGTATTTTCATCGAGCGATGCGTGCTCGAAGGCGCCGCCCTCGATCATGTGCTGCGGATCAAGGCGAATTCGGCGCGGGGCGGCGCGGTCGAGCAGGTCTGCCTGCGCGAGGTCACGGCCGACCAAGTGAGGGAAGCCGCGGTGCGGATCAACCTGGTGTATGACGGGGCCGAAGAAAGGGGAGACCGGCCGCCGCAGGTGCGGGAACTCGAGATCGACCACCTCTTCTGCCGGGCGAGCGGGCGGGCGGTGTGGATCGAAGGGCTGCCGGAGCGACCGATTCGCGACCTGCGGATCAGGCACAGTGGGTTTGGTCGCGTCGCCGAAGCCAATGTGCTTCGCCACGTGGAGGGCTTCGCCGTCGAGGGAACCGATTTTCCGCCGCCGGCCTGAACGGCCTCTCCGGCTGGCCTATTCGCCCTCGGGCAGCCACCAGGCGCACACGGCCGCGGCCAGCGCCAGCAGGCTGGTGGCGAGGAGCGCTGTGCGGAAATCGCCGACTGGCGCCAGCCACCCGAAGATGATCGACGCCACCGCGGCGGCGAGGCGGCCGATGTTGTAGCAAAACCCCGCGCCGGTGGTGCGCAGCAGCGTGGGAAACAACGGCGGCAGGTACATGGTGAAAAGCCCGAAGACGCCCGAGAAAAATCCGGTCAACGGCACCCAGAACCAGGCGAGCGCCCCGAAACCGCGCGGGACGATGAACGCCCCCGCCATGCTGCCGAACAGGCCGAGAAACAGCAGGATGATCGTCCGCCGGTTGCCCATCCGGTGCGCCAGCCAGCCGGCGGCGAAGTTGCCCACAATGGAGACGGCGATCACCACGAAAAAGGCGGCCGAGACGCGCTGGGTGATCGCCGCCGGCGGCAACTGCGAGGCATCCAGCAGCCGGCGCAGGTGCTGCGAGTGCCAGAAGATAAACAGCCACCAGGCCGACAAGCTCAGTGCGCACACGACCGAAGTGATCCAGGCCGTCCGCGCGAGGGTGCCGCGGAACAATTCCCGGACGCCGGGGTGGCGGTGGCCGGCCGCGCGCTCCGCTTGCGCCCAAGCCGCGGGCTCGGGCACCTGCCGGCGGATCCAGAAGACGAGCAGCGCCGGCAGTACGCCGAGCAGGAAAACATAGCGCTCAGAGGGCGGGTGGGGCAGTAGCGCCAGCAAGCCGACGACGGCGGCCGCGACGAGAATGCCGAGGTTGACGCCCGACTGGAGCACGGCGGCGAGCCACGGCCGCCAGGCCCGCGGCCATGTCTCCGTGAGGAGCGACGCGCCGACTGCCCACTCGCCACCGATGCCGATGGCGGCGACGAAGCGGAAGATCATCAACTGCCACCAGGTTTGCGCCGCCGCGCAAAGTCCGGTGCAGAGAGCGTAGGTGAGGACCGTCAGCGCCAGCGCGCGGCTGCGCCCCATCAGGTCGCCCAGCCGGCCGAAAAACGCGCCGCCGGCCGCCCAGCCCACGAGAAAGGCCGCCTGGATGTAGGCGGACTTTTCCTTGACGGCTGGATCCGCGGCGCTCGCGGCGGCGAGCAGGTGGATCACCAGCGGCGTGGCCACCAGCGTATACAGGTGCAGTTCCAGCCCGTCGAACATCCAGCCCAGCCAGGCGGCGATGCCGGATTTCCATTGGTAGGAGGAGAGTTCGCCGAGACGGGTGGCCTCGCGGGACGCGGCGGACGGGTTCATGGAGCTAGGCTGGGGTTTCGCGCTGCCAGGCGGCGACCACCGGCCGGTCCGCCGCGGCCAGATCGTACGAGTTCAATTCCGCCGGGGCCACCCAGGCGAGGGCGAGATGCTCGTGCGGATGCGGCTCGGGCGAGCGCGGGGCCAGTTCGCAGACGAAGGGAATCATCTCGATCGTCGCGCGGTCGTACGTGTGGAGAAAACGGGGCAGGGCGCGGACAATTTCGACTTCACAGGCGAGTTCCTCGCGGAGTTCGCGCGCCAGCGCGATCTCGGGCGTCTCTCCGGGGTCAACTTTGCCGCCGGGAAACTCCCATTTGAACGCGAGATGTTTGTGCGCCGGTCGGCGCGCCAGCAGCACGCGCCCGCTGCGTTGGATCACGGCGGCGACCACGGCGACGGGAGGCGAGTCCGGCGGCACGGGGGTTTTCTGCACGACGCGGGCGCCGAGCGCACGGAGATTCGACGCCGGCAGCCGGTTTCGCCGCAACTTTTCGCGCCGGCGGCGTGTTGTGGAGGACATGAAGACTCTTCTTCTCATTGGCCTGAAGATGCTCGCCGTTGTGGGGCTCGGGCTCATCCTGTTCCATTTCTGGCCGGTCACCGTCGTGCCGTTCGCCGTCGCCTTGTTGCTGGTACTCGTGTTCGGCGCGCTGCTCCTGGCTGGCCTTTGCGCCGTGGGAGCAGCCGGAGTGGGCGCCATTGCCGGCCTCTTCGTCGCAGGCGTGGTGCTCTTGGTCCTGCTCTCGCCCGTATGGATCCCGTTGGCGGTGCTTTTGGGGATCATCTGGCTGGTCCGGCAATCTGGCTCCTCGAAGCCTCAGGCGGCACGCTCAGCCTAGGCCGGAGGTGGTGGTTTTGGAATTCTGTCGAGAGAGTTAGCGTCTCGGTATCCGCCGGTGTCCTCGTTGCGGAAATCGCCGGCAAGCAGGTTCCTACAGAACACAGCGGATGGACCCAGAAGCGCGGTTGCGGGTCATCTGATCCCTCTGACTGGAGGTGGGTTGCAGCAGGACTAACATCCGCAAAAACCTCCGCTTGTAACCGCCGGCCGTTTGGCGCCGCCGGAGGGTTGGGATTGGACTTGGAGCCCGGACGGGGCAGGGTATCCGGTTCCTTTCCATGAAAACCGTTCCGGTAGTCTTCAACAACACCGTGCTCCGCGACGGGCACCAGTCGCTCGCCGCCACACGGATGACGACGAAGCAGATGGAGGCCGTGGCGCCCGAGCTCGATTCGATGGGCTTCGGCACACTGGAAACGTGGGGTGGCGCCACGATCGATGCCGGCCTCCGCTTTCTCGGCGAGTTTCCCTTCGCCCGGCTGGACGCGCTCAAGCGCCTCGCCCCGAGGACGCCGCACACGATGCTGCTGCGCGGCCAGAACATCGTCCAGTACACCAACTTTCCCGATGACGTGGTCGAGGCATTTGTCGCCGCGGCCGCGCGGCACGGTATGGACATCTTCCGCGTGTTCGACGCGCTCAACGACCTGCGCAACATCGAGACGGCCGTCCGGGCGGTGAAGAAGGCGGGCAAGCACGCGCAGGGCACGGTGTGCTACACGACCAGCCCGGTGCACACGCCCGAGATGTTCGTCGAACTGGGCACCAAGATCGAGGCGATGGGCTGCGATTCCATTGCAATCAAGGACATGGCCGGATTGCTACCGCCTGATGTGGCGTTCCAGGTCGTGCGCGGCTTGAAGGAGCGGGTGAAGATCCCCGTGGTGGTGCACACGCACGACACGGCAGGCTTCGGCTGCGCCGCGTATTATGCGGCCATCGAGGCTGGGGTGGACGCGGTGGACACCTCCATCTCGCCTTTCGCCAACGGCACCGGGCAGCCAGACACGTGGCGGATGCTCCAGGCGCTGTCCATCCATCCGCGCCGGCCGCAGTTCGACGGCGCCAAGCTGCGCAAACTCCGCGAAGTGCTGACGGGCATTTACGCCGAGCTTTCCCAGTTCACCAGCACCAAGAACGAGATGGTCGACAACGACGTGCTCACCTACCAGGTGCCCGGTGGCATGCTCAGCAATTTCCGCAACCAGCTGAAGGAGCAGAAAATGGCCGACCGTTTCGCCGACGTCATGCAGGAAATGCCGTACGTGCGCCAGTGTCTCGGCTGGATTCCGCTCGTCACGCCCACCTCACAGATTGTCGGCGTGCAGGCGATGCTCAACGTCAAGTTCGGCCGTTGGAAGAATTTTTCGCCGGAGGCAATGAAGGTGGCGCTCGGCTATTATGGACGCACGCCGGGCCCGATCGATCCGCAGGTGCTCGCGCTGGCCGAGAAGCTGACCGGCAAACCGCAGTTCACCGGCCGGCCGGCCGACGCGCTGGAGCCCCGGATGGAAAAGCTCCGCGCCACGCTCGTCGAAAAGGGTCTGCCGTCGGACGACGAGCATTGCGTCATCTACGCCATGTTTCCGCAGGAACTGGAAAAGCTGTACAAGGGTGGCGCTGGCGCGCCCGCGGCCCCGGTGGCGTCGTCCGCGCCGAAACCCGAGATCAAGGCGCCCGCCCCCGCCCAGCCGGTCATCCCGGGCACCACCAAGAAGATCAGCCGGCTCGCGCTCACGATCGAAGGCAAGCGCCACGACGTGTCCGTCGAGGAACTGGCCTGAGATTCATGCTGGAAAAACCGGGGCATTGCGGATAGTTTGCCTGGTGCCTTGGCCGCAGGGCGATGGCAGGGCGCGGTCTCGCCCGTGTGGCTCCGCAGGGAGGTTTCCCATGACCACCTCGAAAAGACCGATCGCGGCCGGCAACGCCATCTCAAGACGCGGTTCAGCTGCGACATCGACGATCCCCATCGGTACGATTTGGTGATCAATACGGATCGGATGACGTCGGAGACGGCGGCGCGCCTCATGGTTGAGGGTGTGCGGAACGGGCTGGCGGACCTCAGGGCGCCGCGTCCCGCGCCATCGTGGCAGAAACCGGCCACCCCGTGAATCACGTCGGAAGGGCCGGCCCGGTATCGGCGGATGTCATCTAATAAATGACATATCCGGGCTACGCCTGCTGGAGCCGTTCGAGTTCCGCCGCGACGGCTTCCCATTCCGGCGTGGCCGCCTGCAGCCGGTCGACGACGCCGCTCAGCTCGCGGTTGAGCGCGGCGGGACGGCCGGGTTCGGTGTAAGTTTCAGGTGCCTCCATCTGGGCGGTGAGTTCCGCCTGGCGCTGCTCCAGGTCGGAGATCTCCTGCTCGAGCTCCGCCACGCGGGCGCGGAGTTCTCTCAGGCCGGCCGACCGGGCGGAGCGCTCCTTCGCCTCCAGCCGCCGCTGTTCGCGAGTCTTCGGGCCGTGCCGGGCCGCGTCGTCGTCCGCCGCCCCAGTGTCGGCCGGCGCGGTGGCGACGGCACGGCCGGGCCGCGTCGCGCCGCTCACGAGCGCGGCCCGCGCGTCCGTGGCGCGGGATTTCTGGAGATAATAGTTGTAATCGCCGTGGTACAGCGTGAGGCGCCCGGCATCGATGTGGAGGACGCGGTCGGCGATCGCGCGGATGAAATGGACGTCGTGGCTGATGACGATGAGGGTGCCCTCATAGTCGTCGAGGGCGGCGATCAGGGCGTCGGTGCTCGGGATGTCGAGGTGCGTGGTGGGTTCATCCATCAGCAGCAGGTTGGGTGGTGCCAGCAGCAGTTTGGCCAGGGCCAGACGCGACTTTTCGCCGCCGCTGAGCAGGGCGACCCGCTTGAACACGTCGTCCTTGCGGAAGAGAAACGCTCCGAGGAGTGTGCGGGCGGTCTGCTCGGTGAGGGCGGGATTGAGCGCGCGCATCTCGACCGCCTCCTCGAGCACGGTGTGGGCGGGATTGAGCACGTCGAGGCGGCTTTGGGAGAAATATCCGGCGCGCACCTGGTGGCCGAGTTCGCGCCTGCCGGCCTGGATCGGCACGACCCCGGCGAGGATTTTGAGCAGGGTGGATTTGCCCGCACCATTGGGACCGACCAGCGCGAGACGTTGGCCGCGCTCCGCGGTAAACGCCAGTCCCTGGTAGACGACGCGGTCCCCATAGGCCTGCGTGACATCGGCGAGAGTCACCACCCGCCGGCCACTGCGGGGCGGCTGCGGAAATCGGAAATGCAGGCGGGCCACTTCCTCCTCCGGCGCTTCGATCGCTGCGGCCAGAATGTGGGCGATCTGCTTTTCCTTCGACTTGGCGCGCGAGGCGAGGGTGTTCTTGGCGCCGAAGCGGTCGATGAAACGCTGCAGGTGGGCGATCTCCCGCTGCTGGTTCTTCCAGGCCGCCTCCCGCTGGACCTCGGCGGCCTCGCGCTGGCGGAGAAAGGCGTCGTAATTCCCGTGCCACCGCCAGAGGCGCTCCTGCCGTAGCTCGAGCATGCCGGTGCACAGGGCATTGAGAAAGGCGCGATCGTGCGAGATGACGAGGACCGCGCCGGGGTGCCGGCCGAGTTGATCCTGAAACCAAAGCAGGGTCTCGAGATCCAGGTGATTGGTCGGCTCGTCCAGGATCAGCAGGTCGGGCGTTTGCACGAGCAACCGGGCGAGATGGGCGCGCATCACCCAGCCTCCAGAGAACGTGCGGGCCGGGCGGTCGTGGTCCGCCTCGCGGAAACCGAGACCGGCCAGCATCTGGCGGGCGCGCGGCTCGAGGGTGTAGTCCTCGTGCGCCTCGGCTGCGATCGCCCCACCAGGGGTGGCCGCGGCGGGTTCCGCCTGGCCGGTGGCGATTTGGAGGATGGTCGCCTCGCCGGCGGGCATGCTTTCCTGGGGCAGGTAGCCGACGGTGGTGCCGCGTTGCCAGGTCAGCGTGCCGCCATCCGCGGAATCCTGGCCGAGGAGGATGCGAAAGAGAGTGGTCTTGCCCGTGCCGTTGGCGCCGACCAACCCGAAGCGGTCGCCGCGCTGGATGGTGAAAGCTGCCTCCGCAAACAGCGTGCGGGTGCCGAAGCGCTTGGCGAGGTCGGCGACGGTGAGCATGGCAGAGGGAGCGGAAGGAAGGGTGGAACCGGGCTCGCGGCAACGCCGCACCGGGGCTCCCGCCCCGGCGGCGGAACGAGAGAGGGACTACGCCGGCAGCAGGGCCGCCACCAGCGCGCGTTCCTCCTTCAATTCGTTCTCGGTGGCGGTGAGTTTGGCGCGGCTGAAATCGTTCACTGGCAGACCCGGCTCGATCGACCAGCCCCGGCCGTCGCTGCGGACCGGAAAGGAGTACATCAAGCCCGGCTCGATGCCGTAGGAGCCGTCGGAGCAGACGGCGACACTGAAACAGTCGCCGGCGGGCGTCGGCGTGGTCAGGGCGCGCACGGTGTCGACGATGGCGTTGGCGGCGGAGGCGGCCGAACTCGCCCCCCGCGCCTCGATGATGGCGGCGCCGCGCTTCTGCACGGCGGGGAGGAAGGTGCCCGTCAACCAGGCGTCGTCCTGGATGACCCCGGGCGCGGGCCGCCCGCCGATGCGTGCGTTGTAGAAGTCCGGATACATGGTTGGGCTGTGGTTGCCCCACACCGCGAGGTGGGAGACGGCGGCTGTGGCGACCGCGGCCTTGCGGGCGAGCTGGGTCCGGGCGCGGTTCTGGTCCAGCATCGTCATCGCGAACCAGCGGCCGGCCGGCACGGCCCGCGCGTGGTTCATGGCAATGAGGCAATTGGTGTTGCAGGGGTTGCCGACCACAAGGACACGAATATCGGGGGCGCCGGTGCGGGCGAGGGCCTGCCCCTGGCTGGTGAAGATCCGGCCGTTGATCCCGAGCAGGTCCCGGCGCTCCATGCCGGCCTTGCGCGGAACCGAGCCCACCAGCACCGCCCAGTTCGCCCCCCGGAAACCCTCATCGAGGGAGGAGGTCGCCACCACCGCCTGCAACAGCGGGAACGCACAGTCGTCCAGTTCCATCGCCACGCCCTGGAGCGCCTTGAGGGCGGGTTCGATCTCGATCGCGTGAAGGATCACCGGCTGATCGGGGCCAAACATTCCGCCGGAGGCGATCCGGAACAGCAGCGCATAGCCGATCTGGCCGGCGGCTCCAGTGACGGCGACTCGGATAGGTGTTCTCATGGGCGGCGGCTGTATTAGTGAAGCTGATCGAGGATTGAACAGCATTCTGTCTGGCAGCCGGGGAATTAGCGTGGCGAATGCAGCGGATTAACCGGGGTGTGTTGCGTGGCGCCCCGGGGCCGGCGTCCGCGCCCGGCGCCCGCGATCACGTCGGGAACCGCGCGCCGAGCGCCGCGTGCATCTCGCGGATAGTCTGCTCAGTCGTCGACCAATCGATGCAGGGGTCGGTGATGGAAACGCCGTACCGGAGTTGCGACTTGGGTTGCGGGAAGGGCTGGTGGCCGCCGAAAAGATTGCTCTCGATCATGGCGCCCATGATCGAGGTAGTGCCGGCGGCGACCTGGTCCAGCACCACGCGCAGGACCTCGGGCTGGCGCTCGGGCTGCTTGGCGGAGTTGCCGTGGCTGCAGTCGACGAGGATGGCCTGGTGCAACCCCGCCTTCTCCAACAGATGCTCCGCGGCCCGGACGTGTTCAGGTCCGTAATTGGGACCGGAAGCGCCGCCCCGGAGGACCATATGGCAGTTGGGGTTGCCGCGGGTGACGACCGCCGAGGCGACGCCGTCGAGATTGATCCCGAGGAACGTCTGGGGCTGTGCTGCGGCGCGAATCGCATTGACCGCGGTCTCGAGGTTGCCATCGGTGCCGTTCTTGAATCCGAGCGGCATGGACAGGCCGGAGGCCATTTGCCGGTGGGTCTGCGACTCGGTGGTGCGCGCGCCGATGGCGGACCAGCAGACGAGATC
>Ga0182017_10001735_pt1 | contig 16751 bp, 15 predicted proteins | sample 712E3DmetaG_FD_120492 | JGI IMG/M metagenome (GOLD analysis project Ga0182017, IMG submission 120492) | Permafrost microbial communities from Stordalen Mire, Sweden - 712E3D metaG | ecosystem: Environmental > Terrestrial > Soil > Wetlands > Permafrost | place: Sweden: Stordalen | collected... | reverse complement strand
AGTAAGCAGTATAATGTAAAGCTTATAGTCAGATAGTTCGATTTTTCTCTTGATAGAATTCATAAATAAAAAGGCGCTTGTATTGTATAGGCGCCTTTTTATTTGAATAATTTTTCCCAAAATGAACAAAAGTATACACATTATGAACATTTGTTACCCTGTCAAACTATAATGTAATATTAACTTTCACCTGATTATTAAATTGAGTATTCTTAAATATACATTGAAAACTAATTTTTATTATTTACAAAAAAACTTAACCACTATGAAAAAATTCGGAAAAAAAAGAAAATTCGAAAGAATGTCAGTAAATGCTTACTGTACTTGTTACTGCAGTTGTAATTGCGCTTGTGCTTGCAATTGTCATTGCTTTTTAAATTGGATAGGGTTCGCTATTGGTAATATGCAGAGCATTAATTTGAGTAATAATCAATTCGTTCTTTACAAGGCTGGATCCACCTCTGGTAATGGCTCAGGAATTGGCGCAGATGGTGGCAGATGATATTGATTTAATCCTCCTTCGCGTTCCGCTTCGGCGGACGAGAAGGCATGGGTTAATTCCCCAAGGCTTGCCCTAGGGTTTAATACCATTTATTTGACATTTTTTAGTTATCTATTGGAAAGTCCTGGAAGTAATTTCAGGGCTTTTCATAATAGTAGCCTGCTATAATAGCAACATTTTTCCCTATCTTGCAAATATGGATTATATAATTGGTGTTAATTAGTCCCTTGACAACCTATAAAGTGGCTATTATTTTTATTAATCATTTCTATCATTTCTATCATTTCTAATAATATTTTTTATCTTAGCCAAATTTAATTTATAACTAATAAAAGATTTAATCAATTGGGGGCTGAATTAAAAATTGGTTGGGTAATATTATACTTTGCAAGTTTAGTTTTATACTCTATAACTTGATTATTAATTAATTACTAACTTAAACTTTTTTATTATGAAAAATTTAGGAAAAAAAAGAAATTTTGTAAGGATGACAGTAGATGCTTATAACTGTTTATGTAGTTGTAAATGCAGTTGCATTTGCCTTTGTAATTTTGTTTGTAATTGTTACGCTCCTTATGTAACTTTGGGTATGAACTTAGGGGGGACGGCTAGTATGACTATTGGCATGACCAATAATCCCACTAATGGAAATTCTACAACCAATCACAACAATGCAAGTAATGGTTACAATAATGTCCCAATGGCACCAAGGTGTTAATTTGTCAGAAACTGTTCAATACATCTTACAAAAGTCCTGGAAGAAATTTCAGGGCTTTTCGTAAAAATAAAAGAAGTAGCTATAATTATTAATTTATATCCACATCTATGGCCAATATTAAACCATTTGTCCATTTATTCAAAACCTTGGGCAACAATTACATCTTCGATGTCAATACAAACGCGATCCTTACTGTTGACGATAACGTGTACCGGTACCTTGAAAATTTTCATGGAGAAAACAGCAGAACGGTAAAAGCGGAATCCCCTTTAACTGAAAAAGAAGTGCAAAAAGCGTGTGCATGGATAAAAAACGCACAGGACCAAGGATTTTTGTCGACCAAGAGGGGAAAACAAATCCAGCATATTAACGACCCATACCTGGAGGGGCAACTGGACCTGTACATGGGCAACCTTATCTTGCAGGTTACCCAGGCATGCAACCTACGCTGTAAATATTGCGCTTATTCGGGCGGTTATAAGAACCGGCCCCATGGGGAACTGTCCATGTCCGAAGAAACAGCAAAAAAGGCCATTGATTTTTTTATTGACCATTCATCGGAAATGCCCCGGGTCGCATTTGGATTTTATGGTGGCGAACCTTTCCTAAATTTCGCCCTGATCAAAAAGCTTGTGCCATATATAAACCAAAAAGCGCGTGGAAAAAAATATGGGTTCTATATTACAACCAACGGGACAGTTATGAACGAGGAGATCATCCAATTTATTATTAAAAACAAGGTTGATCTAATGGTTAGCCTGGATGGCCCGAAAGAAGTTCACGACCGCAACCGTTGCTTTGGGTCCGGAAGGGGATCATTTGATGTTGTGATGAAGAATATTGAGCAAATAAAAGCAATTGACCCTGAGTATGTGAAGGATAGTGTAAGATTTAACGCCGTGTTTACTGAGGAAGTTGGTTTCTGCACCCTTTCAAAATTCTTCACGGACTTTGAGGCCATAAAAGACCCTTATGTCATGGCGTCCTCTCAAAACAGATATTATCTGAAAGAAGACAAAAAACAAGAAGAGCCTCGCAACCTGCAATATTATGATGATTTGTATTATGAATCATTTAAATATATGCTATATAAAAACAAGCGCCTTCAAAAAAGTGATGTATCGAACATTACGGTGAACTGGGAAGAAAATGAAAGATCGGGAATGGAAGAAAAAAGGATGCTGACTATTGAAGTCCCTGATTCTTATCATCCTGCAGGCCCTTGTATGCCAGGCTCAAGGAGACTTTTTGTTACCATTCACGGGGAACTGTTCCCCTGCGAACGGGTCAGTGAAACAAGTAAAGTATGTAGGATAGGCACAATTGATACAGGCATTGATATGGAAAAAGCAAGGAAAATATTGAATATTGGGCGTCTGACCGAAGAAGCATGCTTAAATTGCTGGGCAACTCGTTTTTGTGGATCTTGTGTTGCAAGCTCCGATAATGGGAATGAAATGGACAAAAAATTGAAATTGTCCTATTGCAAAGATTTCTTAGCAGATGCGGAATCTAAGCTAAAAAAATACTGTACCTATAAAGAATTTAATATTTCTACCGAAAAAGAATTTAACTAAATATTGTTCGGCTTCAAACCAATGGCTAATAATTAAAAAAATATTGATATTGCACATTATCAGTGCTTCACACTTTTTGGCGCAGGCGATATACCCGACAGCAAAATCAGGTAACTCAAACTAATTACTAAAATTATGGAAAAAAAATCAGCCACCATTTACCCATATTCGAAGAGGGATGTCCAGTTTTTTCGTTATGCTTCCCTGCTTAAAGAAGTACAGCCAGTATTTGCTGTAAGCCCACCGGGATGGGGCTTGTGCGGGCATGATGTCACTGACATTGATGGCGGACAACCTACAGGCGTGAAAATTACCGAAGATTTGGAACAGGCCCTGCAAAATTCAGAACTTTTAATAATAACTTCATTTGAAAATTATTCCGGGGAAGAAGGCGGTTTGAATGATACGCTTAAAACAGCCATTCAATATAAGAAACCATTGATGGTACTATATCCCCCAAAAACTTCCGAAGGGGAAAAATTAATGGAAGAAGCCGTTCATCTCAACCTTTTATGCTGGAGCGCCGAACAACACAATGAGCATATAATTATTCAAAAAGAAACATTATATAGTGAAGAACTAAAAGTTCCGGTAACAATGATTGTTGGCCAGGGCCCATTTACCGGAAAATTTGAGACTCAACTTGGTATGCGCCAGGAATTATTAAACCGGGGAATTAAAGTATCCCAGGTAGGTTCACGGCCCTATTGCGAATTATTCGGTTTTCATTCCTTTCCCTCGTTTATGTTTTCAAAGGAACTCGATGAGACTCAAAAAGTAATAGGCTTCAACTATTTTATAAAACAAATAGAAAAAGAAGAAGGACCGGATTTATTGATAGTTGGCGTGCCCGGGGGCATTATGCCTGTCATTGAAAAGATCCATAATAATTATGGCATACTCCATGTGGAAGTTTCGGCAGCGCTGGAACCTGATACGGTGATTTTTAACCTCTATTCAAACACTTACACATCAAAATTTTACGAAAAAACATCCGAATTGATTTTCAACAGGTTAAACTGTGCGCAAACATGTTGTTTTATTGTTTCCAATTCATGGATAGACTATAGCGCATATAGTGAAAGTGAAGAATTTAGAGTTATGACCTTTCGAAAAATATATGATAAAATAATCGAAAAACCGAAAGATGTTCCCGCGATATCGATTTTAGAGCCTGACGCTTTTAAAAAGGCAACAGATGCCGCTGTTTCTGTTTTAGAAGAATATGGGGCAATTAATTATTACTAAACAACACAGGCTATGGATACCATTAAAAAAATACAAACTATTTTTAAAGAAAAATTTCACTTTGAAGTTAACGAAGATTATTTTTCAAAGGATATTTCATTAGGCGCTACCGGTATTGGCTTTAATGCAATTGACCTGTATTACCTTATTCATTTTATTGAAAGTGAATTTGACATTAAATTTGAACGCGAACATTTTGTTTCAGGAGTAATACGTACTTTACCCGGGTTATGCCAAACAATAGATAAACTCAGGAAAGAAGCTATTCTTGAAGTAGAAAAAATGTCATAGTTTTTTTTGCAATTTTAATCTCTGAGAATAAGCTTTGGGATTCTAAAACCAAAACTTCTTGTAAAGGTTTGATTTCAGATATTATTTTTCCTTTCATTATTTCAAATTATCCGGATGCATAGAAATTTGATAGCGATAATAGATGACGGCATTAATAATGCCGTTTTTGATTCATCAAAAATTAAGTACAATATTGAAATTACTGAAGGTTTAGATGTTGTTTCCAATGTAAATAATGAATTCTATAATCACTCCACAACCTGTGCAGCCATTATTAATGAATATGCACCCGAATGCGTATTTGCAAGTATTAAAGTTTTGAATGAAAGCGCAAAAGGCCTCATATCTCAACTTATCAAATCATTGGAATGGTGTATGGAAAACCAGGTACGCTTAATTAACCTAAGTCTCGGAACTATTAACTTTCGCGATTTTGATTCATTAAGAAATACTGTAAACAGGGCATATAATAAAAATTGTATCATCATCGCTGCCTGCCATAACAGCAATATAGTTTCCTATCCTGCATACCTGGATAATGTGATTGGCGTTAATTGCGATCATAGTAAAAGTCTCAAGAACTGCGAATTTATATTTCATGAAAATCCACTTGATGGAATTGACATAACTGCTTCGGGACTTGAATTAAATTTTCCTGAAGCCGAGTTTTATCCGGCGAACAGTTTCGCCGCGCCCAGGGTTACCGCGTTAGTGCACAATATGATTTCTGTAAATCCCGGAATGTCTTTCTTTGAAGTCAAGAAGGAACTATATAAAAAAGCAAAGTACACGGTACAACAGGTTAATCAAGTATACTTTAATATTACCAGGAAAATTGATTGGGTAGAAAATGGCTTTTTCATTTCAATAGAAACGGGTAATTCTTCGTTTGGTAAAATCCGTTTACCGAAATTTATTAAAAAAAGAGTATCTTTTAATATTAAAACCTTCTCAGATAAAGTCTTGCAAACTATTGAGGAAGAAATTAACAAGAGTATTGACAGCTTAGAAACTATTATAGTATTTATTGATCATGATTTACTTTTCAAAGAGAAGGACGAAAAAGCATTAATTTCAATTATGCTTAAATGGAATAAAAACTTTATTTATCTATACGACAGAAGTAACTTAAAAAGTTTTCCAATTACGATATCTGATAAAAAAGTCTGGTTCCCTTTTTACAAACCTGGAGAATTTATCAACCAGGATAATCTGGCTGATAATAAAAATGAAGTCCCGATTATCCTTATCAATGATTTCACCGAATCAAAAAATATATCAAAATTGGTTCAACTGATCAATTTAATTAGAAATGACGGATATCATACAGTTGTATTATCTGAATTTACTTTAAGTATATTATTTGGTTTTGAATATTTGCCTTGTTCTGAATATTCCGAAAGTAACGAGAATTTATATTATTATATAAAAAAAATAACCAGAGCGTTTGATCCGGATTTATTAATAGTAGTTGCCAATAGTAAATGCCCATCTATTGATTACGTCCGAGTATTAAAAGAAGATATAGAACCCGATATTACAATAAATCTTTTTCAATCACAGGATGAAATTAAACCGACTGATAAGAACAGCGATAAAAAAGTTATTGATATATTTACCGAAAAGCATTATAAACAAACAGGACTGAAAGAGAACAATACTTTTTTAATCCATGACATTAAAGGGATATTTCAATATATCATCAACGCATTTGAATCTGACATAGAATTATCAACCCGATGAGCAAAATAAAGCAGCCCTTAAAAACAAGTATACAACCTGTTTTAAGCAGTTTCATCTTCAGTTTTATAATTTGCTGGCGTTCCTCAAAATGGCTTTTTACTTTTCGGTTGGTTTTAGAAATTTTATTATCCTTACTGCCATTATTGGTTATTTATTTGGGCAGGGAAGTTATCAATTCTTTGGTCAGTATTTTAACTGTCAATCATCCTTACATTAGGCCACTCATCACTTTAATAATCTATTTATTCGTTATCGAAATAGTTAGTGTTGCATCCCAAAAGCTTGAAGAAATTTTAACAAGTATCCATAAAGATCTAATCAGTAATTATGTGAATGAACAAATCATAAAGAAGAGCGCTGAATTGGATCTGTCTTTTTTTGATTCCCCCATGTTTTATGATAGTTTGTTAAATGTGCGAAGAGACAGCGGGGCTGTCGAATCTATGGTTTGGAGTGTTACAGGTATTGTCAAATCTGCTATTCAGTTAATTGCGTCCGGAATAATACTATCCCACTTAAGCATATTTTTCCCGATAATTTTTATATGCCTGAACATACCTGCTGTAATTATTGAAAAAAAGTTTACGGAATATATTTATAACTGGATGTACAACCGTGCCCCTGAAGAACGTAAATTAGCCTATATCCAGGGAATTACAACGGACCGGTTTTATGCTAAAGAAGTGAAACTTTTTAACCTTTTCCAGCCATTTTTCAATCGTTATAAAGCAATTTGGAAAATCTGGTTCACAGAAAAGCAAACCATAATTAAAAGAAAATGTTTTTGGGCAATTTTTACTTCCATTTTACCGAGGGCAGGCCTTCTGTTCCTTACTTTATTTGTAGTACTTAGGATCGTCAGGAAGATGCTTACCATAGGGGACTTCTCATTTTATACAGGCCTTGGCGGTCAGTTTACAGGAAGTATTTATATGTTGATTAATTCGCTGTCACAAATTTTTGATAATAAATTACGTATTAACAATTACAAAAGATTTCTTACCTGGGAATCAAAAATATTGCCCAACCAGGGCATTACTCTCCAAAATATTAATCCGACTATTGAATTTAAGGATGTCTCTTTTAAATACCCGAATACAGATTATTACATTTTACGAGACCTTAATTTTACTATAAGTACAAGGGAAAAGATAGCGCTGGTAGGGTTAAACGGTGCCGGGAAATCAACAATTGTTAAACTTCTTCTCCGCCTTTATGATCCGACTGAAGGGGAAATTCTTATAGATGGCAGGGATCTCAAGGAGTATGATCTAAACACTGTGCGAAAAATTTTCGGTGTAGTTTTCCAGGATTTTGCAAGTTATGCTTTTACTGCACGCGAAAATATCGGGTTTTCCGATTATGAAAACATCCATGATGAAAAACGTATACAATATGCTGCAGAAATGAGCAGTGCCAATGAATTTATTAATAAATGGGAAAAAGGATATGACACCTATCTTACAAAGCAATTTGAGATGGATGGGCATGAGCTATCAGGAGGAGAATGGCAAAAAATGGCTTTGGCCAGAGCTTTTTTCAAAGATGCTTCCGTGATGATACTTGATGAGCCAAGCTCTAACCTTGATCCTGAAGCAGAATACCAGGTCTTTCAGCATTTTGCAAATCTTTGTAAAGACAAAGGTGCTATGTTTATTTCTCACCGGTTGTCAAGCATTGTGATGACAGATAGAATTTTAGTTTTAGAAAACGGTAAAATCATAGAATCAGGATCTCATAAGGAGCTGATGAATGCAAACGGGAAATATGCTTATCTTTTTAATTTACAGGCAGAAAAATATAAGATATAAGCTTGGTGCTTAAGAAAAAGATTTGTCTTGATTAATATACTTTTTAAAAATATCTTTTAGAGAATCATCCTTTTGCAGGCAGTATCCCTGTATGCCCAATTTAACTGCTGCATCAACATTAAACTGAAAATCATCAATAAAAAGAGTTTCTGCTGAAATTAAATTTTCATCATTTAAAACCTTAACATAGATTTCGTTATCAGGTTTGCGCATATGAACTCTGCAAGAAAAGTAAGGTTTATCAAATAATGGGTCCAGGCTTTTCAAATTGTATGTTCTTTGGGTATAATTAAACAAATGTTCAAGATGAATTTCATTTGTGTTGCTCAGTAAAAAAGTTTTAAAGTATTTCTTCAGGTTTTTCAATAATCTGATAATATCAACAGGAATTTCTACAAGCATAGAATTCCATGCCTTGTTAAAAGCTTCATCACTCACAATAATATTGGTTGCTTTGCAAAGTTCTTCTCTAAATTCAGATGGAGTAATTAATCCCTTATCGAAATTGTCAAACAGGCTCGATTGGTCCAATTGATTGTATAATTTATCGAAAGTGACAAATCCAATTTCCTTTAAATTATTTATTGCCTTTTGAAAGTCAATATTCAGTATTACTCCGCCCAAATCAAAAATCAAATTCTTGATATTACTGTATTCTTTGTCTCCAAGAATCAGATTTGCCATAAAAATTCCATTAAACGTTTGAAAAATACTCAGTAAATATATAATATTGCAGTCCCAAAATTAATTGAATATTGATTATTGAAGATTGTCTATTGAAGAAAGAATTTCATATTTTAATATTCAATAATAAATAATCAATAATCAATTATTTAGGGCCCATAGCTCAGTTGGTTAGAGCACCTGACTCATAATCAGGGGGTCCCAGGATCATGCCCTGGTGGGCCCACAAAATCCCGTGAATGCGGGATTTTTTTATATAGTTACATATCATGTTATACTTATTATTTATGTCAAAAAATACAAAAGTATTACATAGGCAGTAATAAAGACTTAAGTAAAAGGTTGGAAAGGTACAATCATGGACATAAACCTTTTACCAGAACCGGGATTCCATTGGAGATAGCATATTTTGAAGATTTTTTTTTAAGAGCAGAGGCATATAATAGGGCAATGCAGATTAAATCAATGAAATCGACAGAATCTATCAAGAATTTGATTAGCAGAAAAGGTTAGAGCATCCCGATGTATTCGGGAGGGTCCCTGGTTCAATCCCAGGTGGGCCCATAAGTCAGTCCAAATTGGGCAGCTTTTTTTAATCTTTTAATACCATACTATTCTAACTTTGAGCATAATGTTTGATAAAGTGGGCACATAACATTTGCATAATCATAAGTTTCTAATAATAAGAAACATATAAAAAAAATATCGTAAATTCTTTTAAAGTATAATTTTAAATTAACTTTGTTAAACAATTAATATTTACGCATATGAAAACAAATATTCTTTTGGCCTTTTTGTTTTTAGCAGCTTATAGTTCACAAACTTATAGTCAAAAAGGCGAGAGCGGATATAAGAAAATAAGTATCCCGGATAGTTCAAACAGTCCTCTTTATCGTGGTTATGGCAATCCGCTAAAAGGCTTAGATATTGCCAAAGCAAAAAAAAGCTTAGCAACAGGAAACTATTATGCTTTAATAATTGGTATTGACAAGTACCAGGGTGAATGGCAGCCGCTTAGAAATGCAGTAAACGATGCAAATGGTATTGCAGATGTTCTAAAGAAAAATTACGACTTTAATAAAATTATTACTTTGTATGACAAGCAGGCCACCCGTGTAGATATTATTAAAACATTTGAATGGCTCGTAAACAATGCAAAAGATTCGGATAATGTTTTTATTTTTTATTCTGGACATGGCGATTATAAGCAATCACTTAATAAAGGATACTGGGTGCCTGTTGATGCTGTTACACAATCAACATCACAGTACATCTCAAATTCCGATATCCAGACATTTTTAGGAGGCATAAAAGCAAAGCATACGTTGCTCGTATCTGATGCCTGTTTCAGCGGTGATTTGTTCAGAGGCAAAACAGTTACCATTCCTTTTGAGAACTCAGACAAGTATTATCAAAAAGTTTATGGTTTGTCATCCCGTCAGGCGCTTACTTCAGGTGGAGTAGAACCGGTAATGGATGGAGGCAAAGAAGGGCATTCAATTTTTACTTACTATTTGATCAAAGCTTTTGAAAATAACCAAAACAAATTTTTTGATGCCTATCAGCTTTACGAAAAACTCAGAATACCTGTAATTAACAATTCTGAACAAACTCCATTTTTCAATCCTATTAAAAATACAGGAGACGAAGGTGGGGAATTTGTTTTTATGAAAAAATGAGAAACAATAAGAATTATATTGCAGCATGAATCTTATTACTGTTTTGAAATATACCCTAAAAATAGCTTTAATGATTCTACCCCCATGCTATTAATTATTAACTGCAAACCTTCCGGGGAGATAGGTATGCGAATAAAAACTTAAAACCCATGAAAAGAAATCTACTGATTTTTACTGCAATTTTTGGCGCTGTCATTTTAACTACCTGCAAGAAAGATGAACCTGCACCGGTAGCAAATTTTGTACCCAGCAAAACTACCGCTGCGGTAAACACAGCAATTACATTTACGAACAGTTCAACTAATGCTACATCGTACCTGTGGTCCTTTGGAGACGGAAACAGTTCTGCTGAAATGAATCCTTCTCATACTTACACTACCGCTGGCACATTTACGGTTCTTTTGACAGCAACCGGTAAAGGTGGATCAAACTCAACGTCTAAAGATATCACTATTACATATCCACCGTTGGAAGGTAATTGGACAGGTTCATTCTATATGTTTAGCACCAATTGGCCTTTTAATTTTCTGAACGTTTCACAAAGTGGTACGGCATTGGATGGCTACTTTCAGTTTACCGACGGTTCAGGATATACTGAATTTTCTTCATCAAGTAAAATAACCGGTAAAAGTTTTAATATTAAATGGAGCGCTGTATCCGGCTCATCTACAATAAGTTTTGTTTATGCAGGTACTGTTAATGATGATTTCGATTCCATGTCCGGAACTATGACAGTGAACGGGACCAGTGTTAGCGGTGTCACTGCGACTAAGGATGGCACAAAAAGCGCTAAATCTGTTGAGATACTTCATAGAACCAATACTTCAAACATATTTGAAAACATTCAAAAATTAGTACAGTAGTATTTTTTAATTTGTGATTTGGCGCCATGCAATACGACAGGCATAAAGTTAAAAACGCCAAATCACATTTTTTTATACTTCATTTCTACAACTGTCGTCTTAATTATTAAGTATTAAAAAATGAAGAAAACGCACTACCTGAATGATTATTTGCCTGACTTTTCAGAGAATTAATATTTGCAGATTATAATTATTACTAAGGGAAATTAAATAAAATATAAATTATTTACTGATGAAAACAATTAAACTATTACTAGGCTTAACAATATTATTGACCTTGGTTTGGTCATGCGAGGGCCCCGAAGGTCCTGAAGGACCAATGGGTCAAACGGGCGCTGCTGGAAAAGATGGGAAAGATGGTGCAAAGGGTATTCAGGGTGACAAAGGGAATACGGGAAATGCAAATGTTAAAAGTAAAACTTACTCTCCTACTAGCGCTGACTGGAACAAACCAAATGATACTTCAACCATTTATATTTGTGATTTACCTGCAGATTTTATAACAAGCGATATTGTAAATACCGGTGCAGTTAGGGTCTTTATGGATTATCAAACTGGAGATACAACACAATGGTGGACCCTACCTTATACTTTTATGTATAAAGATAGTACTAATTATTTTGAAGTATTAACTTATACCTATTATGCAGGTACCGTCAGATTATACGTCTATTCAAACAAGGGGATTTTACCTTTTGTACCTTATACCAGAGATTATAGAGTAGTAGTCATTTCAGGAACTCTTGCTATGATTAACCCTCAAATAAAATGGTGTAATTATAATGAACTTAAAAAGGCTTACCCGGAAATTGGCACATCAAAAATTTCAAAATAACTTGAAACACAATAAAGCAAAATTATACGCAATCCTCCTGCTGTGTTTGAGTCTGACCAATGTTCACTCACAGGAAACATTAACCGTCGCTGGTGGTGATGCTTCAGGCAGCGGAGGTTCCGTAAGCTATTCCGTTGGACAGGTTGTTTATACTACCAACACCGGGACAAATGGTTCAGCAGCGCAAGGCGTGCAGCAACCCTATGAAATTTCAGTTGTATCAGGTTTGGAAGAAGCCATGGGTATTAACCTGTATATATCAGCTTATCCAAACCCAACAACCGATTTTCTAATATTAAAAATCGATGGTAATGTACAGACGCAATGCATTGCGTCTCTATACGACATCAACGGAAAGCTTGTACTAAATTTAAAGGTAACAGCAAACGAAACCATCATCCCAATGAAGGATTTTATTCCTGCAATTTATTTTCTAAAAATAATAAAGACGCAAGGCATTGCGTCTCAACAAGAAATAAAAACATTTAAAATCATTAAAAACTAAAAACCCGTGAAGAGATTTTTTATAATAATTGATAACCCTGTAAAAACTTAAAATATGTTTAAGAAACTCTGCTTTTATATATTGTTTTTTTTATTACTGATAATATTTTCAATTTCATGCGAAGGACCTGAAGGGCCTGAAGGACCTGCAGGACTTGCAGGAACTAAAGGTGATAAAGGAGATACAGGTGATAAAGGAAATGAGGGGAATGCAAATATCAGTAAATATACATTGCGAATAAAATTTCCTGTTGATTATCAATTAAATACTGATCTTAATCTTTATAAATATGCTTATACTATTTCTAACTTAACGGCAGAAGATTTAGTCCTGGTATATGAATCATCAGATAATTCCAATTGGTTTGCCCTTCCTTATACTGACTATTATAGTCCAAACTGCGATACTTGCTGCTTTGAGCAATATTTCCATTTTCTTACAACCAGCGGCAATTTAACTCTAATGTATAGAGAATGTAATGGTGAGTTATATACTGGTTCATCATACGATTTTTATTACAATATTTTTGTTATAAAAGGTAATAGTATTACTTCAAAATTGGCTAAACCTTTATGCTTAAATTCATATGAAGCATTAAATAAAGTTTTTAACCAACAGAATAAAAATGATAACCTAGTAAAAAATTAAAATATGTTTAAGAAACTCCGTTTTTATATATTATTTTTTCTTGCAGTTAATGAATTCGGATTGTGCGCCAAAGATGTACAGATTGGAAACGTTGAATTCAATTTTGTCGCCAAGAAAATTGTTGTTAATTATAATATTATCAATTATAAGCCTACCGAACGGTTTAATATGGTTCTTTACTTTGTTAGTGAATCCAATGATACTTTCAAGTGTGTTTCAATTTCGGGCGATTTCAACAGAATTGAAGGAGGATATGGAAAAACTATAACATGGGATTTTGCAAGCGACTATGCAAAAATTAACAATGTAAATATAAAAGCAGTGGTACAGGTTAATTCTGTATCTGATCAGCCGGGGGGCCCTTCCAATGCATTATTGTCATTATTGGTACCTGGCCTGGGTGACAGGTATGTCAAAAGTCCCAGGAGATCTATTATAAAACCATATTATGTAACTATCGTGAGTTATGGTTTTATTGGCGCCGGGGTATACAATCAAATTGTAAAAAGTTACTATGATAGCGATGTAAAAAGCGCTGTTTTACCGGCTAATATTGCAAATTTCAAAGACAAATCAAATCAGGCAGCGTTATATTCTTATATCTATCTCGGTATAGGTGCGGCAATTTGGGTATCTGATATAGTTTGGGTATTATCAAAAAGTGAAAAAAACGGCAATAGTAAAACCAAACTTTCACTAACCCCTATTGTGAATCCTTATTCAAACGGATATGTGGCCCTTTCTGCTAAAATAGAATTTTAATTCCTAATCTGTCAATAATGATAATTCTTTAAATTCTATTTGATGAGGATTTATGCGATTTTGGTTGTATTTTTTTTTGTTTCTTCTACTATTGACAGTTACTCTCAAATATCTGTTACGGGCTTACCTGAAAGTTATAAGATTAGAACAAAAAGTGTTGTATCAATTCCTGCCAGAATGCTGCAAATGATTGATACGAGCCTCTTGCTTCGGGAAGATCGTGAAAAGAATATTTCTAACCGGTATAGTGTTCTTCAGCATATTAATGAGGATATTTTAAAAACAGGGTTGAAAACAGCTGTTGAAAACGGATATATATGGCGGTACCGTGTTCAATCACCTTTTGCTTATTCGTTAGGTATTCAGTTCAGCAAATTTCATCTGCCTCCTGGCGCCAAAGTCTTTATATACAGCGACGACCACACACAACTTAAAGGAGCATTTACAGAAATAAACAACGATTCGACAGGTCAACTGGCAATTTCTGAAGTAAAAGGTAATAATGCAACTATTGAGTATTTTGAACCTTCCGGTTTAGATTTTCGAGGTGAACTGGAAATAGGTTCAGTTTCCCAGTCATATAGAAATATTCAGGCTTTTATTGACTGGCGAATTGATATCAATTGTCCTGAAGGTGATAACTGGCAATTGGAAAAGCATGCAGTTTGCCGGATGATATTTAACGATGGAACATATGGGTATTTTTGTTCAGGTTCGCTGATAAATAATGTAAGGTCAGATGGGACGCCATATTTTCTGTCTGCTTGTCACTGTATTCATTCAGACGTTGAAGCAGGTAGTCTCGTTTTATATTTTAATTATGAGAAAATTTCCTGTAACAGTAATACGGACGCCGCATATCAAACACTTTCAGGGTCAAAGCTTATTTCTTACAATCAAAATTCGGATTTTTCGCTTTTGCTTTTAAACAATACTCCTCCAGACTCTTATATTCCATTTTATGCAGGATGGGACGCGAGTGGAAAAATACCTGCTTCCGGAGTTTGTATTCATCATCCCAGGGGTACGGAAAAACGTATTGCAATTGATACCAGTCAGTTAAATTCGAATTTGTACGGAATTCCGTGGCAGGGTTCCAGCGATTTGTCACCTGTTAATTCTCACTGGCTGGTGAATTTTAAGACTGGTAACATCGAAGAAGGTTCGTCAGGTTCTCCATTGTTTAACGAAAATAAAAGAATTGTGGGGCAATTGCATGGAAGTAGCTTTTTTGGAGATACAAGTTATTTTGGAAAATTCAGCATGTCATGGAACAATAGTTCCATTAAAAATCAAATGCTGGCTCCATGGCTTGATCCCGATAGTACAGGAACAACTGAAATAAATAGCATTTACAGATGTATTCAGCCATTATCGGAATTTAAAGCATCATCTACCATAGCATGCATAAACTCAAATATTATTTTTACTGATTTATCGCAGTTTCTTCCATTGCAAAGGAAATGGACAATCAGTCCTGCAACATATAGCTTTGTAAATTCTACTGACAGCGCCTCACGAAATCCTGAAGTGGTTTTTTTGAAAAGCGGATTTTATTCTGTTTCACTTAAGGTATCAAATATAGGTGGTGAAAATGCAAATGTAAAAGCCAATTATATTGAAGTTAAAGACACCATGAAATTAGAATTGTCGGGATTTAGAGCCGATACTTCACTTTGTGCAAAGGAACTGGATACCCATCCGATAGTTGCTTCGGGTCTGCTAAATTACACTTTCTTTATACAGGATTCGGATAAATTTGATGCTTCAGTAGTGGGAGATAGTTTATTTCTTACAATAAAATCCGGGCGGTTAAAATCAGCTTCATTCAGAACACTGATAAAAGCAATTGGCCGGAATGGCAATTGTAATTCTGAGGATAGCATTAATTTAAAAATTATTGAACCAGTAAATGACAATGCAGCGGATGCTTATCTATTGTTTCCCGGTTCCAATGGTCCTTTTATAAATGATTGTGCCACTACCGAGAACAACGAATCGGATCCTGGAAGCATAAGCTGCACTTCCAATACTACCTGGTGCTTGAATTCAACATCAGAAGAGCCTATAAAAAATACAATCTGGTTTAATTTCAAGGGCCCTTTGAACGGATTGGTGACAATTGAAGTCCCAAATGAAGAAAACCGAATATGTGTTTATAACGCCAATTCATACAGCGATCTGATTTCGGGAAATACAACTTCATACTCAATTGTTGCTTCCAGTGACAGTCGGGTTAAATCTGCCACTTCATATCCCATTGAAAATCTTAAAGTGGACCCCGGGAAAACTTATTGGATTCAATTAGATGGAATTAATGGTGAGACAGGGAGTTATATTATTAATATTTATGATTATAATATTGAAGTATTTCCAAATCCAAACAACGGTAAATTCGATGCCATAATTTCTTACCCTGTAGAATCAATGACTGATATTAAAATTTATTCAATATTAGGGTCGTTGGTTTATTCAAGACAAGTATCCATTGTAAAAGATTCATATAAATTTAGCTTCAATTTATTAAACCTTTATCCGGGAGTATATTATATCAATGTATCAATGGGTAAAATTCTATTGAAAAAAAAGATACTTATTATAAAATAGTCCGAAAGAAAAGGTAAATATTTCTAAATTTTAACACAGAAAAAAAAGTATTCATTAACAAATGTAGTAAGAACAGTTGCTGCAATATTTTTCGAAGTACTCACCCCCATCCCCATAGCCGTCAAGCTAGTATTTGTATCATTCTTATTATGAAAATGTTTTATAAAGTTTTCCAATAAAGGAACCTTATTTTATTTTTTTAACCTTAGTAGAAAAAGACAATATAGAAACTCACTACCTTATTACCTTATTTTATGCGGTAGAAATCTAAATAAGGT
>Ga0182017_10001733_pt1 | contig 16756 bp, 17 predicted proteins | sample 712E3DmetaG_FD_120492 | JGI IMG/M metagenome (GOLD analysis project Ga0182017, IMG submission 120492) | Permafrost microbial communities from Stordalen Mire, Sweden - 712E3D metaG | ecosystem: Environmental > Terrestrial > Soil > Wetlands > Permafrost | place: Sweden: Stordalen | collected... | reverse complement strand
ATTTAACGGAAAATGTCGAATGTCACTAAATGTGACGTTCGAGCATGAAGGCTAAAAGAGGTTTTTCCAGAGAGAAAGCCTATAAGTCACGAGTGGAATTTATGCAACACTGGGGTTTATTGAAAGAGATAATTTACTCGATATTATCGAGCACCCGAACCAAGATAAATACAAAGGACAAAAAATTTATATTATTAAAATCAATAAATACGTATTCATGGCGCCATTCATAGAGGATAATGAAAGCATTGAATTGAAAACAATTATACCAAGCAGAAAATTTACCAGGAAGTATCTTGGAGTGTTAAATGTATAAATTATCAAAAGAAGAAAAAGAATTAATGGATTCTGTCGAACGCGGTGAGTGGAAAAGGGTTTCTAATTTTGAAAGAGAAAAGAAAAAAGCCATTTTAGCCGCAAGAGAAACATTAAAGAAAAACAAAAGAGTAAATATTAGAATATCCCAAGTCGATCTGGAGTATTTGCAAAAACGTGCATTTGAAGAAGGTATCCCCTACCAGACATTAATGTCCAGTGTTTTGCATAAATTTGCTCATGGCAGACTAAAAGCCGCTTGAAATAAAAACGAAGCACCTTCAAGCTGACTCGGCAGCGTTTGCGAATCTCCTGCTCAATGCGGCTGTACTCTGGCAGGAATCTAAAGAATAATCTGCAAACGCTTATAAGCCTCGCAGCTTAGCTCTATGTTAGTAGAGAAAAAACTTGCAATAATAGGCAAAATATTGTATCTTTAATTGTACGTAATTAAATACAATATAAAAGCGAGGAATAACATGCAAAGAATCATTCTGAATGATGACATTCGTTCCCTTTCCGAATTCCGTTCAAATGCATCGGGATTTATTTCCCAGGTACATTCCACTAAACGGCCTCTTGTTATTACCCAAAACGGGAAAAGTGCGGCAGTTCTTCTTGACGTGGATGAATATGAAAAAATTATGGAAAAAACGGAATTGATCCAGGACATTGAAACGGCATTAACACAAATATCAGAAGGAAAGGGTATCGAGCATTCAAAGGCGCGCCAAACGCTAAAAATGAGATATTCAAAATGAAAATAATTTGGTCTCCGCTGTCTCTTCAAAGAATTCAAGAAATATCGGATTATATCGCCAGGGATAATATTTCCGCCGCAAACAACTGGATTGATATAATATTCGGAAAAGTTGATATATTAAAATCAAATCCTGAAATCGGCCGTATTGTTCCTGAAATTGAAAAACTTCATATCAGGGAATTAATTCACGGAAATTACAGGATAATTTATTCATACGATTTAAAGAAAATCGCTATATTAACAATCCGTCATTTTAAGCAAATTCTGCCGACAGAAGAAATAATGCACTAACCTATAGATTAAGGCCCGCTGTCAAGGAAAAAAAATACCATGCCAAATCTCGTGCCGGGCTAACGGCTTGATTCTGCAAGGTCGATCTTTAGAGCAAAAAAGTTGGCTTTAGTTCTTTCGAGTCTACCACCTTAGTTACATGTGCCCTCAGCAGGAAAATCTCAAAGCGAAATATATTTAACACTACGATGCTGGTTAATTTCACTAAACATTATATTTTATATATTTAATAATATCAATATGTTAGATTAGCTTGGTTAAATTATTCAAAAGAATATTGCTAAACATTTTTTTGACAAACAGCTTTTTTGTTATTATATTATGTTTTGTTAAAGATTAATGAATCGAAGAAATCCAAAGGAGAAAAATAAATATCGGCCATTTTTTATGCTTTATATTCGGGGAATGAAATGAGAGCTTAGTAAAACATAAATTTAATCGATTAATATTTTTAATTATAAACCTTTTTTAAAGAGGGGTGGATGTATGTTTAAAAATAAATTTTTTCTTTCTCAAAGCCGAAAGACAAGCGGTTTCTCCAGGTTTGTCTTTATCGGGTTTGTCTGTTTGGCCTTTGTTTCCCTGAGCTTCGGAGCCAAGCCGGCGATGCACGGCAAACTCAGCGTTTTAAATGCCCATATTTGTGGTTCAGACGGCAAACCAGTGCAGATGCGTGGAATGTCGATGTACGGCTGGGCCAATGCGGGTGGATATTCTTTTTACACTCCACAGTGCATCGCTAACCTTTATTCGAGCTGGCGCTGCCACATCATTCGAATACCTTACATGGCCAGTGGTTCCATCTCGCAGACTGTCTATAACGCGGTCGTTCAGGCTTGCGTTGATAGCGGAATGTACGCTATAATCGATTGGCATGAAGGCGCGGGAAGCAAGGTTGCCGACGCCAATGCCTTCTTCACAACTATGGCCACCAAGTGGCATTCCGTTCCTAATGTCCTGTATGAACCGTGGAACGAACCAAGCGGCATCCAATGGACCGGCGGCATCAAACCCTATATGGAGACGATTATAAAAACTATTCGCGCGATCGACCCTACCAATATCATCATCTGCGGCAACCCGAACTGGGACCAGGAACCTCAACTGGCTGCCGCGGACCCCATTACCGATGCCACGAACATTGCCTATTCCATGCACTTTTACTCGGGGAGTCACCCGGTCGGTAGTTATGGTCCCGGTATAACGACCGCGATGAGCAAGGGGTGCGCGATTTTTATTACCGAATACGGCGCCTGCAATACCGGCACTACTCTGGCCGAACCCGCATGTACGGCATGGTATACTTTCCTTGATCAGAATCAAATTGGCTCCACATGCTGGGCCGTTGAATACTTGGACGCATGTCTCTCCATATTTACCAAGAGCGCCAGCAATACCGGCCCCTGGGCCGCCAGCGTTATTACCGGATACGGTACGTTTATACAAGCTTATATATTAAAAGGTACCGACACCCCTGGTACTGAAGTTTCACCTTACGAATCAAAATCTCAGCAGCGCACTGTCGTGGAATGGAACGATTTACTGACTGGAAATGATAAAAAATCAGCGGTTTATACTCTTAACGGCGTGCGATGTCCAACGGGCAACAAGCTGCCCAACGGGCTTCATATTGTTCAGGCCCAGGGAAGCAGCAGTCCTAAAGTCGTTAATAGTATCCGGTGATAGCGCACGCGCGAAACGAATGGGCCATTGTCCGCCCCGATAATACGTGATAAGGACCTTTACGAAAAGACCATCCGCACTTTATACGCAGGTGGTCTTTTCTGTTAGAAACCGGTTAGTTTTCCTTTGGATTATATCCTATTTTATGTCAAGCAATGCCGGGTTTTACGAGTCCTTGATTCAGCCAAAAATCAGTCAATCTGATCCACTATCGAATTCAACAAGTGCCTGATATGGCGTTCAAGCTGACAATAATTATTTATGAATTACCTTTTGCAAACCTGAACCAAAGACTGTTTCCCCGACTTGTTTCCGTAATGCAATGCTTCACTTTCAAGGGAGACAAAAAGGACCCGATTATGTCTGGAACCCCAACAATACGGCAAATCGCCGACAAAAACGATTTGGCCGGAATCATGGACCGGCTTACGCACTGTTTGTCAGAGGCTTTTTACAATGATCCCTATTATGTTTACATAATGCAAAACAATTCAAAGCGCCGGTCGCAATTGATATGGTGGTTCAGGATCTTGCTGACCTATGGAATCCGCAATGGTTTGATTTTTGTTACGTCCGATTTAAAGGGCGCTTCAATTTGGTTTGGACCGGAAAAACCGACCTTGGACAATATAGAGCTTGCCTTATCGGGTCTGATTTATTATCCCTTTAAAGTTGGTTTTGCTAATTTCCTGCGCATGTTGGATGTCAGCACTCAATGGGAAAAAATCCATCTTAAGCAACCTAAAAGGAATTATTATCTGATGGTCATCGGCGTTGATCCGGCATACCAGCGGAAAGGATACGGCAGCTTGCTTATGCAAAATGTTTTAAACAAAGCGGACCAGGAAGGAGTCATCTGTTACCTCGAAACCGTGACCGCTGAAAATCTGCTGTTTTATAAGAAGCATGATTTTATTCCAATAGTTGATAAAAGCTTTGGGGGTACCAATCGATATTGGATATTGACGCGCCGGCTGAGAATTCAAAGGAAATTATAAGAAATTAAAGGGATTAAAAAGTGCTGGGTTTTATTGCAGCAACAGTTTTCCCCAGCCCTGAAGTAGTTTTTATAATGTTTTCAGGAGATTTTGTAATATTGGCGGCATTGATAACTGTAAAAAACAGAAATAATTAAGCAAAATGACATGTAAGGTTTCCTCATAAAAAGCCTCCCGGTTTTAAGGACTTTATCGCGTCTGCCCTTTTAATATGCCGCTAAAATCAACGATAAACAATAGCTCGTGAAAAATGCCGCTTTCTGAATGGAAACAGGGGCTTTTGCTAATTTCTCGCAAATGAGAAATATCTCCAATTTCCATTGTTTACCCGGTATTTGAGAATATAAGACCCACTCGAAAATTGCGAAGTATTCAATACATTGATTCCAGGTAAGTTACCTGAAGAGAAAAGCAATTTTCCTCTACAATCAAATAATTCGACGCTAATATGGTCCGTCTCAGACAAGCCGCGCCAATGAATTTGGCTTCGAGTATCGTTAAATATAAGCTGAGTTCTATTTGAAGAAAAGGCTATGTTCTTTAATGCTATTGCCGATATCGAACTGTCAACCGGCTGGTCTTACTTACTAAGGAAAGTCCCCCTCTAAGCATGAATTCTTCATAAGAATATACCCACTTATTTCCAACCTTCATCGGAGCGAAATCGCCAACCATTGCAGCATTGCTGAATGCACAGACAACCAAAGCGAATAAAAAAACCTTGTTGTTAAGCATAAAATCCCCCTTTTGTTCAATAGCTTCACTCTGACGCCCAGATTCCTTGACCAAAGACTATTTGATATAATTTTCCGGCAAAAGTGATATGTTGACAAAAAACACCAGAGAAAACTTGCGCCGGTGGATTTGAGGCCAAATGAAATCCAGTTCCATTGAAAAAAAGAAGATTTTCTGAATACACGCCATTCGAAGGATTGCCGGATGCAAATATGCATAATCTGTCTAAAAATTCAACAAGTTGTACTGAGTATCCACTTGAAAGAATTCCTTCGGACGTATATTGAGTCACCAAAGTTGGAATTTCCCAATTGACTATTTTCCAAACGGAAGTTGCCGATCCATAAGTCCTGCTTAAAAAAAGCGTATCTTTCATTAAAACCGTACTATAGAAAACCGAACTCAGATCGAATGTATTAAGAGAATCTGAATTTAAAATTGGAATAGCCACCGGAGTTCCGTCTTCCGCGGATTTTAATAGAGACCAGGATAATCCATCGTTTGAGGTCCATAGTGAACCTCTTGTGGATGATTTATCGCCTACGTAAAGTATATTGTTTAAAGTTGTAAAAAAGGCGATTTTTTGAGGGGAAATTGGTATGGTTGACGCGGAATTCCAGCTTATGCCGTTATTTGAATGCCAGAGCGTACTATCTGAAAGCAGCCAGATTTCACTTTTAAAAATAACAGGCAAAATTTGATAACTTGCAGTGAATGGTATTGAATTGGCTAATTTTGTCCATGTTGTACCGTCAGGAGTAGTCCAGATTGTGGATGTAAGAGTACCGTTAATGCTTCCTTTGCCAAAGAGCATGAGCTGATTATTATAAATAATTTCATTCATTGGAGGATACGGATCAAAATTGAATGGGTTGATCACTTGTTTCCAACCAATTAACACATGCAAATCCATGGAATCATTTACAACGACCCCGTTATTGTTTGTTGCCCGGACATAACACCGCAGATAGGGAAGCAGCGTATCGGGAAAAACTATCGTTGTTTCGGGCTGCGTGACCGACGTTGTCGCATATTGCCCGGTTTCGCCTATTTTCCATTCACATTTCTTGATCGTGGGAGATTTCGTTAAAATAGCGGCGCGGATCGTCATGGGGGTATTGCAATACATGGTATCCGACGATACGATTTTTACCTGTGGAATCTTATAAAGCGGGGAAGCGGCAACCACGGCGATATATTTATAGGTAAGGCCTTGTATGTTCGAATTATTGCGGATGCAGACCCTGTATTTCAAACAGTAGTCATTGGTGTCCGAAAATGAATATTGACCCTGAGGTAACTTCTTTTTAAAGATCGTGTCGGAAAATATTGTGTCCGTCAGGCTTTTAATCGGAAGTATCGAAGGCTGTATCGAATCGCACGGATCCCGAAAAACCAGATAATCCTGGAAATCCCGGAACGACGTTGAGTTCCACGTTAAATGCGCGATGCCGTTTACAGTATCGTAAGAAGCGGACAGGCCGGTAACGACCGGGATTCCGGTATAAACAAGTTTCAAGGTGTCTTTCAGGGTATCGGCATGGCCCGAAATTGCCGACACCGTAAAGAACGTAGGCGTGTAATTCGGCAAGGTCGTTGAAATCCGCAGAGAATAACTTCCGGTTGCCAGGCCGCTGATAGTAAAGAAGCCGTCAGCGTCAATATTTCTTGAAAACCGGTCGCTGCCCAAAATCTGAACATAAGCCGATCGTGGATCATCATTGGGTTGCATGCCGATAATGGCGGTAATCGAACCGGACGTGTGCAAGGTGTCATGTTGAATGGTATTTGAGTTCGGGGAAATAAATACTGAATCCTGCACTGCGACTAATGTGTCTTGTTCGGCCCAGATGTTATACGTGCCTTTGGCAACCTGGCCAAGCGCATAGTGACCGGCGCTGTCCGTTACGGCCTGGGCAACAGGAACGCGCGACGTGTCGATAACGTCGAAAACTTTAACGGTCACACCGGGAGCGGGAGCGCCGCCGGCGTAATAAATGGCGGCTGTTTTATTACCGCCCAGGGTTTCATCGGTAGTGCCCGCGATTTTCTGCGTGCATCTGACGAAAAGAATAAGTGCGAGAAAAATCAGAACTTTTTTCATAAGCAGGTCCTTTTATTTTGAAGCGGGAAACAAAATGATGTTCATATGGTAAACCTTTTCCGCCGGATGTTCATCCTTGTGAATGAGTGAACGGATTTCGGACCGGAATTTTCCAATTTTCTTTTCAATTCTTACATATGCTTGGTTGGAAATACTTACCATGTTCGTTGAAATTAATTGCGGGGCCGAAGTGTTCTTTATCAACGCCTTTTTTGCCATATCAAGGCATGAAAGTTGATATTGTTTGATAAATTCATCCTTTACATAATCAGGAGTAACGATAGATTTATCGGTTGGTTTATAAAAGCCTTGCGGGTCTTGCGCGATGAGATTCAGCTTTTTTAAAAGCGCAATCGATTCCTTGGCCTGTTTGACCGTAATGGGAGGGTTGAGCTTTCGCGCAAGATCGGAATAATTGTCCTTAAAATCATAGATATGCAACAATGCCCTGACAGCGCTGTTGTGCCAGTGTTTATAATAGATAGACACGTTTTTGTCCAGAACGCGTTTTGGGGTCCGGTTAAGGGAAATGAGCTGGTCAAAATACAGTTCGCGCTCTTCGGGGTTTTCCGCTTGATTGAACAACACGAGAATGCGGAAAAACTGGGCCTCATCTTTGTTGAGTTCGAAAATCTTTACAAATCGATCGGTAAAAACGCTCGAAACTTTTCTTCCGTTCAGCACGTCGGTAAAGTAGCTTCGCGTGTTGGGAAGACCGAGTAATTTGCTCAATGCGCTTTTCGTGAAGCGTTTTTCAGTGTCTTGCCGGGCTTGCTGGCAATCGGCAAGATACTGCCTGAAATTATTATAATTGTAAATAACCGGCTTTCTTGTTTTCATCATGTATTAAGTATACTTAAAATTTGCAAAAAAAACTGTGCATATTTTAGAGTACACTTTTTTAAAATTACGTTGTGAAGTTATAGATTAATTTTTAATAACCATTTTTAGTTACCATGGTTCTTGAAATGGTTATAATCTATAATGTATAATTACCATGATTGGATACCATTTACCAGGAGGCCGATTAGCCATGAAATCCCTGACAATCCATAAATTGGAAGAACCATTGCTTGTTCTTCTGAAAGAAAAGGCCCATAAAGAAGGCAAAAGCATGAATCAAACGGTCAAGGAATTGATCGAGACCATGGTCGGCATGAAAGTGAAGAGGCAGGATTCCGCTACGTCCGAATTTAAGGACCTATGCGGGGTCTGGTCCTCAAAAGAACTGCGTGAGTTCGAGAACGCAACGGGGGCTTTTGAGAAAATCGATAAAGAGGATTGGAAATGAAACGGATACTTCTTGACACTAACGCATATGTCAGGTATCTGCAAGGCGACCCGAACGTGCTGCGCATGCTTTCGGATGCCGAATCGGTATACATGTCCATTTTCGTCATAGGAGAGTTACTGACCGGATTCAAGGGAGGGGCGAAAGAAACGCGCAACAGGAACATATTGGAGGAGTTTTTGGGAAAGTCAACCGTGAGGATCCTCTCGGCGACAATGGATACCGCCGAGTTTTTCAGTTCCATAAAAAACGAATTGCGCCGCGCGGGCGCTCCCATTCCGATCAACGACGTCTGGATCGCCGCTCATGCGATGGAAACGGGCTCATTGCTGGTTACGTTCGACTCGCATTTTCAACATGTCAATGGTTTGATTGTGTGGAACGGAGTTTGAAGGAATATCACTCGTCTTTGAAAAGGTCTTCCCGGTCCCTGTCTTCCCAGAGTATTTTGGCCTTTTCGATCCACTTGTTGATGATGATAAGGTTGAGTTTGGGGTTTTCCTTCATTTCAGCGGCGCGTTCATTGTGCAGATTGGTGAAAACACCAAGGTAGGAATTGGCTTTTTTAGGGTCCCCGAGCTTGAGGTTGAGCGCCACGATGGAATAAATGACCTGCATTTCGATTTCTTCGGAAGGGCAATTCGACATCCTGAAAGCCTCTTCGTAATATCCCAGCGCCTCGCGGAGGACTTCCCTGTTGTCACCGCCCGAGTCCTTGATTATTTTCGCGATTCTGAGCGAATATGCGCCGAGTTTATAGAGGGCGTAGGGCTGTTCGTAAAACGCCTCCACATGCGCCCGGGCAAGCGCGAGTTTATGGGTGGCTATGGCCGAATCCACGGTCCGCGGACGTTTAAAATAGTTGTCCGGGTCGGGTATGGATTTAAGTATCGCTTTTCGTTCGCCGATTTTCTCCTGGAGCGTCATGATGACATTGGCGGGCATCTGCGTCTTGTCGTCGCCTTCCGACCTTGACCAGTCTTTTTTATCCGGCGAGGCGAACAGGCACCTGGGGCAAACGGTCACCGCAAGGAACGAATAATCCACGGTCCTGTAACCGGAGGCGCCCTCATAGCTCGGCGCCAGAAATTTATTTTTCAGGATCTGCTGGCTTTTGGCCCGCAATTCGTAGCAGGTAAGATCATCGCGGCCGCACACGGGACACGTGACTTTTATTTCAAAAATCGGATCATCGCCGACGCCATTATCGCCGGTTGAAAGCCCCTTTGTTTTTGCCTCTTTCACCGCCTTGATATGCTTGATGTCAATAGTCGGGCCGAATTGGCGGATATAATCGTTGACAAGATTAGAATCATTGAGCAGGGTCTGTAAACGGCGCTTTACTTCGGCAACATCGATGGCCATGGACATCATCCTCGGTCACGCGGGGTTAAAATCAAGCAGATTTTATTATGACATGAAACAGGAGGAGAGTCAATAATATTTTGGCGCGCGATCTTACGCTATTACTTTATTTACCGGATACTCCACGATGCCCGAGGCCCCGGCGCGTTTGAGCTTGGGAATAATGTGCTTGATTTCGTTCGTATGGATGATGGTATCGACGGCGCACCAGCGCTCGTCGGAGAGATTTGACACCGTGGGATTGTGGAGCGCGGGAAGCACGCTCAGCACTTTTTGTAAATATATTTTTTCGACATTGCACTTGAGCGCGGCGTAATTTTCAGCGGTCAGCGTGCCTTGCAGCAAAATAGTAATGTTCTCAAGCTTGTGCTTTTTCCATTGATTGTTCCATGAAGTTTTGTTGGCGATGAGGATGGTGCAGGTTTCCATAAGCGTGTCGATGATCCTGAGACGGTTGGCGCGCAGCGATGAGCCGGTCTCGGTGATTTCGACAATGGCGTCGACGAGACGCGGAGGTTTGACCTCGGTGGCGCCCCAGGAAAATTCCACGTCCACGGGGATTTTTTTGTTTTTAAAATAGCGCTTGGTGGTCGCCACAAGCTCGGTGGCGATTCTTTTTCCCCTGAGGTCCTGCGGTTTCTTGAACACGGAGTCTTCCGCCACGGCCAGTACCCATCTGCACTTCTGGCGCGACACCTTGCTGTATTCCAGGTCGCATACGGTGACAACCTTGGCGTTGTTCTCCGCGGTCCAGTCCATGCCCGTTATGCCCGCATCGAGGATACCCTGTTCGACATACCGCGGGATCTCCTGCGCGCGCATGAGGATCAAGTCGAGCTCGGCGTCATCGGAGGAAGGGAAGTATGACCGTTCATCGACGCGCATGTGGATGCCGGCCTTCTTGAAAAGCTCTATGGTGGAATTCTGGAGACTGCCTTTTGGGATGCCGAGTGATAGTTTCATGCCAGGATCTTTCTGATGGAGTAGGGTCTATTATTCAAAATATTTTCTTATCCTCTCTCAATGGGAGAGGGCGCCTGCTTTGCCATAGCAGGCGGGAGAGGTCAAACGGCACATTTTTTTAGGACCTCTATCCTCTGGCTCCTTTCCCCCACGGAGGGAAAGGAGAACGTTTAAACTATCTTTTCTTACCTTTGCTGCGAATCCTTAAAAGCCTTTGTGAGCGCCGGCAGGACCTCCATGACATCGCCAACGATCCCCAGGTTCGCCACGTTGAATATTTCCGCGTCGGGGTCTTTGTTGATCGCGATGATGAAATCCGCCGACTGCATGCCGGCCAAATGCTGGACCGCGCCCGATATGCCGCAGGCGATGTAGAGTTTAGGGCACACGGTCTTGCCGGTCTGCCCCACCTGGTGCGAATAGGGCATCCATCCGGCGTCCACGACCGCGCGGCTGGAGCCGACAGCGCCGCCGAGGACCTCGGCAAGGTCGCGCAGCATGGAAAAATTTTCGGGCTTCTGCATGCCGCGGCCTCCGGAAACGATGATATCGGCCTCGGCTATATTGACGGTCGATTCCACTTCTTTCACAACGTCGATGATTTTCGTGCGGGAAACGACTTTGCCCTGGTCAACCTGCCGGACGATGACCTCGCCATTGCGGTTTTCATTGTAAACCGCGGGCTTCATGACCTTGTGCCGCACGGTCGCCATCTGCGGCCTGTGGCGCGGGCAGATAATGGTGGCCATTAAATTCCCGCCGAACGCGGGCCGCGTTCCAAGGAGCAGGCGTTTTTCAGTATCGATTTCGAGCTTTGTGCAGTCCGCGGTAAGCCCTCCGTAAACTCGGGCCGCCACCTTAGGAACGAACGACCTGCCGATGGCCGTGGCGCCCGCGAGAAATATTGAGGGTTTTTCGTTCCTTATAAAATCCGCGACAAGCTCGCCGTAAACATCGTCCTGGAATTGGGCGCAATTTTCGCCGTCAAGGTACACGACCTTGTCCGCTCCGTATTTGACAAGCGATTCGGCTTTTTGGCGCATGTGGCTGCCAAGGAGCACGGCCAGGAGCCGCTCGCCCAGGGCGTCGGCGAGTTTGCGGCCCTCTCCGAGCATTTCATAGGAAACGCCCGCGATTTCGCCGCTATGCTGTTCGATGAAAACCGCGATATTTTTATAGTCATGAATGGCGTCTGAGTTTCCGATGTCTTCTTTGGTAATGGTTATTGCCTGGTATCTTTTGCAGGCCTCGACGCAAGCCGCGCAGAGGTTGCATTTTTCCATGTCGATGACGGCCTTTTTGTCCGTTAGGGTGATTGCATTTTGCGCGCACGCCTTAACACACAGAGAGCAACCGATGCATTTTTCAAGGTCAACTTTTATACCCATAAAAAGGAAAAACTCCCTTATTTAATTACTGAAAGATCGAGAATTGCGCTTTTTATTTTTTCAACGAGCGTGGCAAGGTCGCCGCTTACTTTTTCCCCGCTGGTTTTGCGCTCCGGCATAAATGACCGCAGCACCTGTGTCGGGCTGCCGTTCAGGCCGATTTTTTGCGCGTCGACCTTGAGTGTTTGTGCGTTCAGGACAATTGCGGTTGTTTTTTTTGCCCGCATTTTCCCCTTGAGTGAAGCGAGCCGGGGTATGTTGATTTCCTTGACAACGGTGATAAGGCCCGGAAGGGGCATTTCCACGACTTCGTAGCCGTTTTCCATCATGCGCTCGACGCGGACCATGTGTTCCGATACTTCTTCAACCTTTCGGACCCAGGCCACAAAGGGAATATTGAGCATTTCCGCGATACCCGGGCCCACCTGGGCCGTGTCGCCGTCGATGGCCTGCTTTCCGCAAATAATGAGGTGCACCGGACCAAGGGTCTGTATGCCTTTGGCGACCGTGTAAGACGTTGCCCAGGTGTCCGACCCCGCAAACGCGCGGTCGGTTATCAGAAAACTTTCGTCCGCGCCAAGGGCAATGGCCGTTTTTAAAGCCTCGTCGGCCTGGGGTGGGCCCATGGTTATTACCTTAACGCATCCTCCCACGCGTTCCTTTATCCTTAAAGCTTCTTCGATCGCGTATTCATCGAAGGGGTTTACAACGGCTTCAACGCCTTCGCGAATGAGGGTCCCTGTTTCGGGATTGATTTTGACCTTGGTAGTACCCGGGACCTGTTTAATGCACACGACTATATTCACAAAAAAAACCTCCCTATTTTTCAGCGGATTCCGAAGGCGAGACAGGTTTCGGAAGTATTTCTATCTGGACTTTATCAATTCTTTGATTGTCCATTTTCAAGACCTTGATTCTTACCCCATTGAATTCAAATTCGGTGTTTTCGCTGGGAATCGTGCCGCATTCATGGTATATGAGTCCCGATAGCGTCGTATAGTCCGCGTCTTCGGGGGCCAGAATGATGTTGAACTTTTCGCTGAGGTCGGTCAGGTCGATATGAGGATCGATGCGATACAAGTTTTTGGCGATTTGAACGATCGGTTTTTCCTCAAGATCGTACTCATCGTGTATTTCTCCCACGATTTCTTCGAGTATGTCTTCCATGGTGACAATACCCGCCGTGCCTCCGTATTCATCTACTACCACGGCGATGTGGATATGGTCTTTTTTAAATTCCCGCATGAGGTCGTCGACTTTTTTGCTCATGGGCACGAAATGCGGTTTTTTTATTATTGAATTGAGGTCCCACGATTGCGGGGAGTTCTGCGAAATCCAGCTCAGCACCTCTTTTGCGTAGAGGATCCCGACAATCGAATCGATCGTTTCTTTAAACACGGGAAAGCGGGAGTGGCCTTCCGTGCGGATGGCGTCCAGCGTGGTTTCGAAATCGGAAGTGCCGTCGAGTCCGGTAATATTGATACGGGGCACCATGATCTGGTCAACGGTCAGATCGCCGAGCCTGAAGATGCTGTGGATCATTTCCTTTTCTTCTTCGTCAAGCGCTGTATCGTCGCTTTCCGATGATTCGGCAAGTTTCTGTTTTTCCTTTTCGGTCAGAAATGAAAATTTATCGTCGTAGTTCACGGATTTCAGCAGCAGTTTGTGCAGGCCGATTGAAATGGAAACAAGGGGCAAAAGCAGCCAGCTGAATCCCCGGTAAATCAAATAAGCGGCAATAATAAACTTACGATAAAAACAGATTGCAAAAGCCCGTGCGATAAAATGTCCGCCGACCGACAGCACGATAAGGGAAAATGCAAAGGCGGCGATGACCAACTGATAGGGTTGGGTATACGGTAAACAAAGCAATAAAAGGCGGAAACTTATTATGGAAAAGGCAATGTTGGCAAAAGACTTGCCGAGCGATACAGTGGCCGCGAAAGGGTTTTTATTTTCCCGCAATTCTTTTATATGCGTTATGGTGCGCGTCAGGGTTGATTCCTCGTCAAGGGGCGATATTTTATCGATCGATACGAAAATGATTTTCACCATTGAAAAAAACGATGACATGGCAAAGAAAAAAGCCATGGCCAGCAGATACATCGCACTAGGATTATTATTCAAATCCCGGCCTCCTTAAGCCGTGTTTAAAATCGTGTATTGCAGTACCGTAAAAGCAGATGCGTTTGCGGACCAACTTTACTCTCCGCCGGCGGGCGGACAAGACTCTCTAATATAATTCAAAAAGCAGTCGTTATTCAAATCACCGGGTCATAAAGCGGTTTTCCAGGGCTTCCATGCGTTTCCTTTGCGGAGCGGTTTCGTGGTCGAAACCCAGAAGATGTAACATGCCGTGGATAAAAAGCCTTTCAATTTCACTTTCATAGGAAACGCCGTATCGCCTGGCCTGGATTGCGGCCCTCTGAAGTGAGATGTAGATTTCTCCCAGCAAATCATCGTCGTCATAATTAAAAGACAATACGTCGGTGGGGCGGGGTTTGCCTCTGAAGAATGTATTGAGCTTTTTAATGGCATGATCGGAGCATAGCACCACGTTCAGGCATTTTTTACTCGGGATTTTTCTTTGAGAGTAGATTTTTAGGGCGCTGGCTTGAAGGAGCTTTTCAGGGAATTTCAGGCCCCGGCAGGCATGAATGAACGTAACGGGGGACGCGTCTTTTTTGTTTTTCAGCGGGTTTGTTGACATAAGCATTGACCTTTTCAATCGGTGGATGTTAAAATACATAATGATTTAAACTACATCAGAAAAATGGAGAAAAACCATGAAATCATTGTTAAAAATTTTCCTTATGGTCGCGCTTTCAAGCACCATGATTTTATCGCAAACAAGCCAGCGGGAAGCATCGGTCCAAAGCATGATCGGCAACGTAAAAATCCGGAAAAGCGATAATCCCAATTGGAAAGATGCGCGTGTCAAAATGCTGATCAAAGAAAAAGACGCCGTCAGGACTTTTGTCGAATCCCAGGTGGAAATAGTCACGTCTGAAGGGACCATTATCCGGCTCGACGAGAACACCACGATGGAATTGTCAGCGCTTAAACAATTAAGTAATTCGGCCCAGGTGACAAAGGTGTCGATCCTCAACGGGACGGTATTATCGAATGTGAAAAAACTCGTGAATTCGGGTTCAAAATTTGAATTCGAGACGCCAACCGCAACCGCTTCAATACGAGGAACACAGGTCGGTTTCGACGTTTCGAGCGATAAAACTTTAATTAAAGTTTATGAAGGAGAAGTCATGGTGACCCCGAAGGGCGCCAAGGCCGCGATCAGTGTAAAAACAAACCAGATGACGACCGTAGTAAAAGGCCAGAACGCGCCGACCATAGAGGCCCTTTCGGAAAAAGACAAAAAAACAATTGGTAATCCCGATTCAACACACGCAAAAGACAAAACGGACACGGCGCGGACCGGGAGCATGAAAACAGACACCGCTCAAGCCGCGGTAGCACAACCGGTGATAAAGGCCGATTCAGCCAAATCTTCGCTGCCGCCGTCAGGCGTCTCGCTTGTCGTTACTACGCCCTCGGAAAACCAGAAATTTACCCAGCCGATGATTCCCGTAAGCGGGACCACGATCGCGGGCTCCGAAGTCACCATTAACGGGACAAAATGCCCAGTTGCGGCAAATGGAAGTTTTTCGACAAAAATTCCGATACCTGACGAGGAAAATGAAATCACGCTTGATATCGAAGCGACGTTTAACGGCATGACCCAGAAAATAATACGCAACATTTACTATAAGCCCGGACTTGTCATGGCAATAACCAGCCCGCAGAACCAGCAGATGTTTAATACAATATCCATTCCGGTGACGGGCCAGATAACGCCTCCCGCCGCGGACCTCACGGTTTCGGACACGAAAATCCCCGTACCCGGGAGCGGCAAATTTTCAAGTTTTGTCACTATTCCCGATGAAGAAGGCCGGGTCACTCTGAACTTTGAAGCTTCCTATCAGGGCCAGACAAGGTCGGAAACCAGGACCATAGTTTATCAACGCCTGTGCGACCAGAATAAACCAACGCTGTCGCCCACGCAATTTCCTCCCATTGCCGTTTCGGGCATTTTACCCTTTACGGTCATTGACAGGACGCCTGATGACGAAATCACCTTTTATAAATCGATTGACGGATCGAGACAATCGGAAACCGGCCAACCCAATTCGAGCTTTAACCTCGAACTTGAAGAGGGTGTGCATAGTTATACCGTGTATGCCGAGGACAAATGTAAAAATAGGTCGCAGACCGTATCCGGCTACATGGCTTTCCTGAAGAAAACACCCCTTGTTCAGGTACGGAAGCCGCTGAAATCTCCGGAAGTCATACATATCCCGCCATCGACGCCGAACGCGGGTTTCAATCCGATCTATACCGTGGAATTTTCGGTGCTTAATCTGCCTGATAATGATACGCGCCTGATTAAAGAAGCATCAATCAGAAACGAAGCCACGGGCCAGGTCCTTGTCCAGAGCGACCTGATCGATTTGAACAGCATCAGCTTCGACATAACCCTTAAGCGGGGAATAAACCGCATTACCGTGCAGGTAAAAGACATAAATAACAATCAAATCCAGTCCCAATCACCGGTCATCATCGACGTACATTGAAAAAATGCAGAGGTACCATGAGAAAACAATTCTTACTGGCGGCAAGTATCATGACGGGGTTGTGCGTGTATGCGTATGCACGGCATGATTCCGTACTTAACGCCCCTTCCGCTCCCGCTAAAACAAGCGGCGCGCAGACGCAGACGGTGCATCCAGGGGAATTCGGAGTGGAAATTCCGGCAGGGATCATGTTCGGAAAATTTGAAAAAGAAAGCGGGCCGTTTTTAAT
>Ga0182017_10001732_pt1 | contig 16763 bp, 14 predicted proteins | sample 712E3DmetaG_FD_120492 | JGI IMG/M metagenome (GOLD analysis project Ga0182017, IMG submission 120492) | Permafrost microbial communities from Stordalen Mire, Sweden - 712E3D metaG | ecosystem: Environmental > Terrestrial > Soil > Wetlands > Permafrost | place: Sweden: Stordalen | collected... | reverse complement strand
CGATCTCTATCCAAAGAAGGATTACCACACCCTCTACTTCGGGGAGATTGTCGCCTGCTACCAGACTGACTGAGTCGCCCCGCCATGCCTGCATGTGAACGGGAGAGGCGATTTCGTCACAGCCCGTAATACGTTGCCCTTGCTTTAAGCACTTCAGCTTCCTGCGGATGCTCCAACGCGAAGTCCTCCTTTAGAGAGCGCGTCGTTCTTGCCTTACAATTGACCTTCTGCAAGCTATGCGAAGGGTGTGACAGCAAGAGGTTCTGGTTCGTCTTCCTCTCTCCAGGGTTTTCCCAAAACCTGACGATATTTCTATCTTGGATAGCGATGCTGTTGGCATCGATATATCGCCTCCCCGGTCATCCCGCGAGTGTGCCGCAAGTCGGGCGATAGAGCTCTCCCGGACGGGGTCCCGGCGGGAGCGGACGCGACGCTCGATCCCCAAGACCCTCGCGGGATGCAGCCTCAGGGGGCGTCTGGACACCGCTGGCGGAGGCGGGGACGCCGAGGGGGGCGCTGCGGCGCGTCCGGCTTTGGGCTTGACAGGCTCTTGCTACGCCCCGACAGTAGCAAGGAAACAGGGGGAGTCGCCCGCCATGTTCGAGGCGGATTGCACTTCGGCCCGCGGCCGCGGTCCGCCGGGTCGGCGCTCTTGCAGCCGGCGAGATTGGCCGTTCCTTCCCCGGCTTGTTCAACCGGGCTGCCGCGGAGCCCATTGTGGTGCGGAGGAATCGCACACCGAGCATCTCGCGACGGAACCATCGACACAGGAGGCCGCCATGTCGCTGCGACCCATCAAGCGGCTCATCAAGGCCAAGCCGACCCTCGAAGGCGCGGGCGTGCATCTCCGCCGCGCGTTCGGATTCGGCGCCACGACCGACTTCGACCCCTTCCTCCTCCTAGACGACTTCCGGAACGACAATCCCGAGGAGTACCTGGCCGGCTTTCCCTGGCACCCGCACCGCGGGATCGAGACCATCACGTACGTCCTCGCGGGCACCGTCGAGCACGGCGACAGCCTCGGGAATCGCGGCGCCATCGCCGCCGGCGACATCCAATGGATGACGGCAGGGAGCGGCATCATCCATCAGGAGATGCCCAAGGGCGATCCGACGGGCCGGATGCATGGGTTTCAGCTGTGGGCGAACCTCCCCGCGGCACTCAAAATGACACCGCCCCGCTATCAGGAGATCAAGGCGCCCGACGTCCCCGTCGTCACCGACGACGACGGGACGCGCGCGCGTGTCGTCTGCGGCAGCTTCTGGGGCAAGACCGGCCCCGTGGACGGGATCGCCGCCGATCCGAGCTATCTCGACGTGTCGGTTTCGCCCGGCAAACGAAAGACGCTTCCGGTCGAGACCACGCGTCATGCCTTTGCGTATGTGTTTGCCGGGAGCGGAAGATTCTGCAACGCGTCCGCTCCCCTGGCGGTGCCGACCGAAGGGGTCGGGTGGTTGGACACGGACCCTCCCGTGGCAGCGGACAATCGCTCGCTCGTACTCTTCGACCAGGGCGACGAGGTGGTGGTACAGGCCGGGGACGAGGGGATCCGGTTCCTCCTGATCTCCGGGCAGCCGCTCCAGGAGCCCGTAGCGTGGTACGGTCCGATCGTGATGAACACCCAGCAGCAACTCCAACAGGCGTTTGCGGAACTCTCCGCGGGAACCTTCCTAAAACAGGAGACGCGGCGGTAGCATCCCGGGTTGTTCGGTTCCGTGGCATGCACGCAGGGGATCTGGGACCGCAGGAATTATCGGGAACCACAGGTATACAATCCGGGATGCGCCGCCACGACGGACAGGGCAGGCCCTGCGCCTGTGATCGGCAACACACAGAACAGGAGGGTGACGATGATGCAGCAACGACAACTCGGCTCGCAGGGGCTCCGGGTGTCCGCGCTCGGTTTGGGGTGCATGGGGATGTCGGAGTTCTACGGCCGCAGCGAAGAGGCAGAATCGGTGGCCACGATTCAGCGGGCCTTGGACTTGGGCATTACCTTCCTCGACACCGCGGACATGTATGGGCCGTTTCGCAACGAGGAGGTGGTCGGGCGGGCCATCCGGGGCCGGCGGGACGCCGTGGTGGTGGCTACGAAATTTGGGATTGTCCGCTCCGCGACCGATCCGACGGTCCGCCGCATCGATGGACGGCCCGCCTATGTCCAACAGGCCTGCGAGGCGTCCCTGAAGCGTCTTGGGGTGAGTCATATCGACCTCTACTACCAGCACCGGGTGGATCCGTCCGTTCCTATCGAGGAGACGGTCGGGGCGATGAAGGCGCTCGTCCAAGCCGGCAAGGTGCGGTTCCTGGGCCTCTCCGAAGCCAAGCCGGACACCATCCGCCGTGCCCATGCCGTGCACCCGATTACGGCGCTGCAGACCGAGTACTCGCTGTGGAGTCGCGACCCCGAAGACGAGATTCTTCCCGCCCTGCGGACGCTGGGTATCGGGTTGGTCCCGTATAGTCCGCTCGGGCGCGGGTTCCTGACAGGACACATCCGGACGGTCGACGATCTCGAGCCGGGTGACTTCCGGCGGACCTCGCCGCGGTTCCAGGGGGAGAACTTCCAGAAGAACCTCGTCCTCGTCGATCGGGTCACGGCGATGGCCCGGCAGAAAGGGTGCACGCCAGCGCAGTTGGCGTTGGCTTGGCTGCTGGCCCAAGGCGAGGAGATCGTGCCCATTCCCGGGACCAAGACGCGCCCGCGCCTGGAGGAGAATGCGGGGGCCGTTCAGGTGCGCTTGTCACCCGAAGATATCCAGGCGATTGATCGGATCGCCTCGCCCGGCGTGGCCGCCGGCGACCGCTACGCGGCAGAGGGGATGAGGACTGTCAACCTCTGATCCGTGGTGCCGCACCTGCCTTTGACCAGGGCGGCCGATCCAAGAAGATTCCCGCTCGGCTCCCGAGAAGAGAAGGGCGTGGGAGGCGATGGAGCCGAAGGGCACCGCGTTACGCCGAGAGCGAATGGTGCCAATCATCGAGTGCTTCCGGTGAGACGGCTCGGGGCGGCGGGCGGCGAGAGAAGTTATTTGAGTAGACGTGTCGGTCGTCCGAATCGGCATCCTTGGATGATCAGCCAGGCCGGGGGGACAGGAGCCATCATGACAGTCGATGCCCAGGTTTGCACATGTGTCTACGTCGGCAATGCCGAGACCAACGAGATTCACGTGTATCACCTCAGTGGCGAAACCGGCGAGTTGGTGTTGGTGGAGAAGGTAGCCATTCCGGGGGTGGTAAAGGCCGGCATCTCAACGCCCCTCGCCGTCCGTCCGAACAAACGCGTCTTGTTCGCCGGGATGCGCGGCGAACCGACCTTCGCGGCGAGCTTCCAGATTGATGCGGACGATGGCACGCTCACGCACGTCGCCAACGGACCTTTGCCCGATCGAATGGCGTATCTGGCGACCGACCGCACCGGCACCTTTCTCTTCAGCGCCTCTTACACCGGGCACAAGATTGCGGTCAACCCGATCGCACCGGATGGACGCGTCCAGGCCCCGATCCAGATCATCCCGACCGAACCGAACGCGCATGCGATCCTGCCGGACCCCGCCAACCGGTACGTCCTGGTGACGAGCCTGGGGGGCGATCTCTTCAAGCAGTTCAAGTTCGACGCGGCAACTGGCTGGCTGGCACCAAACGAGCCGCCTGCGGTGCGCGTCAAGGAAAAGGCGGGTCCGCGGCACTTCGTCTTTCATCCGAACGGCCAACGGGTGTACCTGCTCAACGAGCTGGATGCGTCCGTCTGCATGTTCGACTACAACCCGATCCGAGGGCAGCTGGACCAGCGGCAAGCGCTGAGCGCGCTGCCGCGCGATTTCCAGGGCCAGCCGTCTGCGGCCGATCTGCATCTGACCCCCGACGGCAGGTTTCTCTATGTCTCGGAGCGCGCATCGAACACCCTGGCCGGCTTCCGGGTGGATCCGGGCACCGGGACACTCTCACTCCTCGGGCACACGCCGACGGAGGCGCAGCCGCGGGGCTTCAACATCGATCCCTCCGGGCGCTATCTACTCGCGGTGGGCCAGCGTTCTCACCGCCTGGCCAGCTACAGAATTGATCCTGACTCAGGGGAGTTGACACAGCTCAAGACCTATCCGATGGGAAGGAACCCGAATTGGGTGGAGATCATCAATCTGCCCTGAACAGCCGCTGCGAGAAGCACTCAGAAAATTGGATCCGAATGCTCAGGCAAATAGACGGTCAGGGGGAGGCGGATAAGCTTCGGGCCTGAGTATTTCGGATATCATTCGTTGAACTAAGCCTGTGACTCCCAAGAAAAGGAGGGTGCGGTGGAGCGGAGATTGGTCGGAAAGACTGCGGTGATCACGGGATCGAGTCGCGGTATCGGGCGAGGCATTGCCGAGCGCCTGGCCGCGGAGGGGGCGCAGGTGGTGATCAACGGCCGGCACCCCGAGACCGTTAACCCGGTGGCCCAGGCCCTGCGCGCCGCAGGGGCCGAGGCGATCGCGGTCATCGCCGACGTGGGTGTCAGGGAACAGGTCGATCGGCTGTTCGAGGAGACGGTGGCGGTCTTCGGGGGCGTGGACATCCTGGTCAACAACGCCGCCTGGACCGGCCAGATGGCCCACTTCCTCGAGATGGACGAGCACCACTGGGATACGGCGCTGCGTACCAATTTGAAGAGCGTGTATCTCTGCTCCCATCGCGCCGCGAACCTGATGGTGGACCAGGAACGCCCCGGCAGCATCATCTCTATCAGCTCATTCGCGGGGGCGCGCGCGCACCGGTGCCTCGCCGCCTACGATGCCAGCAAAGGCGGCCTCGAGGCGTTCACCCGGGCGATCGCGGTGGATCTGGCCCCCTTCGGGATCCGCGCCAATGCGGTCGGTCCGGGGGCGATCCACACCGAGACGCACGACCAGCGGGGACTCGAGGTCGCGCGACAGCGGGCTGCGACCATTCCGCTGGGTCGGGCCGGGTTTCCAGCGGACATCGCGGGGGCAGTGGCCTTCCTGGCCTCGGCGGACGCCGGCTATATCACGGGCCAGGTGCTCTACGTGGATGGGGGGATGTTGGCTCAACTCCGATCGCCGCAAGCCGATCGCGATCTCTCGGCGTCGGTGAAAGCCCGTCGGCGGCGTCCACCCGAGGAGCCGAAGCCGCTTCGCGCGTGGGTCTAGCGGCCTGTGCCCGAAAACTGAAACTCATCATTCCGGTTGATCTCCTGGATGATCCGCCATGACATTAGGAGGTGGGAGTGACAAACTGTTTAGCAAGTCACCGAATCGTCGGCATGAGTGGTGACGGATCAGCGTAAGGTAACCGGGCTCGACTCCGACGATCCTCAAGAGAGATCCCCCGATCACCCTGCCGTTCCGGAAAGCCACCGCGCAGCGTCCATCAACCCGTGGAGGAGATCGAGATGTGGACACACAAGGAAGAAGCGCAAGAACTGCAAGCCCTGGCCGATCACAACCAGGCTACGGCCCCCTGCTCCGTGGGACCCAACGCGATCATTCGAGAATGCATGAAGTGTGGGGCCGCCGGCTGCAACTTGATCGAAGCGAATGAATAAGAATGCCTGACCCCGGCCCGCTACCTGAGGCCTCCCCGGCCTCGAGTAGCGGGGCCCTGCTCGATCAGTTCCTCCGCGTGCCAGAATCCATCCGACTGGAAGCCCGGGGGGAGTACTGTCTGGTCGTCGACCCTCGTCGCGGCGTCTTCGATGTGCTCCACCCCATGGAAGCCCTGCTCCTAAGCCTCCTGGACGGTCAGACGGCTATCTCCACCCTGGCGGAGATGGTGGGGACCATCTACCGGCTTCCCCCCGGCCGGGCCGACGCCCTCACGACCACGGCCCTCGCGAAGGTCCGCCCCTTCCTCGAGGCCTCGGCCACGCCCACGGCCGGCCGGCGGCGCTTCGATCCGAAAGCGTACCTGGTCCCGGGCTACCAGGAGCCGCCTGGGCGGGGCCGCCCCTTCGCGACCCCCCTGGCCGCGATCCTGGTCCCGACCTGGCAGTGCAACTTCCGCTGCCGCTACTGCTACTTCGGAACGGATCCCCAGCCCGCCACCAAGCTCGATCGCGCGACCGCCCTCCGGGTGATCCGGGAGGCCGCGGACCTCGGCGTCGTGACGCTCCATCTCGGCGGGGGCGAGCCACTGTTATATCCCCACCTGGCCGCCCTGGTGGCGGCCGCCACCGAGCGAGGCCTGCTCGTCTCGTTTAGCACGAACGGCTCCCGCCTCACCGAGAAGAAGATCCAGGCGCTGCGTGCTGCGGGACTCGTGAGCGTCCAGGTCAGCCTGGACACGGCGCTGCCGGCGGTGCACGACGCGCTGACCCAAGCCCCGGGGACGTTTCCGCGCGTCGTGGCGGCGCTGCGCCATCTCAAGGCCGCCGGTCTCTACGTCCGGGTGCGGGCAGTCCTTACCCCCGAGACACTGACAACTGTGCCAGAACTGCTCGACCTCTTGGCTATCCTGGCGGTCGACGAGGTGGAGTTGGGACCGGTCAAGTGCGGCTCTTGCGAAGTCGCCGGCGCCCCGGCCGGGGACCGGCTCGACCCACAAGCCCTGGCAGCCCTCCGCCGGCTCGTCGCGGACCGGCGAGGCCAGTTTCCCGCTGGGCGCCTCCGCCTCGCCGATGCGGAGACTCCCTGGCGATCCCCCGCCGAGCTCATTTACTGTGGCAATTTGACCGTGAGCCTGGTGGTCCACCCGACGGGGCGGGTGTCCGCCTGCGAGATGATCCGGTATACCCCGGAGCTCTGCTACGGAGACATCCACGACGCGTCGCTCCGGGACATCTGGCTCGGTCCGCGCCACCGGGCGCTGCTCGCCGCCGCCACGGACTCCGCACGCATCGACCCGGCGTGCGCCCGCTGCCCCTCCCTCCGCTACTGTCGGACCGGCTGCATGAATCGCTCCCGGCTGGCCACAGGATCCTTCTGGGGGAAGGATCCCCGCTGTCCCGGCCCGGAGGCGATGAGCCCGCCCGAAGCGGGAGAGCGGGGGTTCCCGGGGTAGCGGCGAAGCGAAGGATTCCGCATCAAGACGCCCATCGGTCGCGCGTGTCCCCACAAGCGGGGATCTTGGCATTACGAGACCAACTGGCGCCCTGTCGACGATCGATCCGGCGGCCCCAGGGCCACCCGATGGACGGGGATGCGGGTCTCGCCGAGTCCCCTGCTTTGGGTTTTCGGAAACTACAGAGCCTACACGCCCGCTCGCCAGAGCTCCTGCGCGCGGCGGACCACCTCGGGCGACGGTGAAGGCCCTTCGAGCGCCTGCACGATCCCTTCCACTTGCTCGGGCCGGTTCAGGCCGACAACCAGACTTGCCACAACGGGTGCGGCCAGGGCAGACCGGAGCGCAAATGCCGTCATGGATCCGCCGATCTCCCGGCGGAAGGTCTCCGCAATTTGGCGGCGCTTGGCCAGGGCTGGCGCGTACTGCGGGTCGGCAAAGCGGTCGCCCGCCATCGGTGTCGCCCGCTCGTCGGTCAGCAGCCCCTCGTAGAGCGGGCGAATCCCAATGAATCCCATGCGTCGCCGCTCCAGGTCCGCAAAGAGAGGCGCCATTTCCATTTCGATCAAGTTGTAGTAGGCGAGGAGCCCCGCAAACTTGCCGGTCGCAATCGCAGCTTCCGCGCACGCCACTGTGTACGGGAAGGTGAACAGGTGCCCGGCTTTCCCTTGATCCCGCAGCTTCTCGAACGCCGCCGCCACGTCGTCCGCGATGCGCCCGAGCAACGGGAGGCGGCACGCGTCGCTGTTGGGCTCTGATCGCCACATCCACTGCAGCACGGCGATGCGCTCCGCGTGCAGTTCGCGCAGCGCCTCCTCGACGCGCAGGCGGAATTTTGGCTCGTCGAACCGATCGCCATCCGTGAAGTCTGGCACGGGCACTTTGATAACGTGATGGAGGTCATGCCGCTTCGGATGGTCCTGCAGCGCGCGGCCCATCATCCAGCGGGTGCCGTACTCGTAGCTGGAATGGAGGAAGTTGACGCCGAGATCGAGTGCGCGGCGGAGGGCGCGCTCACCGGCACGGGATCTTTCGTCGTTGCCCGGCTCCTGTGCCGCCGCCCGCATCGGTCCGAGGCAAATCACTGATACGTCCAGGTCTGTTCCACTCAACCGGCGATATTGCATAGTTGCTCCTTGTTCTGTAGCAAGGTCTCAGGGCTGTCGCTCTTTGCTCTCGGCCAGCACGCGAAGGCGTCCTCGACATTCGAGTCCGTGGCAGGCGGGGAAACCAGTGCGGCCGCTCTCTGATCGAGTGCTCTAGCTCAGGCGAGCCGCCTCACGCCGTGCGGTCGAAGAACGGGTTCTTGCCCGTGACGCTCAGCGGGATGCTCAGGGCCTGCTTGACCGTCCCATCGAACCATCGCAGGTCGAGGCAGGCGCGGCCGATCGAGAACATCACGCGATTGTCCACGTGGCACTGCGACGCAATCCCCGCGGCAGAACAGGCCGCAATCCCCAGGTCGATCGCGTTGAACGCACACACGCCGTGGGCAGCCGCCAAGGCCTCGCAGGTCGTCTGCCCGCAGAACCCGCAGTTCAACCCCGCCGGGTTGGAGGCCACGCCGATGACCAATACCGCCGGTGACGCCGCGATGTTGGTGGCGTCGCGCTCCAGGCTCGGACGAGCTTCGGCTCGGGCGATCTCCCGCATCTTGGCAATCACCTGCTGTTTGGTCGGCTCATCCTCAATCGCCAGCACCCGGATGTTATCGATACCGCGCGTCTTGGGGGCCGTGCGCGCCGCTGCGGCCATCACTCCGATTACCTGGAGCGCCGCCTGTTTTTCCACCTCTGTTGAAGGTCGCACGATGCTTTCTCCTCTCCGATTGTGATGGATGTGGTCAAACCGGTATGCGAGTGGTGCGAGTATCACACCTCTTTTCCGCGAGACCTTGGCCGAGCGAGCACGCCCGTGTCCAGGAGCATTGGGACCAAGGCTGCCCCTGTGGCAGTCCCGAGGGATGTTCACCCACTCTCGCATTCGCTGTCAAGCGATATTCCTCGACCATGCCGGGGTCCGCATACCAGAGGTGGTCACACCGAGCTGTCGGGCGGCCTCGGCCAACGAGAGCCCGAGCGTGGTGACGAGCTCGGTGGCCAGCCTGGTCCGTAGCGTGGGGAGAGAGCCGCGACGGCTGCCGACCGCGAATCCCCTCACTCGGCGCTTACGGGGATATGCTCCACATTGAACCGCTGGCGGGAGGGATCCCAGATCAGCCGGGAGTTCTTGAGCCAGTTGGCATCGTCCTGCGAGGGCCAGTCCGTCCGGATGAACGTCCCCCGGCTCTCGCGTCGCGCGAGACCTGCCGCCAGGACCGCTTGGAGGACAAAATCAGCGCTCCGAAGATCCTCCCGATGCGTCCGCTCTTGCGGAGCGGTTGCGCCGACGGTCTCGATCGCCGCCCTGATCCGTTCGACCTCGGCGAGTCCTTCGATCATACCCTCGCCAGACCTCACCACCCCCGCATATCGCCAGGCCGCGTCCCGGATCCGCTGTTGCAAGCCGCGGAGATCGGCCGGCCGCGCGCCCTCCACCGTCCCGGGCGGCTCCGGCGAGATCTCGCCGGCGGCCCGCGTCGGCTCGTCGAGGGCGCGCCTCGCGGCACCGCGGCCGGCGATCCGCCCGGACACCAGGCACTCCATCAGCGCGTTCCCCCCCATCCGGTTCGCGCCATGCAGCCCCCAGACGATCTCGCCGCAGGCGAAGAGCCCCGCGAGCGCCGTCTGCCCGTCCGCATCGGTCCGCACCCCGCCCATGAAAAAGTGGGTTCCGGGCGTAATCCGAACCGGCGTGGTCCGGAAATCGAATCTGCACCGCGCAAGAAGGCTCAGCGGATGGGCGGCCCAGCGGCTCTGCGGAACCGCACGGAGATCCATCCGGACCGGTCCGGCGTTCGACTCTTCGACGATCATGGCGGAAAAGGCGTCCCGCTTCCGCACGATGGCCTGATTGATGTCCCCCAGATCGTGCTTGGCGAGCAGATCGTCACCCAGCGGTCCCAGCAACCTGGCCTCCGGGGGATAGGGCGGGTAAATCATCACCGAGGGCAGCCCGGGCTCGTCCAGGATGATCGGATAGAACTGCACGAACTCCATGTCCCAGAGGTCGAGCCCTGCCTCGGTGGCCAGATGGTACCCCTGGCCCAGGATCGTCCCCTGATTGTCGTGTTTCGCGTAGATGGCCCCGGCTCCGCCGCAGGCGAGGACGACGGCCGATCCGCGGACCTCGCGCGCCCTCCCGGAAAGATCGAAACCCCGGATACCCGCGGCCTGACCGGACGTCCGCAGCAACCTCGTGACTCGCACGCCCCGCTCGACCCGGATCCTCGCGCGCTCCAGGACTCGCTCGGCCACGCGCCGGACCAGGGTGATCCCGGGGATGACCTCCGGCCGGGGAGATCGGACCGCCCACATGCCACGCGTGTGCGCGATCTCGAGGCCCAGCGAATTCAGGAACTCCACGGCGGCCGGCGCCTCGCGGGCAACCTGCTTCACATATGACAACCGATTGAGACGCTTCCCGATCTGGACCACGGTCTTCACGTACTCGGCGGCGGCTTCAGCCGAGTCCGGCCCCGCGAACGCCCCGTTCGACAGGGCGGAGTTCGTCCCGGTCCCGATCGGACCGCGATCGACCAGGATCACGTCGGCCCCCGCCTGTTCGGCCGCCAGCGCGGCCGTCATGCCGGCGAGACCCGCCCCCAGGACGATCACGTCCGCTCGCATGCCTTCAGTCTTTGCCATCGCCCGCCTTCCCTGCCTCCGTCAGCAGTCCCTCCATCGCCGCTAGGATCCGGTGGATGCGGGGCCGCGCCAGGAAGTATCAAGGTAATAAGACAGCTATCCCTTACCGGAGAGCTCCGCCATGGCTGACAGGGTCCTTTCGATGTCCTCGTCCGTATTGAAGGTGGCGAGGCTAAAGCGGATCGCTCCCCTGGGATCGGTTCCGAGGTCGGCATGCACCAGCGGGGCGCAGTGGAGGCCGGTCCGGACCAGTATCTGATAGTCGCCATCCAGGATCGCTCCCACATCTGAGGGGTTTAGCCCTTCCACGTTACAGACAAGCAGCGGCACCTGACAATCACCCGGAGACGAGCCATACACAACAATCTGGGGTAGAGAAGCCAGGCCTTCGCGCAGCCGCCGGAAAAGGGCCATCTCGCGCTGGTGAATGCGGTCAACGCCTTCAATCTGCAAGTAGTCGATGCCGGCAGAAAGGCCGATAATCCCAAGCAGGTTGAGGGTGCCGGCTTCGAGGCGGTGAGGAAAGGTCTGGGTGTGGATGGGGCTTCGCGACTCGATGCCGGTGCCTCCAAACCGTGTGGAGCTGACGTTCAGTTCGGGAGAACATACCAGGCCACCGATCCCGGTCGGTCCCATCAAACCCTTGTGGCCGGTAAACGCGACGGCGCTCACCCGCCAGGTGGCCATATCTATCGTCACGTGGCCCGCGCTCTGGGCGACGTCGATCGCAAGAGGGACATTGCGTTCGGCGCAGAGCCGAGCGATCTCCGGCACCGGCTGGACCGTACCCAAAACGTTCGAGGCGTGTGACACTACGGCCAGTCGGGTGTTCGGTCGAATAGCTCTGGCCACATCGTCCGGGTCGATGAATCCCTGCCCATCGAAGGGGACGAGATCGTAGTCTATCCACCCCCTCTCCTTTAGATGATAGAGCGGACGCAGGACGGAGTTGTGTTCCAACCGGGTGGAGACGACGTGATCGCCGGGGCCCACGATCCCTTGAATCGCCAGATTCAGGGCATCGGTAGCGTTGGAGGCAAAGACCACCCGTTCCGGATCGGGAGCGCCGAAGAATCGGGCCAGCTTCATCCTGGTCTGCGCGACCAATTCCTCGGCTTCCATGGCCAAGTCGTAGCCCCCACGGCCGGGGGAGGCTCCCAGCCTGCCGTACGTCTCGACCATTCGAGCCAGCACTTCCGGTGGCTTGGGGAAGGTTGTGGCGGCATTGTCCAGATAGATCAAGCGGTCGTTTATCATGCTGGCCCTTAATCGCAGATTCTCTTGATGCTGGCGGGCAACCCCGCGATGCGGCGCGCCCCAAGTTTGATTCCTCCGGGGAAGAGTTCCTCGATCTCTCGCATGCTGAGTCCGGTGCTTTCCTTCAGTGGACGATTTCTCGGGGCCCGTCCAGTACTCAAGTAGAATTCTCGTATGAAGCGCAGCACCTTCCAGTGGGTCTCGCCGAGTTGTCCCAGGCCGCCCTCGCGGGCCATGATCTCGGCCAGATCTTCGCTCCAGTCCTGGGAATCCCAAAGAAAGCCATCACTGTCGAAATAGACCCTGCGCCCGCCGATCAACCAATACTGGCGAGCCGGATCCCCCGAGGATCCCGCTGATTCTGCATGTTCCGTCACGTTCACTCACTTCGCCTCTGGATGAAATGGACGCTGTCGAGATCGGACGCAGGCTTTCCTCGATCGCGATCAGTTGGCGTCAATGCCCCAGGCCCAATCTTCCTCGCATCGTACCCCTAGAAAATGCCGTAAGCAATTCGCATTTTCTGGTAGTATGAAGTACCTTTCCGGCAAGCCAGGCCGGTCGCGAGGGGAGGAGCAAGAAGCAAATGGAAATGACTGGTAGTCATGCCGTACTGGAAATCTTCCGACGAGAAGGCGTCGAATTCATCTTTGGGATTCCCGGGGCCACGGAAGTTCTCTTCATGGATGCCCTGCAGGATTGTCCCGATATCAAGTATATCTTGGGACTGCACGAGACAGTGGTTACCGGCATGGCTGAGGGGTATGCCAGAACCTCAGGCAAAGTTGGCGTGCTCAACTTACACACCGGAACTGGGCTTTCGGCTGCTCTGCCCATGCTTTCAAACGCGTATCAGGGCGGCGTACCGTTGGTGGTCACGGCGGGTCAGCAGGACACCCGACTTCAGGCCTATGAACCGGCCTTGATGGGCGAGTTGGTAAGGCTGGCCGGACCCTTCACAAAATGGGCCACAGAAATAATCCACGCCGAGGACATTCCCACTGTGCTCAGGCGGGCTTTCAAGGTGGCCGCCCATCCCCCCACCGGACCCGTCTTCATCTCTCTGCCCCAGAACATTATGGAGAGTCCTCTGAATTATGAATATGTCAAAGGCGCTCCCCTCTATACGCGTATTCATCCCGACCCGGAGTCGATTGAGGTGGCCGCAGCCTTACTTTCCAAGGCTCAGAATCCGGCCGTCATCGTGGAAGATGGAGTGGCCAAGAGCGAGGCATTAGCGGAAGTAGTGAAGCTTGCCGAGTTGATTGGCGCCAGAGTCTACGAGTGGTGGATGAGCGACGTCAACTTCCCGGTTGACCATCCACTTCATGCGGGAGATTTGGATCTGGGCAGCCTGCGCACCCGGGAAATTCTGGCGAAAGTTGACGTGCTGGTCGCCATTGGGACCGCGCTCTTCAGTCAGCCGATCTACCTGGAAAAGCCGCTCCTATCACCCGCCACGCAGATCATCCAGATAGACAATTGCTCCTGGCAGATTGGAAAGAACTTTCCGGTGGCCTCGGGCATCGAGGGGGATATCAAGGTGGCTGTGGCCGATCTGACTTCAGCCCTGCTGGAGCAGATGACAGCGATGGCACGGGAAGCGGCTCAGGCGAGAGCCAAGAGTCTCCATGAGGAAAAACAGAGGGCAGATAAGGTGTTTGCCGAGAAAGCCAGTAGGGAAAAGGATGACGTGCCCATTTCCCCTACTCGTCTGATGCAAGTGATCAAGAACAATCTGAAGCCCGGAACCCGGATAGTCGATGATTGCTGGTCATGTTCGGCTGTCTTGAGACGTACATTGGGATTCAGCGAAGCGAAAAGCTATCAACGGTCGCGCGGTGGAGGAAGCTTTGGGTGGGGCTTGCCCGGGGCGCTGGGCGTCAAGCTAGCCTCCCCTGACCGACCAGTCGTGTGTGTTAGTGGCGACGGTTCGGCTCTGTGGTCTATTCAGAGCTTATGGACTGCGGCACATTATGGCATCCCGGTTACCCACATAATCTGCGCCAACGCCTGCTATCAGCAGGTAAGAAATATGAAAGCCCTTCTCATGGGAGAAAAGACGAAGGGGAGATACCTGGGAACTTCCCTGGGGCGGCCCCAAAACGATTTCTGCAAGATTGCCGAAGGCATGGGAGTGCAGGCGCGAAGGGTGGAAAGGCCGGAACAACTAGGAACGACATTACAGCAGGCCTTCAGTCTAGATAAACCAAACCTGGTGGAAGTCTGTATTGATAGCGCTCCCAAGATGTAGCGTGTTCCTTCAATATCCTCGCTTCTTGTTGACGACGTTGAACAGTTTCCTGCTATTGACGTAGCGCGTAAGATTCTCACAGAAGAGCTTGGTGGTGACGTCATCGTAGTTCTTGAGCCTGCCGGAGACATGGGGGCTGAAGAAGACGTTGGGAAGATCCCAGAGCTTGCTTTCCTTAGGTAGTGGCTCTGCGGTGAAGGCGTCCAGCCCAGCGCCGGCAATCCGTTTTTCCTCACAGGCGCGCACCAGCGCCTCTTCATCAACCGTATTGCCCCTCCCGACGTTAATCAGATACGCGCTGGGCTTCATCATCCGGAGCTCTGCTTCACCCACCAGGTGGTAGGTTCCGGGGGTGGAGGGGAGGACCATCACCACATAATCGCTCTGGCAAAGCAATTCGCCGAGTTGCTCTCTTGGCAAGAGCATGTCCACATGTCTGGCGCGCGACACCTTTCTTGCGGACCGGCGGGTGGCAAGGACGCTCATGCCCAGCGCCTTGCACATCCGGGCAATCTCGCTCCCGATACTGCCCAGACCAATGATGCCCACCGTCTTGTCACGAAGTACGTCTGGAATGAATCGCTCCCAGCTCCTTTCGATTTTCGATTGGAAGCAGAAGAGGGACTGCTTCGCAAGAATCAGCATCATACCAAGCGCGACTTCCCCGACGGGAGTCGCGTGGACACCGCTCGCGTTGGTGAGGGTCACGCGGCTCTTCACGATGTCTTGATGCAGGATATGATCTACCCCGGCTAGCATGGTCTGAAACCATTTCAATTTGGGGGCAAGCGTGACGAGATTCGGAGGCGGCCCGTAGCCATAGAGAACCTCGGCCTCCGCCAGCATGGCCTCAAACTCCGGATCGATCGCCCCTGCTTTTCCCATCTCAATCGGTTCCCGCTCATCCCACACCTTTGATGCATCCACTACTCGTATCCGAGGGCTGACGTCTGCGATCCGGCGCAGATTCTCTTCACCGATGGCAGAGAGAACAAGCACATTGATGGCATCCATGCGATGAGCACCCCCATATCGCAAGCATTCCCTTGCAGCTAACGAAGCCGGGATAACACCCAATCTCGGCCGCTGAGGAGTGGCGGCTCGACTTTCTCGTCCACCAACACTGGTTTCCCCTTGAAGAAGAAGTTCGAGAGGAGGACCAGGGCCGCCAACCCCAGAAGTGTTGAGTTGAGAGGAAGATGCTTGCAAGCCAAGGGCCGCACGAGCCGTCGCCAGCTCGCCGGAGTCCCGGCGAAAGCTCTAGGCCAACGCGAGGCAAGGCGGGTCTCAGGACCCACCCCCACAGTCTCCCACGAAACGCCTCGGCATCCGCCGTCAACGGCCGGTCATATTTCCATGACCACCCGTATGGCCCCGCCCCGGCGCTCACGGAAGGTCTCCATGGCCAAGTTGATCTTCTCCAGCGGGAAGGTGTGGGTGATCAACCCTTTGGCGGAGACCTTGCCCGTCGCCATCAGCGAGATGAAGGTCGGGTACTCCCCCGAGCCGCTTCGCACCCCGATCAGATCCACCTCGTCCAAAGAGATCCGGTCGGTGATGATAGGCACCTGCTTCTTGCCGTTTAGCCCGATCACAGCGACTCGGCCGCCTCGCCTGACTGCATAGGTGAGAGGGCTGAGAGACTCTGGGCTACCGGCGCACTCCATCCCCACGTCTGCCCCCAGGCCGCCCGTCAGTGCCTGGACGGCCTGGGCCGGATCCTGGCGGGTGAAGTCCACCACATGGTCCGCACCTAACTCGGAGGCGACCCTCAGCCGGTCGCCCCGGCCGATCATGATGATCTTGGTTGCGCCCTTGGCCCGAGCTACCTGGAGCGCCAGCAGGCCAGAGAGCCCCGGGCCCGAGATGGCCACACTTTCTCCCGGCAGGATTCCCACGCGGTTGCACCCGTGGAGGATCATGGAGCCCTGGTTCACGATCACCGCGTCCACAAAGCTGACGTTATCCGGGATCTTGTGCAACGCCAGGGGTGGGCGGGTCACATACTCGCAGAAGGCGCCCGGCGCGTTATGACCATAGAGCACCTGGGATCCGTCCTCCGCCCGGAAGCACAGGTTGTAGCGGCCTGCGCGGCACATGCGGCACTCGCGGCAGCCGATGTGATTCTCGCCGGTCACGTGATCGCCGACCTTGAACTGGCTGACCGCCTCGCCGACGGCCGCCACCTCGGCCACCCACTCGTGGCCATAGATGAACGGCAGGCTGGGCGGCCAATGGGGAGAGTAGGCACCGCTGACGATGCGCAAGTCCGTGGGGCAGATGCCGCAGGCCCGGACCCGGCAGAGCACTTCGTTGGGTCCGATCTGCGGCGCCGGCACATCTTCGACATGAACCTCATTCCAGGCCCGTATCACCGCTGCGCGCATCGTCTTCGGCAAAGTAGCCATGGAAACCTCCTGCCCATCTTAGCAGGCTGCTGAAAAAGGCCCATCTGCGGCGTTGGCGTGCGCGGGCACTCGCTGCGGCGTACGCAAAGTACGCCTCACTCG
>Ga0182017_10001731_pt1 | contig 16765 bp, 9 predicted proteins | sample 712E3DmetaG_FD_120492 | JGI IMG/M metagenome (GOLD analysis project Ga0182017, IMG submission 120492) | Permafrost microbial communities from Stordalen Mire, Sweden - 712E3D metaG | ecosystem: Environmental > Terrestrial > Soil > Wetlands > Permafrost | place: Sweden: Stordalen | collected... | reverse complement strand
GCCGATTACGACAACCTGCTGGCCGAAGCTTCCGCCGCCTGGAATGCCCTCACCCCCGAGCGAATCCGGTCGCTCTGCAGAACCCGCTGGATCGAGCGCAAGAAATAAACAGGATGCGTATTAGACGATCAGATTCACCAGCCGGCCGCGGACGACGATGGTGCGTTTGAGGGGTTTGCCGGCGAGGTCTTTGGCGAGGGCGGGGCTCTCTTTTGCGGCGGCGACGATCTGGGCGTCGGTCGCGTCCGCCGAGACGTTGATGTGGCCGCGGACCTTGCCGTTGATCTGCACGGCCAACTCGATGGTCTCATCGCGCGTCAGGGTTTCGTCGTATGTCGGCCAGGGGTGCCGCGCGAGCGACTCTGAGTGGCCCAGGCGCTGCCAGAGCTCCTCGCAGATATGCGGGGCGAACGGCGAAAGGAGCAGCAAGAAGCGGTCGAGTTGGGCGCGGCCGAGCGTGTCGGCTTTGCCCGCCTCGTTGATCCACACGATCATCTGCGCGAGCGCGGTGTTGTACGCGAAACGCTCGATGTCCTCGGTGACCTTCTTGATCGTCTTGTGCAGCAGGCGCTCGAGAGCGAGGTCGCCGCGGTCGGCGATTTTCGGATTCAGCGGCGGAAGCGGCTCGGCAGGAGCCTCGCCCTCCTTGGGCTGCGGAACGATGAGGCGCCAGAGGCGTTGCAGGAAGCGGTGGACGCCGATGATGTCGCGCGTGTTCCAGGGCTTGCTGGCCTCGACCGGCCCCATGTACATCTCGTAGAGGCGGAGGGTGTCGGCGCCATACTCGCGGACGATCGCGTCGGGGTTGGTGACGTTCCTGAGCGACTTCGACATCTTCTCGACAGTCGCCGTCAGCTCTTCGCCGGTCTCCTTATGACACGGCTGGTCGCCGCGGAACTCGACCAGCTCGTGCTCGACGCATATTCCGCGGGCGTCGCGGTAGGTGTGGGCCTGGATCATGCCCTGGTTGAAGAGCTTGTAGAACGGCTCGGGCGTCGAGACGTGGCCGAGGTCGTAGAGCACCTTGTGCCAGAAGCGCGCGTACAGCAGGTGCAGGACCGCGTGCTCAGCGCCGCCGACGTAGAGATCGACGCCGCCGCGCGGTGTACCGTCAGCGCCGCGGCCGCACATCCAGTAGCGCTCGGCCTCGCGGCCGATGAGGGTCTGCTTGTTGTGCGGGTCGCAGAAGCGCAGGTAGTACCAGCACGAGCCCGCCCATTGCGGCATCGTGTTCAGCTCGCGGCGATAGGTCTGCCCGTCGCGCTCGACGTAGCGCCATTCCGGCGGCGCCTTCGACAGCGGCAGCGAGATGGCCGCGTTGGGGTCGTCCGTGGCCCGCGGGTGGAAATCTTCGAGGTCGGGCAGCCGGACGGGCAGTTCGGACTCGTCCAACGCGCGCACCGTCTCGGACCCCTTCTCGTCGCCGCCGCGGATCACCGGGAACGGCTCGCCCCAGTAGCGCTGGCGGGAGAACAGCCAGTCGCGGAGCTTGTACTGCACGGTCGCCTCGCCGCAGTTGTGCTCCTCGAGCCACGCGTTGATGGTCTTCTTGGCGGCGGGCGTCGGCAGACCGTTGAGGTCGCAGACGCCGGGGAAACGATCCGCATCCACCGGCGAATTCACGCCCGTGCCGTCGCCGATGAAGCCGCGCCACTCCGTGCCCGTCGGCGGCTCGACGACTTTGACGACCTCCAGTCCGAACCGCTCGGCGAACTCGAGGTCGCGCGTGTCGTGCCCCGGCACGGCCATGATCGACCCGGTGCCGTAGCTGATGAGCACGTAATCGGCCACCCAGATCGGGATGGGCCGCCGGTTGACCGGGTTGAGCGCGTACGCCCCGGTGAACACGCCGGTCTTGGTCTTCGTATCGGCGGTGCGGTCCAGCTCGGACTTCTGCTTCGCCAGGTTGACGTACGCACGCACCTCTTGGCGGTGTTCGGGCGTCGTGATGATCGGCACGAGCCGGTGCTCGGGCGCGAGGACCATGTACGTGGCGCCGAAGAGCGTGTCCGGGCGCGTGGTGAAGACGCGAATCAGGCTGCCGGCGGCCGGCCCGCCGCCGTCGATCGCGAAATCGACGTAGGCCCCCTCGCTGCGGCCGATCCAGTTCCGCTGCATGAGCTTGATCGGTTCGGGCCAGTCCAGCACGTCCAGATCACGCAGCAGCCGCTCGGCGTACTCGGTAATCCGCAGCATCCACTGCCGCATCGGCCGGCGATAGACCGGGTGGTCGCCGCGGTCGCTGCGCCCCTCGTTCGTGACCTCCTCGTTCGACAGGACCGTGCCGAGCGCCGGGCACCAGTTCACGGGCACGTCGGCCAGGTACGCCAGGCGATGCTCGGCCTGGTACTCCTCGACCGCCTGTGCTCCCTTGGCCGCCACGTCGGGCGGGATCGGCAATTGGTCGATGGGGCGGGCGGCCCCCACGACGGCCCGGCCTTGCGGGTCCTGCCAGCGGTATTCCGGGTCGTACCAGGAGTTGTAGATCTGCAGGAAGATCCACTGCGTCCAGCGGTAGTAGTCCGGGTCGCACGTGGCCAACTCGCGGCCCCAGTCATACGACAGCCCGAGCATCTTGAGTTGCCGGGTGTAGGTCGCGATGTTCTGCTGCGTGGTCTCGCGCGGGTGCACGCCGGTCTCGATCGCGTACTGCTCCGCGGGCAGGCCGAAGGCGTCCCAGCCCATCGGGTGCAGTACGTTGAGGCCGCGCATCCGCAGGAAGCGGGCCATGATGTCCGACGCGATGTAGCCCAGCGGATGCCCGACGTGCAGCCCCGCCCCGGACGGATACGGGAAGAAGTCCAGCACGTAGAACTTTGGGGCCTCGCTCCCCGGCTCACCGGGGTTGGCGGCCCGGAAGCTCCGCTGCTCGTCCCAGTAGCGCTGCCACCGCGGCTCGATCTCTTTGAATGCGTACGCGTTGCTCATGGCCTGCCACACCTAGCGGCGCGGCGCCGGGCCCGCCGGGCCACTTGGCAGCGGGGCCGAGATGTATCCGGTCCGCTGCTGCACCAGCTCGGGGCTCCGCCACTCCGTAGCGAAACGTTTCAGCTCCGCGTTAGGCGGGCGCTGGGCGGCCTGGGCCAACGTCTGCTGGAACGCTTCCTCGTAGATGGGCTTGACCTCCACCAACTCGCCAATCACCCACCGGAACTGGTTCGCCAGCGGCATCACCGCCAACCGGTGGGCAGGCGCCGTGTCCGTCGCCGGCTCGTCCGCCAGCGCGAACAGCTCCTTGGGCAGGTCCTTGACCACGCCGAGGTTTTCCACGAACGACGCCTCGCGCGTCAGCCGCGATGGCGAGAAGGGCGTCAGATCCTTGACGTACCCTGGCGTCGGCGCGGACTCCTGTGCCGGTTGCGACGCCGCCTGCTCGGCCGCGGTCAGCGTCGCCTTCAGGTCGGTCGCCTGCTCGACCGCGGCCGCGAGGCCGATCTCCCGGGCCTTGACCGCCAGCGCCTCGGCCTGTGCTTTGGCCAGCTCATGCGCCTGGCTGAGCTTCCAGTCCTCCACGACCTGCTTGCGCACGTCGTCCAGCGAGGCGGGCGGCTCGCTCGGCCGGATCTCAACCACGCGGAACAGAAAGGCCTGGTACGGACGGCTCTGGTTCGTACGCGGATCGGGGCGCCGCGAAATCACGACCGGTGCGGGCTCGTTCAGGCTCAGCACCGGCAGACGGTCGTTGGGGTCCTTGGTAAAGATGCCGGGCACGCGGAGGGCCATCTCGGGCACCGCGATCCGTTGCTGCCCCTCGCCCAGACTGGCCTGCCCGAAGTCCGGGATCTGCTCGAGGCCGGCCTCATCGACCAGCGCGCTCTGGAAGTACCCCACCTCGAATTTCGTCGAGAACTTCTGCTTGAGCTCCTCGAACGACGCCGTTTCACCTTCCGGCGGCTGGGTGAAGCCGTCCTCCCCCTTGGTGGCCGCGCCCCACGGCCGGCTGGCGTCGGTGTAGATCTCGTTAACCAGGCTCTGCGCCTCCTCCACGGCCCGCGCTTGGCGCAGGTCCTCGCGCACCAGCTCGCGGGCCTCGTCAAGCGTCATCGGCACGCGGGGCGGCGGCCCCTGCGTCGGCTGCGTCGCCGTCGGATCAGGCTTCGTGTAGGCCTGCGCGTGGTCCTCGAAGTACTGCTTGAGCTGCGCGCTCTTGATCTGCACCTTGTGCTTGACCTGCTCGGGATCGACGGTCAGATACTCGATCCGCACGCGATTCGGGAGCCGGTAGCCGAACTCCAGCTTCTGCTCGTCGTGCGCCGGCACCCGGCCCTTGCATTCCTCGAAAAACGCCTGCAATTCCGCCTCCGTCGGCGCGGGGACGGACGGCACGAAGGCCCGATCGTCGAGCACCGCCAGTTGCGCGACGGCCTCCTGCCGCGCGTTCCGATACGCCAGGGCCTCACGCGGCAGGCTGTCGAACACCGCGCTGGCCTGCAATTGCAGCAGCCGGGTCACCGACATCCAGCGGCCGATCGTGTCGCAAATCTCGTCCCAGCTCCGCCGCCACTGGGCCTCCATGCGCTGGGCGTATTCGTCCGTCACCCCGGCTTGCCGCAGGCGCGACGTGACCTCGTCCCGCCCCACCCGCAAACCAAGATCCCGAGCTTCCTCGGTGAGCAGGTAGTACTCGAGCGGCTGATCTGGGGAAACCGGCGGCGTAAACCCGGCGCCGGCCAGCAACTGCAGCTCGTTCCGCACGCTGTTGAGCGTGTCCGTCGTGATCGCGTGGCCATACGCTTCGCCACGCTTCAGCGCCCGGAACCGCTCGCGCTCGCCGCAGCCCTGGATCGACGTGGGGATTAGGAACGCCACCAGCAGCAACGCCATGAAGACCATGAGCAGCGTGCGGCCGTGGCGACGAAAAATCTTCATCAAGTTCATAAGAGGCCTGTCCCGATTGCTGATACCGAACCCGGCGTCGGGTCCCGAGATTTCACAGACCCGTCATCATACGGGCCAGTACGCCCAAGACAAGGCACCGCGGCGGCCGTCCCGGTGCTTTCGGCTCGTCTTCGCGGCCGCACCGCGGATTCGCGGCGTGGTCCGGGCTCTTCGGTCCAGCGGCGGACACCCAGCAAAACGGGGTTTTTGCTTGGAAGAGCTGACGTGTCCAAGCACCGCATCACCCGTCGACGATCGCTTCACGCGTCGACTTGCGGCCAATTTGACCTGCGCCGCATCTCCGTTACCGCTCCCGAAAACGCATGGCGGCGACCGGGCGGTGCCGACCTCGAGCGGGGCACGCGGGTAACCGTCTGGTCGGCGTTGCGAGTTTGACACGCCCGCCGCCCACGACGAGCGCCGCGCCAAGAACGGCGTGCGGCGTGCTTGCGTCGGCCGTTTCGTGTTCTTTTTGAACCAGGAAAACTTGTGGATCAGGTGCTTTGCTCCCCTTGCCAACTCTCCTGGTCGCCTGTAACATGCCGAGAGTTGTGGAGTTTGGGTTCTGGGTATTGGCACCATGCCCTGCCACCCCAAGTCGCCGGAGTGGCGTATCTGCTCTGCGGCGGGGCACGTGCGCATTTTGGCATGGAGGTAATGATGAAAAAGTCGCGTGGATTGTTGAGATGGCAGGTGTGCGCGCTCGTGGGAGCCGTCGTGTTGGCCTCAACTATGGGCGGGTGCCCACTGAGTTCGATCTTCGGGGCCCTTACCAGCCCGCTCACGGTCACGGCCGCGAGCAGCGGGGAGCCCACGGTTGATAAGACCATCAACCTGAGCGCCACCATCTCTGGCGGAACGACCCCGTACGTGGTCGCATGGACGCTCGCGAGCGGTCCGGCCGCCACCATCACCAATGCGAGCCTGCCGGCCGCATCGTTTAAGCCGATCGCCGTTGGCACCTACGTCTTCGACGTGAACGTGACTGATTCGGCCGGCTTCGCCGCGACCGGTTCGGCGCAAGTGCAGGTGATCGTCGGCGACATCCAGTTCGTGGCGGTGTGCTCGTCCTCGTCCTCGTGCAGTGTTAAGGTGCCCGGAAACCCGGCGGTCGTGCAGACCGGGAGCAGCCGCAACGAGATCGTGGGCTTCGAGGCAAACGTGAGCGTCTCGGATCCGCAGTTCTCGAACGACGACACGACCGAGATGACGGTCATGTACGAAGTCGCCAGCGTGCCCAGTGCGGCGCGGTTGCAGGACGTATCGCTCGACCGTGAGTTCGACACGTTCTCGAACTTCCCGCTGATGAACAACATGACCATTCGGCCGAACCCGATCGGCACCTTCAAGACGCTGAACAACCTCGCGGCCCTGGTGGACAATGTCGGCGTGCTCGTGCCGGGCGACTACACGTTCCGGGCCTCCGTCACGAACGCAAACGGGTTGGTTCGCACGCGCGAACTCCTTGTGACGCTGGTGTCCCCGGGCGTGAACGGGATACTCTCGGCGGGCGATTCGACCGGGCCTGCGACCTATGCCGTCAAGACGCTGCCGGCCGGCAGCCCGGGCAAGGTCACCGACAAGGTCATGACGCCGGGTCAGACCGCAACGATGACGCTGTCCTTCTACCCCGCCTCGACGACGCAGTACCGCTTCTTCCTGAAAGACAATGACTTGCTCGTGCCGACGGGCTTCGTGACCCCGGCAACGAGCAGCCTGAGCCCCGCGGCCGCGCCACAGGACGTTGCGCTGACGATCGGCGGCAGCGGAATGGCGCCGGGCACGTATTCGCTCTGGTTCGAGTATTTCGACGACCTGGGCAACGCGAATACGCAGCAGGTAATGGTCAACCCACCTGACACGGGCGGTGTACCAGTTCGATTCCACGTGACCAACGACTTCCTGACGGCGACGACGCCGATCAATGCGGTGTTTGTCGGTCAGGCCTCGAATGCGGCCCGCTACCCGACGCCGTATGAAGGCTGGTCGGGCGATCCGACTGGCACGTACGGCTCCACGAGCGTGCTCGCGGATGTCAACGGCGATGGGGCCCTGGACATCATCACGCTCACGAGCAGAGGGTTTGACATCAACACGAGGGGCTTCGTGGACGGCTCGGCGAAGCTCGGGACGCACCCGGACAACAGCGGGAACTTTGGTCCGGCGCTCCCGCTGACGGATATCCAGGTCGAAGGCGTGAACAGTACGGGCGATCCGGGCGGTACCCCGATCGGCTTGGCCGTGGGTGACCTGAACGGCGACAGCTTCCCCGATGTGGCCGTGAGCGTCATGGGCAGCGCGGGTGCTCCAAACTACGTGAAGATCTACTTCCACACCGGCGATTACGGCCAGCCGTACTCGCAGCACGATGACCAGACGCTGGTCATCGACCCGCCGTTGTACCACCGCTATTTCAGGGGTCCGAACGGCGACCTGTCTGCGTCGGCCCCCTTTCCGCTCGCGACTCCGGTGGCGTCGGTGCGGACGGTGTTCGGTGCCCAGATTGCGATCGCGCCCGTCTTCGGCGCCGATACGCAGCCGGATCTGATCATCACCGACCCCGGCTTCTCGAGCCTGGAGTTTTATGACGCGGGCGCCGGGCCGCGGCCGGCCGCGCTGAAGAACTTCTACGGCGCCATGGAAGGGCGCGTGTACATCTTCAAGGGCGGCGCCACGGGCAACCTCAAGCCGAACCGGCCGGACATCATCACGTCCGACATCACCGAGTACGGCGTCTACACAGCCGGACCGGTGGCGAGCGGTGTAGATACGATCGTCGAGCCGACGGCCACGAAGCTGTATGACGCCGTCTACACGGGCAAGACGTTCGACCAGCTTGGGTACGCGCTCGCCGCGAACGCGAAGGGCTTTGCGGTTGGCAGTCCGCTGGCCTATGCCGACGGGCGGCCGTTCGCGACCTACACCCTGAGCAAGACTGGTACACGCGTGCCGGACAACAGCACCGTGACCACGTTTGTCGGCGGCGTGATTCGGGTCTACGAGTTCGACTCCAACGGATCCGGCCTGACGGTCGGGAACGTATTGGTGTCGATCCCGGTCGGGACCAACGTGGACCTGCCGGACCAAGCGCTGCTGAAGCTGCGCGATGCCATCAACGCCGACAGCGCCAACGCTCTGGTGGCTGCGGTCGTCGATGCTAAGGATCCGGAGACGCTGATCCTCACCTCGGTGTTCACCGCCCTGGATGCCACCGTCCGCGGGGCCGACACGCTCACGGCCACGTTCGGCACGGTCGGGACCTTCAGCACCGGCACGTTCAGCCGCGACGGTATCGTTTACTTTGTGGCGAAGGACACCGCCAGCGGCACAGCCCTGACCAATCCGATCAAGGGCATCATGAACAGCGACATGGGCCTGGGCCGGGCGCTGGCGATCGGCGACATGGACGGCACGGGCACGACGCCGGACATTCTGATGGCCGCAATGGACGACGGCTCGGCGCTGGCTGTCAACGATCACAGCACGGTCTTCGACGGCGCGGTCTTCTACGCCCTGAACGGTGCCACGACGTTGACCGCCATCACGAACGTGGGTGAGGACACTGGGCTGGCGCCGAGTACCACCACCACGGTGGCCTCCCCCCGCGTGGGCGCCAGTATTGCGCTCGGTGACATCAACGGCGACGGGAAGGACGAAGCGTTCTTCACCGAGCCGGGCTTCGACCGCATCTACATGATCAAGGGTGCGACGACGCCGGCGACCAAGCCCGACTACACCTTCTTTGGCGTCACGTTCCTGGATGCGACGATTTTGGAGCCCGCGGGCGGCTCGCTCCGCACCGTCGGGTCGTTCCTGATCGGTGACATCACGGGCGACACGGAAGTTGACTGGTTGTTCCTGGACAGCGACGTCAACTTCGGCTTCGCCGGGTTCAAGCACTAGAAAAACGATCCGTGCGGACCGGCGCGTATTCGCGCCGGTTCGCCGGCCTCGGTATCACGCAGCCCCCGTCGCGGAAGACGCGGCGGGGGCTGTTCTTTTGGGCTCGTCGCTGGGGCCGCGGGCGCGGACCGCATAGACTACGGACATGGCTACACCGGAACCCGCCATCGTGTTGCTGTCCGGCGGGCTCGACAGCACGACGACGCTCGCCATCGCTAAGGCCGACGGCTTTGCGCCCATCGCGCTCAGCTTCGAATATGGCCAGCGGCACGCCGTGGAACTCGACGGGGCCCGGCGCGTCGCGACGGCCCTCGGTGTCGCCGAGCACATCGTCGTCGCGCTGGACCTGCGGGCGTTCGGCGGGTCCGCGCTCACGGCCGACATCGCCGTGCCGAAGGACCGCGATCTGCACGGTGCCGGAATCCCGATCACGTACGTCCCGGCCCGCAACACGATCTTCCTGGCCCACGCGTTGGCGCTGGCCGAGGTGCGCGGCGGGCGCGACATTTACATCGGGGTCAACGCCGTCGACTACAGCGGCTACCCGGATTGCCGGCCGGAATACATCGCCGCCTTCGAACGCATGGCCGCCCTGGCGACGCGGGCCGGCGTCGAGGGCCACCATGTTCGGATTCGCACGCCGCTGATGAGCCTCACGAAGGTCGAGATCATCCGCCGCGGGCTGGCGCTCGGCGTCGACTACGGCCTTACGCGGAGCTGCTACGACCCGGACGCGGTGGGGCGGGCCTGCGGTCACTGCGACAGTTGCCGTCTCCGCCTGGCGGCGTTCCGCGAGTTGGGCGTCACGGACCCCGCGCCGTACATCGAGCGCTGACCGCACGGTGTACTCCCGCCGCAGCCGCCCCTCTGCTACACTTGCGGCGAAAAAGCCCTAGGGACGCAGGACATGGAATCGCCACAGCCCATCGACGCCATTCCGGCGCGGTTCCGCCAGCCGAAGCCCTGGCTGCGCTGGGGCCTGGTCGTGCTGGCCGTGCTCGGCTGGTGGCTGAGCCTGCAACTTCTGTTGGCGGCCTCCAACCTCCACGCGCAGAGCGCCCTGCTCGACACCCTCTGTGGCCGCCCCGGGGCACCCGGCGGCTGGGACTGCCGCTCCGTGCTGGCGTCACACTGGGGCTCGATCCCGCTGAGTACGGAAGAGGGCGGGCTCGCGCTGCCGGTCACGGCCCTCGGCATGGCGTATTTCGCCTTCGTGGCGCTGTGGTACCTGTTCGTCGGGCCGCCGACGCGCGACCGCCGCGTGTACCATTTGATCGTCGCCGCGGTCGTGCTCGCCGGCGTGCTGACTTCGCTGGATTTCATCCGCATTATGGCCTTCGAGCTGCACCGCTGGTGCCTGGGCTGCCTCGCGGTGCACGCGACAAACGGTGCGCTGCTGCTGGGTGCGCTCGCGGCCTGGCCGTGGCGCAAGCCGGCGCAGCCGTCACCACCTCATCCGACCGGGCGACTGGCTCTGGCGACGCTGACCGCCGGCGTGCTCATCGGGCTCCTGCACCTGACGATTGTCTTCATCGCCGGCACCGGCGGGCAGATGCGACGCCTGAGCGACGCCTATCTGAAGATCGCCGACGACCCGGAATACGTGGTGTGGAACTACAAGCGGCAGCCCGCGGCGGAGATTCCGCTGCGCGCGGACGAACCGCTGCTCGGTTCGCCGACGGCTGCGAACCTGGTCGTCGTTTTCAGCGACTTTCAGTGTCCGCAGTGTCGCAAGGCGCACGAACTGCTGGACGAGTTGGTCCGGTCGCACCCGGACCAGCTTCGTGTCGCATTCCGCCATTTCCCGCAGGACCCCGCGTGCAACCCACACCCGGAGTTCAGCGGCGGCGGGCATCCCGCGGCCTGCCAGGCGGCGCGCGCGTACGAAGCGGCATTCGCGGTCGGCGGCGCGCAGGCCGCGCTGGCGATGCAACGCGTCCTGTTCGAACGGCAGAGCGACCTCGAGCGCGACCGGTTCGCCGACTGGGCCGTGGAGCTGGGGCTGGACCGCGCGGCGTTCGCGCAAGCGCTCGAATCGCCGGCCGTGGCCGAGCGAATTGCCGACGACGTGACTCTCGGCAACCGCCTGGGCGTCGCCGCGGTGCCGGCGCTGTATCTCAACGGCCGGCGGCTGGACCGCTGGAGCCGACCAACCACGTGGGACGCGCTGCTCGCCGCCGAACATTCACCGTGAAGAGAATGGCCTCTATGAGTGCGAATTTCGAAAACGTCCGCGTTTCGATCGGGATGGTCTTTACCGACAAGCTGCCGTACGACCGTGCCGCGTTCCAGGCCGGGTTGCAGGCGGCGCTCGCCCAGGATCACGCGCCGGCCGAGGTGCTCGTCGTCGATGGACGTGGGCCGGCGGCGCAGCCGGACTTTCTGCCCGCGGGCGTGGATGCCAGCCGCGTGCGCCACGTTCCGGGGACGTACGCGAACCGGGCCGCCATGTACAACGCCGCGTTGCGCAGCGCCACCGGCGACCTGTTGCTGCTGCTCTACAACGAGCCCGCGCAAGTCGTGCTTCGCCGGTCGGCGGTGCGGACGATGGTGATGGCGGCGACGCGCGTTGATCGCGCGGTCGGCGGTCCGGAGATCGGATTCGTCTACGCCGACTACGAGCGGATCGAGCCCAACGGCCAACGCAAAGACGTTCACCTGCTCGACTGGCACGCCGGCCGGCTGCGGGACACTGTCGACTTCGGCAGCGCGATCCTGTACCGCACCGCGGCCCTGCGCGAAGTCGGCGGGTTCGACGAACGCTACCATGCGGCCGATCTCTACGACTTGCGGCTGAAGCTGACCGAAAAGTACGCACCGGCCCACATCGCAAATCGCTACGCCGGTGCACTCTACACCGTCACCGCCCCGGCCCGCGTGCACAACGTCTTCGATTACCTGCTGGCCGGCAAGAGCACGCAGCTCGAGATGGAGCGGGCCCTCACCGAGCACCTCAAACGCAGCGGGGCCCATTTCGCCCGCGGCACTGGCGTACAGCCCGTGCGGTACGTGCCCGGCGATGAAAAACGCTTCGCCGAGTGCATCGCCAGCGTCGTCACCCCGGTGAACAACCGCCCCGGCTTCATCGGTCGGGCGATCGAGAGCGTCCAGGCCCAGACCGTGCGGCAGGTCGAGATGATCGTCGTCGTCAACGGCGGCGAGAGCGACCCGACCGCCGCGGAAGTACGCCGCTACATGCCGGGCGGCGACCGCCACCGGGCCGATGCGCCGCCGGTGCGGCTGATCGTGGTCGACGTCAACAACCTCGGCCTGTGCCTCAACAGCGGGATCGCGGCGGCCCGTGGCAAGTACTACGTGCAGCTCGATTCCGATGACCGTCTCAAGCCCGACGCAGTTGCTAAGCTGCTGGCCGTGTTTGACAGCGACTCGACCATCGGCATGGTCGTCGGCTCCTACGAGGTGTGGACGCTGGACGAAGCGACGCAGACGCTCCGGCGGAACGAGGAAATCCCCGTCGTGACGCACGACGAGTGGACGGCGGACAACGGCCGCAACAACCTGCTGCGGATCAACGGCGCCGGTGCCCCGCGGTCCGCCCACATTCAGGTGATCCGCGACGCCGGCTGGTTCGGCCCGAACGATACGCCGGGCAGCCGGAATTACGGCGAAGACTACGACCTGGTGCTGCGGATCAGCGAGCGGCACACGATCGGGCGTGTGTGGGACCCGATTTACGAGGTGATCCGCCACGCGGGCGGCACCGACCATGCGATCGACCAGGCGACGATCGACCGCAACGACAGCGCGAAGGACCAGATGCGGCTGGAAGCGCTGCACCGGCGACGGGAACTTAACCACAAAGGCCGCGCTAAGGCGTAGTAGTGAATTAACGGGCTAGACATGAATGATGTGCTACTGATCGGCGTGGACGGCGGGGCGACTGAGGCTAAGGCGCACGCGGCGGCGTGCAACGATTTGCAGCGGCCGACTTCGTTTCGGCTGCGGCCGGAGGCGGCGGCACGCGTGTATCCGCGGCTGCCGGGCTTTACGCCGGTGGCCGTGGCGGAGCAGCTTGCGCAGCGGAACAGCGGCGACATCCGGCTTTCGGAGCAGGAGGTCACGCAGGGGCGGATGTGGATTGAGGCGGCAGCGCAGGCCGTCGTGGAGATCGCGCAGCAATGCGGCGCGAAACGCGCGCTCGTGGGGATGGGGATGCCCGGCCTGAAGACGCCGGACGGGCGCGGGATCAACACGATCAACAATGGGCCGCGGATGCCGCGGTATCTGGAGATGCTGGAACGCATGATCGCGGCGGCCGGCGTCGAGTTGGCGTCGCCCGTGGCCGCGCTCGGCAGCGACGCGGACTACTGCGGGCTCGGCGAGGAATACGCGGCGGACGGGCTGTTCCGCGACGTGCAGGATGCGTACTACCTCGGCGGCGGGACGGGGATCGCGGACGCCATGAAGCTCCGCGGGCGGCTGGTGCCGTTCGACGCGGCCAAGCCGTGGATTCAGAAGAGTTGGCAGATGCCGAGCGCGCTGGGGCCGACGTTCGAGAAGCTGGTGTCGGCCAGTTCGTTGAATCGTGTGTGGGGCGATCTAAATGGCGCGGGGGGGGGGCGTGCGGCGCCGTACCCGGAGGTTGCCGCCGTCCAAGGCGACCCCCTCGCGATGGCGTGGCTCGACACGGCGGCGCTGGTACTTGCGGAGCTGATCTTCGAGCGGCTGTGGACGATCAAGAATGGCCGGGCGGATGCGCCGCACCGCGGCGAGGCGTACGCCAAGCTCAATCCGGAGCACGAATACCGCGGCGTGCTGCTGGAGCGCGTGATCATCGGCCAGCGCGTCGGACTGATCTACGCCGACGCGCAGTACCGCGCAGTCGTCGCGGACAAGCTGGACGCGTACCTCGCGTCATGCATCGCGGCCGGTGGCGATGCGGAAATGGCGCGAACCTACCTGAATTCGGCCACGTCAGCGCTCAAGTCCGGTTTCGTCCGTGCGTCACGCCTCCGCGCCGCGCCGGCGCTCGGCGCGGCGGTAGCGGCGGTGCGGGCGCCAACTGCATAGCGTTCGGCGCACGGGGGGACGGCGCCTACTCCTTCTCCGGCGGGGCGCCGAGGCGGACTTCGATCTTGAAGTGCGGGCTCAGGATCGAGTTCTTGTACATGTTCTCGAAGTACACGTTGACGTCGTGCGGGCCGGCCTCCAGGTCGATCGGCACGCCGACCGTCAGGCGGTAGCCCTCGTTCGCGAAATCGAACGGCATGATCTCGCCGTCGATGCGGACCGCGATCGTGTCGGTCAGGATCATCTGCCGCTCGCTGCCCCACGACTTGCGGCCGCGCAGCCCGTCGTCGAGCTCGAAGACGATCGGGACGTAGCCCTCCAGCGGCTCGCCCTGGTCGCCCTCCTTCGCCTGGTCATCTTCGTCGGCCTCCTCGCCGCGCGGGGCCGCCAACGGAGCATCGGCGGCATCCGCCGCGGCCGCCGCGACCTCGCTCGGTCTGGCCACTTGGGCGTCCACCGGCGACTCCCGCGTGTCGTTGTCATCCGACTCGTCCGCGTCCAGGTAGACCACCCCATCGGCCGGATCGACCAGCTTCGCCCGCGGCAAACCGCCCGCGGCGTAGCGCGCCAAGCCGAGATACTGCCCGTACGCCTCCTTCAGGTTGTACTCCGGCTGCCGCAGCCGCTGCTCCTCCTCCGGGTTCGTGAAAAACGAGGTCTCGCACAGCGCGGCGGTGACCTTCGCGGCCCGCAGCACGCCGAAGCCTTCCTTGTACATGAGCTGGTCGCTCTTGAGCGGCACGTCGGTGATTTGCGGCAGGGCAAGCGTGTCGTACAGCCCCTGGCACAGGTAGCGGCCGAGGTCCAGGTCCGACGGGCGGTAATCCACGTCCTTGTGATACCAGACGGTCGTGTGGTTGGCGGTCGGCTTGTTGTCGATCGCGTTGTGGTGCAGCGAGACGAAGATGTCGGCACCCCATTCGTTCGCGACGCCGGCGCGCTCCGCCAGCGACAGGTCCGTGTCGCCCGCGCGGGTGAGCTTGACCTCAGCGCCGGATTTCGTCAGCAGCTCGCGGAGGTACTGGGCGACGCGGAAGTTGATCTCCGCCTCGCGCACGCCGGTGCCGCCGCGCTTGAAGCCGCGCTTCTCCGCGTCGCCGCCGTGGCCGGGGTCGAGGCAGATCTTCACGCCCTGCAGGAACTTGGCGTACGGCGGGATCGGGAACTGGGGCGTGCCGATGCGCTTGGTCGCGAAGTCATCGGGCGCGGGGACGAGCGTGTTCACCGCCACCATCCGGTCGCCGGCGGGCTTCGGAGCCTGGCACCCGGCAAAGAGCCCAACACACACGACGAGCAACAAGCAGCCGCAAGCAGTTTTCATGGCAGCACCTGCAAGGAGTGGCGGTTCGCGAAAGACGCGAGAGATTGAGCTTTTCATCGGTCAACGACTCTTCAACCCGGCGCACGCCGGCGGCCGGGGACCCACTTTCCTACCATCGCCGCGGCGTGGTGGCAAGGGCCGGGCGCGCAACGGGTGTGCGGCGCGGTCCGCCGACAAAAGCTGAAAACCCCCCGTAGCGCTGACGCCGTGCCTGGGCGGCCTCGGCCGCGGTGCTATTGCCGATCGCCTGGTGCGTGAGCGTGCCGGCTACGGGATCACGTACCCGCCCGGAACGCTCGGAACCGTCGTCATGCCGATGGGCGAGCCGTGCACGACCGATCCCGTCGGATACCACCGGTCGATGTCGCGCGACGCGCGGTCGTCGAGCCGCTCCACGTGCCCGTCGAAGCACACGACGTTTATACAGCCGTGGTTGCCCTGGGCCGAGCCGGCAACGAACGCCTGAGTGTCGGCGTCGCCCAGTTCTGGGCCGTTCAGCGGGAGAGGGTCCGACTGACTGAGGCCCCGCACCGGGGTCAGCGGCACGCTGCCGGCCGGCGTTTGGCGATGCCGGTAGTTGAGCGGGAGATTCGCACCCTGCGAGGGGCTCCCTGTCGAGACGGTGTTGCCGTCCCAGTTCATCGTGCCTGCCTTCACGCCGTACGTGGTGCTCAACGGTTCCCACGCCCCGACGTCGGTGAAGGCACCGAAGTAGACCGGGTCCGGTGAGAGGTCAAGGTCGATGAAGCCGGCTGGGGTCAGGTACCGGGTTCCATCGGCCACGAAGACCTTTCGTGCCGCCGGACCGACCTGCTCGAAGTGCGAGTTGAAGTCCGTATTCAGGACCGGCCAACTGGCCGATGGCACGCTGGCGCGGATTTGGAGATAAGGATCGGCCCCGACGGTCGCGAGCACGTCGTTGACATGCGCTTGGCCCCAGTACGAGAAGTAGGCCGGCATCAGGTAACTGGGCGCTAACCAGGTGTGGCTAATGGCCCAGTCCTGATCATCCCGGGGCAGGTATGCCACGCTTGGCCGATAGAGGAGCGCTGTCGCAGTTTGCAGCGGGCACCGATACTCGCCGAGAAGGTAGTTGAAACGCTGAACCCAGCGCTCGGGCAGGTTGGGGTCGCCCTGGAGCAGCGGCGTCATCCAGTCGTAGCTCTGGACCGGCACGGTCCGAGCGTTCAGCGCGGAAGACCCTACCTTCATACGGGTCGCCACGCCGGACGTATTCACGCCGGGGATGTAGTCGAGGTTCTCGTTCACATATACGAGCATGCCGGCACCGAACCCTTGCAGGGTGCTTTCGCAGACGACGGTGCGAGCCCGGTCCCGCGCGTACGTCAACGCCGGGCAGACCGCGAACAGCATGATCGCGATGGCGGCAATCGTGACCGCTAGCTCAGTTAGTGTGAACCCGCGCGACTTCTCTTGAACGGATCCGGGCATTTCGACACCCTCTTGTATCTGGCTTTCCCACATGCCGACCCTCTCATCTGTATGTTACGAGTAATACGCATTCCGCTTAGTTTTTGCGCGCAGTTCGGCGCAAGTTAGGTATTGCGCCAAGGTCTCCGGTCGCGCATGCTTCGCCTGGCGTGGCAAGGAGGCCTCGGATGGATGTGCAAG
>Ga0182017_10001729_pt1 | contig 16775 bp, 11 predicted proteins | sample 712E3DmetaG_FD_120492 | JGI IMG/M metagenome (GOLD analysis project Ga0182017, IMG submission 120492) | Permafrost microbial communities from Stordalen Mire, Sweden - 712E3D metaG | ecosystem: Environmental > Terrestrial > Soil > Wetlands > Permafrost | place: Sweden: Stordalen | collected... | reverse complement strand
ATTTGGGCGTGCGCACAAAGCCGCTCTGGATCCCCAGCAGCGCCTCAAACACCGCGCGCGTGTTGATCACCGTCAGCGCCACGCCCACCGCCATCAGCGCCGGCAGCATCAGAACCGAGCGCACAACGCTGCGTGGGTGCAACTCGCGCTGCGCCAGGACGTAGAACACCGAAATGGACCAGAAGGAAGCCACGATGAGCGGCAGATCCAGGAACACCATCTGGAACCAGCCCATGTAGAACCGCACGATCATCACCGGGAGCATCAGCGCCGAGACCATCATCATCATGGGATAGCTGATGTTCGGCGTCAGGTGCATGATCGCCTCGACTTTGAGCCGCAGCGGAATGTCGGCGCGCAGGATGGAGGGCAGCAGCTTCCTGGCAACCTGCGTCAAGCCCTTGGCCCAGCGCGATTGCTGCACCTGGAAGGCGTGCATTTCGACGGGCAGTTCGGAGGGGCAGTCGAGCCCCGGCAGGTAGACGAACTTCCAGCCCTTGAGTTGCGCGCGGTAGCTGAGGTCGGAATCCTCGGTAAGCGTGTCGTGCTGCCAGCCCCCGGCGTCGTCGATCATGGTGCGCCGCAACATGCCGGCGGTCCCGTTGAAGTTGAAGAACAGGCCGCGGCCATACCGCGCGCCGTGTTCGAGCACGAAATGGCCGTCGAGCAGCATGGCCTGGACTTCGGTGAGAACGTTGAAGCCGCGGTTGACGTAGCTCCAGCGCGTCTGCACGACTCCCACGCGCGGGTCGGCGAAGAAGTGCACGGTGCGCGTCAGGAAATCGGTGGGGGGGATGAAATCGGCGTCGAACACGGCAACGATTTCCCCGGTCGCCGTTTGGAGGCCTTCCTGGAGCGCCCCGGCCTTGAAGCCCACGCGGTTGCTGCGGTGATGGTACTCGATGGGGTGGCCCAGGGCGGCGTAGCGCGCCACCAGCCGCTCGGCGAACGCGTGGGTCTCGTCGGTAGAGTCGTCGAGAACCTGGATTTGCAGCAGCTCGCGCGGGTACTCGATCTTGAGGACCTCTTCGAGCAGCCGCTCCACTACGAAGCGCTCGTTATAGAGGGGGAGCTGGATGGTCACCGGCGGAAGGCGCTCGAAGCGCGTGGGCGGCCCTTTGGGGAGCTTCTTCCTGTACTTGAAGTAGGTCCGGATCACCTCGTAACGGTGCAGCCCGTAGACGGAGAGGATGGCCAGCAGCCCGAAGTACGGGATGAGGATCATCCAGTCGAACCAGTCAAGCTGATGTATGCCCGCGAAGGTGTTGTCCGCGAGCGCGTGCCTAAGCTGCTGGTAGGCGGTAGCGGTGAGAAGAAGCGCCGGGTTGAACAGTGCTGTCATGGGGCGGCCGGCAGAGCGGCCCGATTCTCTTTATTATACGGCTGGGGAACCATTCTACACCTGAGGGGGGCCGGTGAGAAGGGGGCGGATTGGGGGGGGCGGCGGGAGACCATCCCGCCCGTACCGAACGGAACGCACACTCGCAGTCCGGAGCGCGGGCGCAGCGAGGTGGGGTAGAGCAGTGCGATCCGACCTTCTCCTCGGACTTCGATTTCGCGCGGCGCTCCCAGTGGGTCTCGCAGGGAGCATGCGCATTGACGGGGTTCTGCCGCCCAGGTTATGATTTCCGTGAGACCAATTCGGACTTGAAGTATAAAGTCGAGCAGCGGTCCAGGCCAGATCGTCCCGATGCAGGAGAGAACAATTGAAATCAGGACGTTTCGCTTCAACCCGGTTGATGTTTATCTTTGGATCGGTCATCGCTGGCCATCTCCTGTTGACGGGCCTGTGGGCTCAATCCGGTAGCTTTCATGATGCCCCAGCTTCGGCCGCTGGAACGGGAAACCCGTACCAGGGAGAGCAGAGTATTGGGGCCGGCCAGAAACTGTATGGGCAACACTGCGCTGTCTGCCACGGTCAGAACGCCGAGGGGACGGGCAACATTCCCGCACTCGCCCACGGCCCAACACAGAAGGCGAAGCCCGGCGAGGTTTTCTGGTACATCACTCGCGGCGACAAGGCGAATGGGATGCCGGCATGGGCGAGTCTTGCGGAGCAGCAACGCTGGCAAATCATAGCCTATTTAGAAGCTATACCGACTCCGGCCGGGGCGCGCATTGCAGCCGCCGGCGGGAGTGAAGCAACGGGCGCAGGAGTTCTGAACGCGCCGCCGCCAGCGCCGCCCTTCACGGACTTTCGCTTTGAAAAGCCGGGAACCCCGCGCAGGATCACCTCCCAGGATCTTCCCGCACCATTTGCCACGAATTCGGCGGGCAATGGCCCACGGATGGTCGCTCGTCCCGATTCAGCTTGGCCGCAGGCGCCAAAGGGCTTCAAAGTGGAACTGTACGCAACCGGGCTTGAGAATCCCCGCATCATTCGTACAGCTCCCAATGGCGATTTCTTTGTGGCTGAGAGTGCAAAGGGTCAGATCCTGGTTTTCCGCGGAATCAACCCGGATGGCAAACCGAAGATAACCAGCATCTTCGCCACTGGTCTCGGCCACCCCTTCGGCATTGCTTTCTACCCCCTGGGTCCCAATCCTAAATGGGTGTATGTCGGGAATACCAACTCCGTTGTTCGCTTCGCATACGAGAACGGCGACCTGGAGGCGCGCGGAGCCCCGGAGCATCTGGCGGACCTGGCCGGCAACCCCAGTGGGCATGTTACCCGCGACGTGCAGTTCTCGCTCGATGGCAATACGATGTTCGTTTCCGTTGGCTCAGGCTCCAATGTGGATGACCCCGATACTCATCCGGATGAGAAGCTTCGCGCCAAGATCTTCGCATTTAATCCCGACGGTTCGAACATGCGAGTGTATGCGTCTGGAATTCGCAATGCGGTCGGGTTGGCCGTCAACCCACGGACCGGCCAACTGTGGTGTTCCGTGAATGAGCGCGACGCACTCGGCGACAATCTGGTTCCCGATTACATCACCCATGTAGAACCGGGCGGGTTTTACGGCTGGCCATGGTGGTATATCGGCGCACATCAGGACCCGCGCCACGAAGGCAAGCACCCGGAACTGAAAGACAAGACGATCGTCCCGGACGTGTTGCTGCAGCCGCACAATGCCTCGCTGGAAATGACCTTTTACGATGGGAAGCAGTTTCCGCAGGAATATGACGGAGACATCTTCGCCTCCGAGCACGGCTCGTGGAACAGGGCGGTTCGTACGGGCTACGAAGTGATTCGCGTGCCGCTGCATCATACCGGCCATTCCACCGGAGACTACGAGGACTTCCTCACCGGCTTCGTGCTTCCCAACGGAGATGTTTGGGGCCGTCCCGTTGGTGTGACGACTGCACATGACGGATCGTTACTCGTCACGGATGACGGGTCGAATTCCATCTGGCGAGTCTCCTATACCGGAAAGTAGTCGGTTTTCGAGGACTCCATTTCGAGGCCTGGGAGTCGAGGGCTTTGCGTTTCTAGACACTGCTGGGATCGACGCGCAGCGGCTTCCCACGCCTCCGGTGGGGCGGGTTGGGGTTCAACGCAGATTTCAGACAGTGCGCTTCCACGCCGCGGGCGCGTCAAACTGGGGTATTCTCAAGGTGAGGAACCCACTCTGAGCGCCGGCGCCCCAGCGAAGCGATTCTCCGTGGTGCTGATCAAACCGTCGCACTACGACGACGACGGCTATCCGATCCAGTGGTTCCGTTCCGCCATTCCCTCCAACACTCTCGCCGTCATGTACGGGCTCGCGCTCGAATGCAAGCAGCGGAGGGTGCTGGGCGACGACGTCGATATCGAGGTCTCGGCCCTGGACGAAACCAATACGCGGGTCCGCCCGGACCGGATCGCGCGGCGCCTTCGCGGCGGACGAGGCATGGTCGCCCTGGTGGGCGTGCAATCGAATCAGTATCCGCGGGCTATGGATCTGGCGCGCAAGTTCCGCGCGGCGGGCGTCACGGTATGCCTGGGCGGGTTTCACGTTTCCGGCGTGCTCGCGATGCTGCCCGAGATCACGCCGGAGTTGAAGGAAGCGCTTGCTCTCGGCGTCTCCCTTTACGCCGGCGAAGCGGAGGGCCGCTTCGACGAGGTCCTGCGCGACGCGTACCGGAACGCGCTCCAACCGGTCTACAACTACATGTCGGACCCGCCGTCGCTCGGCGGCGCAACCATGCCGATCCTGCCGGCATCGCGCGTCAAGCGCACCGCGGGCCGGCTGTCCAGCTTCGACGCGGGCCGCGGCTGTCCTTTCGTCTGCTCGTTCTGCACCATTATCAATGTGCAGGGGCGGAAGTCGCGGCGGCGCTCGGCCGACGATGTCGAGCGCATCGTCCGCACCAACCTGGCACAGGGCATCAACCGCTTTTTCATCACCGACGATAACTTTGCGCGGAACGCCGATTGGGAGAAGATCCTGGACCACCTGATCCTCATGCGGGAGGGGGAGAAGCTCAACATCAAGTTCATCCTCCAGGTGGACACCATGTGCCACCGCTTGCCGCACTTTATCGAGAAGGCCGGGCGCGCGGGCGTCGCGCGCGTGTTTATCGGCCTCGAAAGCATCGATCCGGACAGCCTGTTGAGCGCGGGCAAGAAGCAGAACAAGATCGCCGAGTATCGGAAGATGCTGCTCGCCTGGAAGCATGCGCGGGTGACCGTTTTCGCCGGATACATCCTCGGGTTCCCCAACGACACGCCGGAGTCGATCCTCCGGGATATCGAGATCATCCAGCGCGAACTGCCCATCGATCTGCTGGAGTTCCACTGCCTCACGCCGTTGCCGGGCTCCGAAGATCACCAGAAGCTGTATATGGCCGGCGCGTATCTCGATCCCGATCTCAACAAGTACGACCTGGAGCACGTCACCGCGGAGCATTCCACGATGTCGCGCGAGCAATGGGAGCGCGTGTACCAGGAGGCGTGGAAGGCGTACTACTCGGCCGGACACATGGAGACCGTGATGCGCCGTGCCGTCGCCACCGGGAGCAACGCGGGGAACATGCTGCTCCTGCTCACCTGGTACTGGCACTGCACCCAGATCGAGAAGGTTCACCCGCTCCAGGGCGGCTATCTGCGGCGCAAGTACCGCAAGGAGCGGCGGCCGACGCTGCCCCTCGAGAGTCCGCTGGCGTTCTATCCCCGCTATGTCGCCGATCTCGTGTGGAAACACATGCGGCTGGCAAAGCAGATCTGGCATTTGGCCCGGTTCCGGCGGAAGCTGAAGAGCGATCCGAACGCGCGCAACTACACGGACCTGGCGCTGAAGCCCGTCGCCGGCGACGAGTCCGAGACCTACCAGGTGCTTTCGCATACGAAGGCGCGCGAGGACGGCCTGGTGAAGATCAAGAGCTGAGGGCGAGCCTGAACGCCTGCCTTACTGAGCGCCCCTCGGAACTCCCATCGGTTTCGGCCACAGCGGCGGAAACGCACGGCCGGAGACGCGCTGCGCCGTTCGGATGCCGGGGGAGCGTTTTGCCCCGCACCTGGGTGCCGCAACGGTAACACGCTGGCGTGGTGGCACGGCGAGCCCGGCGGCTGACGGCCGATGGCTGCGGGCCTTACAATTGGTTTGAATGCGCCGGCGGTTCCTTTACGGGTTTGGCATCGTCCTGCTGATCCTTTCGGCGTCGCTCGTGATCTGGGAAGGGTCGTTCTCGTTCGGGGAGTATGCGCCCACCAGCCCCGAGCAGGCGCTGCTGTACTGGGCCGTTTCGACGCTGGTGTTCCTGCTGGTGGTCACCGTCGCCTTCATCCTCTTCCGCACCGGCATCAAGCTCTACATCGAGCGGCGCAGCAACCGGGAAGGCTCGCGCATCCGGACGAAACTGGTGATCGGCGCGCTGGCGCTCAGCTTCGTGCCGGTCTTCTTTCTGGTGCTCTGGAGCGTCTCGGTGCTCAATTTCAACCTTCGGAGCTGGTTCAGCCGGCCCACCGAGGGCGTGCGCGAGAACCTGGCGGATATCCTGGACATCCTCCAGCGCGACGCGCAGCAGGGCGCCACGGCGAATGCGGGCTGGCTGGCCGGGCGCGAGGATACGCGCCTCCTTCTGGCTGCGGGCGCCGGGTCGCTCGATGAAGTTTGCCGGCAGCGTGACGTCCCGGCGGCTACGCTCGTCGGCCCGGATGGAACGCGGGCGCTGGCAGTCTGCGGCGCGGGAGCGGGTGCGGGGCCGACGGCGCGTGCGCCAGTGCAGGCGGGGGGCAAGACGCTCGGCTACATCGTGGTTCCGGTTCGCCAGCGGCGGGACATCGCCGACAAGCAGGGCAATATCCGGAAGTACCTCAAGGAGTATGACCGCATCAACATAGACCGCCGCCGGTTCCGCAATTTCTACCTGATGCTGCTGGCGGCGATTTCGCTCTTCGTCCTGTACTTCGCCACCTGGCTGGCGCTGTTCCTGGCCAAGCAGATCTCGAACCCCATCTCGGCGCTGCTCGAGGCCGCCGGCCGTGTCCGCGCGGGGGACCTGGGCTACCGGGTCCGCGTGAAAGCCGTGGATGAACTGGCTACGCTGGTGCGCGCTTTCAATGAAATGACCTACGAGCTGGAGGCCAACAGCCGCGAACTGGAGATGAGGCGGCGGTTCACCGAAGCCATCCTCGAAAGCATTCCCACGGGCGTCATTTCGATCGCATCCGACGGCCGCATCCTGCGCGTCAACCGGGCCTGCCGCCAGATCTTCTCCGAAGAGAACGTGGCGTCCGCGTCGCGCCTGGAGGATCTCTTCACGCACGACGATACGGCCGAGCTGAAGTACATGATGAAGCGAGCGCGCCGCGCCGGTGCGACGCAGCGCCAGATCGAGCTGTCGGGCGCCCGCGGAACGCTGCAGCTTTCCGTGACCGTCGCCGCCCTCGAAGAGAAGGTGACTTCGGGCTTCGTGATCGTGATCGAGGACACCAGCGACCTGCTGCACATGCAGAGGCTGGCCGCGTGGCACGAAGTCGCCCGCCGCATCGCCCACGAAATCAAGAACCCGCTCACGCCGATCGCGCTGTGCAGCGAACGGATCGCCCGGCAGATCGACCGCCTGGAACTGCCGCCGGAGATCTCGCGCATCCTGCGGGAGTGCACGGCCACCATCGCCAACGAAGTCGAATCCGTCAAGACGCTGGTCAACGAGTTCACGCAATTCGCGCGTTTCCCGGCGGCCAATCCCACTCCCTGCGACGTCAACGAGATCGTCGAGAGCGCACTGAGCGTGTTCGCGGGACGCCTGGACGGTATCGAGATCCACAAGGATCTGGCGGCGGCCCTGCCGCCGGTGAACGGCGACCGCGAGCACCTCAAACGCGTGGTGGTGAACCTGGTGGATAACGCCGCGGAGTCGATGCAGGACTCGCTGCTGAAGCATCTGTGGGTGACCACTCAGGCCTCCGGCGCCGAGACCATCGAGCTGACCGTTGCCGACACCGGCTGCGGGATTTCGCCCGAGGACAAGGACCGGCTCTTCCTGCCCTACTTCTCGACCAAGGGCCGGGGCACCGGGCTGGGCCTGGCCATCGTGAGCCACATTCTCTCCGAGCACCGCGGCGCCATCCGCGTCGAGGACAACCGCCCGCAGGGCGCGCGCTTCATCGTCGAGATTCCCGCCATCCAGGCCGCCGAAACCGAATCCAGATCCGCGGAGGCGCGCGCATGAGGCCGCCTCGCATCCTGGTGGTGGACGACGAGCCGGGCATCCGGCAATCGCTCTGTGGCGTGCTTGAGGACGAGGGCTACCGGACGCAGGCCGCCGAGAGCGGCGAGGCCTGCCTGGCGGAGCTCGCCCGCGGTCCCTATGACCTGGTGCTGCTGGACGTGTGGCTGCCCGGCATGGACGGGCTCGAGGCGTTGGCGCGCATCCAGGAGATGCCCTTTGCGGAGCGTCCCGTGGTGGTGATGATTTCCGGACACGGCACCATCGAAACGGCGGTGAAATCCACCAAACTGGGCGCCTTCGATTTCCTCGAAAAGCCGCTCACCATCCCCAAGGTTTCGATCGCGGCCAAGAACGCCATCCAGCACCGGCGGCTGCAACTCGAAAACGAACGCCTCAAGGATGACGGCGGCGAGAAGTACCGCATCATCGGCGAAAGCGTGCCGATGAAGGCGCTGCGGCAGCAGCTCGGGCTGATGTCGGGCACCAACGGGCGAGTGCTGATCTACGGCGAGAGCGGCACGGGCAAGGAGCTGGCGGCGCACGCCATCCACGCCATGAGCCGGCGCGCGGCCGAGCAGTTCGTCGAAGTCAACTGCGCGGCCATCCCGGAGGAGCTGATCGAGAGCGAGCTGTTCGGGCACCGCAAGGGCAGCTTCACAGGCGCGAGCAGCGACAAGATCGGCAAGTTCCAGAAGGCCGACGGCGGCTCGCTGTTCCTGGACGAAGTGGGCGACATGAGCCTCAAGACCCAGGCCAAAGTGCTCCGAGCGCTCGAGGAGCAGCGCTTCGAGCCGGTGGGCGCATCCGAGTTCGTGCAGGTGGACGTGCGCGTGATCGCCGCCACTAACAAGCACCTCGAGGAGGAGATCGAGCGCGGCAACTTCCGCGAGGACCTGTTCTACCGGCTGAACGTGATCCCCTTCTACGTGCCGCCGCTGCGCGAGCGCCGCGAGGACATCCCGCTGCTGGCCGGCTACTTCCTGAACGAGTTCACCACCGCTTACGGCCGCAAGCCCAAAGAGCTCTCGCCCGAAGCCTACGCGCTGCTCCAGGAATACTACTGGCCGGGCAACGTCCGCGAGCTGAAGAACCTGATGGAGCGGATCGTGATCATGAATCCGCAGGCTCGCGTGGAGGTGCGGCACATCCCGCTGAACCTGGCCCGCCGGGCGTCTTCCGAGCGCGGCGCCGGCCGCTTTGCCAGTCTGCAGGAGGTGCGGGAATCGGCCGAGCGCGAGTACATCCTGAAGAAGCTCGACGAGACCCACGGGAACGTCAGCCGGACTGCGGAGCTGCTGGGGCTCGAGCGCAGCAACCTCTACCGCAAGATGAAGGCTCTGGGGATTGCGCCGAAAGAGGGGGCGTAGCGCTCCGCTGCCCGCTGCGGCCCGATCCGGCGCCGGCCGTGGACGCCCCGCTCCTTCGCATTGTGCCCCGCGCTCGCTCTGATGTACCATCGCCGCATGGAGAAGATCTACGAAGAGCTGAAAGTCGTGGGCAAGGACCTGGCCGACAAGGTGGGCGATCTCATCCACGAAGGCAGCGTGCGCCGCCTGATCATCAAGGACGACAAGGGGCACACGTTTATGGAGGTGCCGCTGACGGTGGCCGCCATCGGTGCCATCATCGCACCGCTGCTCGCGGCCGTCGGAGCGCTGGCCGGGATGGCCGCGCACTTCACCATCGGCGTCGAGCGCGTTCCCGAGCCGCCCCCGCCGCCGGCGCCTGCGGAAACCGCCTGAGCCGGCCGCGCCTATTCGTGCCGCAGGGCCGTTGCGGGATCCACTCGCAACGCCCTTAGAGTGGGCGCCAGCGTGGCGAGTGCGGCCACCAGCGCAAGGCCGCAAGCCACCGCGAGAAAGTTCGCGGGGTCGGTCGCGCGCACCTCCGGAACCAGAAACATCGATAGCGGACGCACCGCGAATACCGCCACGAACAGGCCGATCGCCGCGCCTGCCGCCACCAGCCGCGCGCTCTCGCCCGCCACCATCGCCAGGACCTTCGCCGGCGTCGCCCCCAGCGCGACTCGAATGCCGATCTCCCGAATGCGCCGGCTCACCGCATAGAGCAGCACGCCGTAAAGCCCGATCGAGGCCAGCGCCAGCCCGAGCAGCGACATCGCCCCGAAGACCGCGGCGCCGGCCCGGCTCGGCAGCAGCAAGGGTTGAAGCGCATCGTGCATGGTTTTGGTTTGGACGCCGGCCGCCGGGTCCAGCGCCGCCAGCGTCGTATTCACCGCGTGAACCAGGGGCTCGGGCGATCCGTTCGCCCGCACCAGGAAACTGACGAGAGGCGATTGGTTCAGTGTGTTCTGAGCGTAGGGTCTATAGACCGCCAGCGCGTTCTCCTCCCACAACAGGGAGTACTTGCTGTTGCGTGCGACGCCGGCGATCCTCACTTCCTCCCCACCGGGCAGCAGGACGGTGTGGCCCACCGGGTCGGCGTTGCCGAACAGGAGCCGCGCCAGATTCTCGTTCAGAATCGCGACCGCGGGCGCTCCGGGACGGTCCCTTTCGAGAAAGTCGCGCCCTCGCAGGATGGGAATCCGCATGGTCCGGAAGTAGTCCATACCCACCGAGTTCATGTTGTAGGTGATCCGTGTCGCGTGGCGGCTCGTGTCCGCGCGAACGTCTCCGGAAGCCCAGATGGGCATCGCCGCAGCCACGCCGCGCGCGAGCGACGCGGCCTCCACTCCGGGGAGCGCGCGTAGCCGCGCCAGCGCCGCCTCGGTCAGCGTATGGAATCTCTCCGGCGTACACCGCTGCTCGCCGAAAGTCGCCCAGACCGTGTGCGCCGTATCGAATCCCAGGTTCAGACGAGTGGCGTGCGAGAGGTTCCGGATGAATAGCAGCCCGCCGCTCAGCAGCACCAGGGAGAGGGCCAGTTGTCCCACCACCAGCGCGTTCCGCAGCGACCAGCGGCGTCCTCCATCCCGGCCGTCCCGATTCTTGAGGGCCAGGCCGATCCCGGCGCGCGTGCCCTTGATCGCTGGAGTGAGCCCTACCGCGAGCGTCACCGCGGCGGCGATCCCGATGGAATAAGTCAGGAGGCGCCAATCCGGCTGGATCGTGAACTCGAACCACTGCATGGGCAGCCGCATGCCGCTGATCAGCCTGGTGAGAAAAACGTCCAGCAGCAGACCGCCGACGGTGCCGCAGCCCGCCAGCAGGAGGCTCTCGGCGAGCAACTGGCGGACGATGCGGCCGCGGCCGCCGCCCAACGAAAACCGGATGGCGAGTTCCTGGGAACGGCTGAACGACCGCGCCAGCAGCAGGCTCGACACGTTCGCGCACGCGATCAGCAGCACCAGTCCCACCACCACCATCAACATGCCGAAGAAAGCGGCCACCGGCATCATCGAGAACCCGGAACCGCTGTGCAGCAGACGTTCCAACCCACCGACGCCGGAGACGCCGACGCCTTTCGCCCACTTGCGATTCGCGTCCGGGACCGCGCGGTCCATTTCCCGGCAGAGCGACTCCAGGCGCGCGCGGGCGGCCTGGTGGCTCATTCCCTCCGGTAGTCGCGCATAGACCATGACTTCCCCCGGGTCCGTGGGAACGAACAGGTCCGGCATGAAACCGAACCCCACCAGGGTGCGATGCCCGCGCGGCAGGACGCCGATCACGGTGAACACACGGCCACTCAGCACCAGCTTGCGGCCGAGCACGTTCGGATCCGCGCCCAGATGCCGTCTCCAGAACCCGTCGGTGAGGACCGTCACATCGACGTCGCCCTTCTGAATGGGCCTGCCCATCGCGAGCGGAACGCCGGTCACTTGGAAGAAGTCCTCGGTCAGGCGCGTCGCCGCCAGCTTGTAGGATGTGTCTCCGTCGGTCCAGTAGGTCACCATCTGGATGTTGATTCCGGCGACTCCTTCGAAGACGTGAGCGTCTCGAAGGAAGCGGTACTGCGTCATCGGAATCCAATCGCCGCTGCCGAACGAGATCTGCGCCAGCGACCGCGGATCGCGGCAGGAGGGCTGGCTGAAGAGGACCTCCATGGCAACGCTGAAGATGGTGGTGTTGGCGCCGATTCCCAGCGCCAGACAGCAGATCGCGGTCAGCGCGAAGGATGGATTGCGGCGGAAGACCCGTGCGGCGTAGTGCAGGTCAGAGCTCAGGTCCTCGAGCCAGCGGAACTGCCAGGCGGAGCGCGTGTCCTCGCGGGCGCGCAGGCTCGATCCGAACTCGCGCTGGGCGCGCAGGATGCTCTCGGCGCGCGGAACGCCCTCCCGCTCCAGTTCGTCCGCGCGGGACTCGATGTGAAACTGCACCTCGTCTTCCAGTTCCCGCTCGAACCGGGAGCGGCGGCCCAGGTGGCCAAGGCGGCGTGCGGCCTCTCTCCAGAAAGCCATCTCGGGTTTCCTCTCTCAGACCGTGCGCATCACGAGCTGGATGGCCCGCACCATGCGAGCGAACTCGCCCGTTTCCTTTTCGAGCTGCCTGCGGCCCTCCGGCGTCAGCCGGTAGAAGCGCGCCTTGCGGTGGTTCTCGGAAATGCCCCATGCCGCCGCCAGCCATCCCTTGACCAACATGCGGTTGAGCGCGGGATAGAGCGATCCGTCCTCGATTTCGAGACCGTCGCGCGATGCCTCCTTGATGCGCTTGGCGATGGCGTAGCCGTGCAGGGGGCCGCGGCTCAGCGTCCGCAGGATCAGCAGGTACAGAGTGCCGGGTAGAAGTTCGGGGCTGGCGGAGGGTTCCATTTAAGCCTTTCTGAACTAGGTATAGTCCAGACAAGGGAGAATGTCAAGCCCCCGCCGGCCCGCAAGCCGCGCGGAGGCGCCGCAGCCGGAGCATGTGAGAAGATCGAGCTAGAGTCTTCGCACCCATGCACACACCGCGCTGCACGATCCTCGTTCTGCTCGGGGCGCTGTCGCTCCGCGCCCAGAACCTGCCCGAATTCGAAAAGCGGGTCACCGAGTTCACGCTCGCCAACGGGCTCCACTTCATCGCGCTCGAACGGCACGACGCTCCCGTCGTCTCCTTTCACACCTACGTGAACGCGGGCTCGGCCGACGACCCCTCCGCACGGACCGGCCTGGCGCACATGTTCGAGCACATGGCGTTCAAGGGCACCGAAGCGATCGGCTCGAAGAACTACGCCGAGGAGGAGAAGGCGCTCCAGGCGGTCGAGTTGGCCTACGACCGGCTTGACGCCGAGCTGGCCAAGGGTTCCGCCGCTTCGCCCGAGCGCCTGCGCGCGCTCGAAGACCAGGTCCGCCTCGCCGCCGCGAAAGCCGAGAGCTACGCGGCGGTCAATGCCTACCCGCGCATCATCGAGGAGAACGGCGGCGCCGACCTCAACGCGGAAACCGGCGAGGATGCGACCGAGTACTTCTACAGCCTGCCTTCGAATCGCATCGAGCTGTGGTTCCTGCTGGAGTCGCAGCGCTTCCGTGCCCCCGTTTTGCGGGAGTTCTACAAGGAACGCGACGTGGTGCGCGAGGAGCGCCGCATGAGGGTGGAGTCGAATCCCGAGGGCAAGCTCTCCGAGATGCTGCTGGCCACCGCCTTCGCCGCCCATCCTTACCGCCAGCCCACCGCCGGCTGGGCGAGCGACATCGAGCACCTGCGCGTGGCCGACGCGCGCGCGTTCTTCGCGAAGTATTACGCGCCGGCGAACATCGCCATCGGCATCGCCGGCGATCTGAATCCGGCCGAGGTCCGGCGTCTCGCCGAGAAGTACTTCGCCCCGCTGCCCGCACGCCCGCTGCCTCCCGCGCTGCCTGCGGCCGAGCCCAGGCAGGAGGGGGAAAAGCGCGTCGCGGTCGAGACGCCCAGCCAGCCCTTCGTCGGCATCGCCTGGAAGCGCCCGGACCAGCAGGATCGGGACGACCCGGTTTTCGACGTCGTCGCCACCATCCTCGATAGCGGCCGGACGGGCCTGCTTTATCGGGAACTGGTGCGCGACCGCAGAATTGCGCTTTCGGCTTCCGCCACCGCCACGTTTCCGGGCGGCAAGTATCCCAACCTGTTCCTGATCTGGGTGGCGCCCTCCTCGGGCCACACCAACGAGGAGAACGAGAGGGCCGTGTACGGAATCGTAGAGCGTCTCCGCGAAAAGGAAGTGGACCCGCAAACGCTGGCCCGCGTCAAGATCAAATTGCGCGCCTCCGTCCTCCACCAGCTCGACAACAATCCCGGCATGGCCGACCAGCTCGCTTTCTTCTACGTCAACTACGGCGACTGGAAGAAGCTCTTCACTGGCTTGGGCGACATCGACAAGGTCACCGCGGCTGACGTCCTGCGCGTGGCGCGCCAGTACTTCGTAGAAAGCGGCCGCACCGTGGCGTTCACGGTCGCGCCCAAGGGAGGTGCGCAATGAGAGCGCGACGCTTGGCTTTATCGATTCTTTTTGCCGTCGCCATATTCGCACAGGCGCCGGCGGACCTCAAGTTCCCGCCGCTCGCGCCCGTGCGCATCCCTCGCATAGAGAGGTTCACGCTCGCCAACGGCCTGCGGGTCTTCCTGCTCGAGAACCACGAGCTGCCTTTGGTGAACGGCTTGGCGCTGGTCCGCACCGGTAACCTCTTCGATCCGCCCGCCAAGGTCGGCCTGGCCACCCTCACCGGCATGGTGATGCGCACGGGCGGCACTCGGGCCAGAACCGGCGACCAGCTCGACGAGGATCTCGAAAACATCGCCGCCGAGGTCGAAAGCGACATCGCCGAGAGTTCCGGCGAGGTCAAGTTCTCCGCCCTCAGCGACAATACGGACGCGGTTCTGAGCGTCTTCCACGACGTGCTCACCGAGCCCGAGTTCCGCCAGGAACGGATCGACCTCGCCAAGTCGCAGCTCCGCGACCAGATCGCCCGCCGCAACGACGATCCGGAGGCCATCGCCGCGCGCGAGTTTGCCGGCCTCGTGTATGGCAAGGGAACGCCCTACGGCTGTCAGATCGAGTATTCCACCCTCGCCCGGATCCAGAGAGAGGACCTGGTCGCGTTCTACAAGCGCTACTTCTTCCCCGCCAACATCATGCTGGCCGTTTACGGCGATTTCTCCGCGCCCGCGATGAAGGCCAGGATCGAGAAGCTCTTCGGCGGCTGGGACTACCGGCAGGCGTCCGTGCCGCAGTTCCCCGCGGTCGAGGACGTGCCGCACCCCGGCGTCTACCTTGCCACCAAGGAAGACGTGAACCAGACGGTCTTCGCGGTGGGCCAGCTCGGCGGCGTGCTGCGCGATCCGAACGCCCCCGCTCTTGAGATCATGGCCGACGTCCTCGGCGGCGGCTTCTCGAGCCGCCTGTTCAAACTCGTCCGTACCTCGCTCGGTTACGCTTACGGCATCGGCGCCGGCTGGGATGCGGCCTACGACCACCCCGGACTGTTTGCGATCTCCGGCAGCACCAAGTCCGCGACTACGACCGAGACGCTCGAAGTGGTGCGCCAGGAGGTGGAGCGCATCCGAACGTCCGAGGTCACGGCGGAGGAACTCGAAACGGCGAAGCAGAGCAGCCTGAACAGCTTCGTCTTCCACTTCGACTCGCCCCACAAGACGCTGTCCCGCGTGCTGCGCTATCAGTATTACGGCTACCCGGAGGACTTCGTCTTCGAGTACCAGAAGGCCCTGGCCGCCGTCACCCCGGCAGACGTACTGAGCGTGGCGAAGAAGTACCTGCATTCCGATGCGTTCACAACCGTCGCCATCGGCAACCCCAAGGCTTTCGGCCAGCCGCTCGGCGCACTGGGAGCGAAGGTGCAGCCCCTCGATCTCACCATCCCGCCGCCGGCCGAAGGCGGTCAGTCGGCTCGCTGAGGGGTGCAGTTCAAGGGCGCGCCTGTCGTCCGAAGCGGAAGCCCACCACTTGTTCGAACGGCTGGCCCTCCGTGGGCAGCGCCGGCATTTCCGCGGTCTGGCCCGTGTATCCGCTGGCGATCTGGAAGTGCAAACCCACTTCGCTCTTGCCGGCCAGGAAGCTTCGCACCAGCGCACCCCGGTATTCCCGCACGGGAACGCTCGCGAATCCATCCCCCAGCGGCTTGCGCCCCACTTCCTCGAACTCCGCCCGCGCATGCAGACGAAACGGCAGCCAATCGAGCGTCCCCAGCACGTCCGCAATCGGCCGCGGAGCCTCCGGCACCGGCGCGCCGCCGGCCAGATCGCGCGCGTCGGCTTTCGATACCGAAGTTTGCAGAAGCGCTCCACGAAAGTAATGACGGGCGGACATGGCGATGTACCGGTTCCGGCTCGGACCTTCGTCGAATTCGAGGCCGGTGTCGGGGCCGCAAGCAAGGCCGCCACGAACAGCGCCGGTGCTCGCACAGGTCCCCTGTCGCACAGGTCCCCAGTTCGCACAGGCCCCCAGTTCGCACAGGTCCCCAGTTCGCACAGGCCCCCCATCCAGGATGCGGCGTTTCATGTAGAATCTAGACGAGAGCCGTGTGGGCCGACGAGCGCCTGTGCGGATCCGTGCGGGATGCCGGGCGAACGGCATCCCTGAAAGGGGACGACCGATGGCAGACACTACCCTCTCGTTGAAGATGAAGCTGAATACAGGTCCGGTCCGGCTGAACCCACAGCCTCTCCCACCCTTTACCGACACAGAGTTCCAATTCCAGATGATGCCGCCCAGGATGACGGGTCTGTCGCTATCCACAGATCCGCACTCGAGCGGACAGCAGCACCCTCCGATCACGATTCGGAAACACGACCAGTCGCCCAAGAGCGGCTCCACCTCCGGGAAGTTGCACGATCTGCACGGCCCTACACTCTTCCAGAGCGCCTATCTCGCAGACGGGCAGTTGGGAGACGCCGTGATTGAGGTCGCCCAACTCGATTCGGGCGGGGTGCCCTACCTAACTCACACCATCGAGCTGAAAAACGTCCGGGTACTCGAAGTCGTCCCGTCGCAGAGTTCCCCCGGAAGACCGTGTGAGGACGTGACCCTGGCGTTTGAAGAAGTGATCGTCAACGGGGTACCCAACGGGATACCCATCGGAATCATCTAGCAGGGGCGGGAGTAGAGCACTGCTTTTTCGCGGGCCAGCGCGACGTTGACGAGGGCCGGTGCGACAGGGTCGAGGCGTGCGCGCTCGGGCGGAAGCGCGCCAGGCCGGGAAGGTTGGCCAGATCGAGCGACCCGATGGCGCTGCCCGGAGCGATCCGGCGCGAGATGACGGCGGCTTCCGGCTTGCCGATCGGCGAGGCGATCACACTGGACCGGATCGT
>Ga0182017_10001727_pt1 | contig 16793 bp, 20 predicted proteins | sample 712E3DmetaG_FD_120492 | JGI IMG/M metagenome (GOLD analysis project Ga0182017, IMG submission 120492) | Permafrost microbial communities from Stordalen Mire, Sweden - 712E3D metaG | ecosystem: Environmental > Terrestrial > Soil > Wetlands > Permafrost | place: Sweden: Stordalen | collected... | reverse complement strand
TCAACATGAGAAAAACTCTTTTTTAGGTGGTCAATTTGCTCCGGCGAAGGGTGGTCAATTTAGTCCGGCCAGAGGTGGTCAGTTTGCACCGGTGCGAGGTGGTCAATTTGTCCGTTTTTTCCAATTTGGATTAATCCAATTTTTATAATCTTCACGCTGTTTTAGTGTGAGTTTTTCAATATTTACCGTTTGGTCAATATAAAGTATCTCATTCCAAGTATCTATTAATATCTGGCCTAATTTCATATAGATTTCATGGTTTAACAGGTCAGATAAATAGTTAATGCCAATACTATTTAGTTCTGCCATTTTTAAATATTTATCCTCAACACGAAGTAATTGGCTGGTTTGGTTATATTGTTTCGACTTATCGTATGTTTTAATAATAAACTGCTGGTGCACACATACTATGTAATCAGAGTTTGGGTGTGATACGTGCTTAAAAGGTTCTCTTTTGTGGTTAACAATGTTCTTTAATACTTCCTTAGTTGGTATTGGAGGTATTAGATTTACTCCAAATTCAAGATTTTCAATTTTAACGGTATTTAAGTCGAAACCAAATAGTTTTTGCCATTTATGTATAACTTCAATTACTTCACTCATATAGAAATTATCGTAATTATATAAACCATTGTTTTTAAACTTGTGCAATGAGCCTGAAATAATTACAACTCCACTATTGTAAACACGAATAGTTAAGCCCTTATACTTTGCTTCTTTGCCGTCTTTTATTTCGGCTGTGCTATCTGAAACTTTTAATACAAAATCAAAGATTGGGTTTTGAATTAATTGCCCTGCAAAACCTGGATTTTTAATTAATAGTTTGATACCGTCAATCATTGGATAAAAATTATCGTACTCTCTGTTTTTTATTGTTTAACAGTTCCAATGTGCCAGGTAAATCAATAATTAGTTTACGACCGTGCTGTGTATATTTCACAAAGCCTGAATTTTTCCACATTTGAAAAGTAACCGGGCTTACATGGAAATATTCAGAACCTTCACGAATACTATAAGCATATTGTTTTTGTGGCTCTGAAACCTGGATTTGATGAGGCTGAGGCATTACAGATAATTCGGCCTTTATAGTTCCAATAAGTTCACCTACGGTAAGGGTGAAGGCTGGTTTGTCAAATAGAGAATTAGTCATATTGTCAGAATTAAATTTTCTGACAACAAATTTAAACCTTAAACATATTTTAATGTATTGATTAATAGATTATTATAATAGTAAAATAATGTTTATTAATTGCATTTTTGTTTTTATAATAATCTTATAATCTGTATTTTTAAATTAATTACTCGTAAATGCTATTAAGTTTACTCGTAAATAGTTCATAAATCAAACCTTTTTTGCTTTGTATTTTTGCAATTCTCAAATTATCAAGTATCTTTTTTCTGGTCTTCTTTATGTCAAATATGAAGTTATTCAACATATATTCAGGAATCTTTTTAGAATCAATTTCAATAATTTTATTTTTTATGAATGATTCAATAATAACGTACAACATCCAAATAGAATCTTTCCATTCTATACCTTTACCAACATAATTACCATTTAAAAGTTTTGTAAAATCCTCACTCAAAGCATTATTTAAAATTGCTTTACCTTCATTGTACTCAGTATTACAAAGTAATGTTATAATGTTGGCTCGATTATGTTTAGAGTTTGTTTCGCACAGCGTTTTATTCTTTTCGTTTATTATGCCTTGCTGTTTTTTTAACCAATCATAATATTTTGCACTTGCCATGCCTTGAATAATCTGCATTTCACCTGCACTCGATAATTGTTCAAAATATTCTTTTGGCAGGTCTTTTTTATCATATTTTGTTTTAATTGCATCAATAATAATATTAGTATTATTCCTATCAAAATGAAAATATGATGGTTCGTAAACTTCAAAATTTCCTTTAATAGCCATGTCCCAACCAAGTTTAAAAAATGGATATAGTTCTATATCACTATCATAATAATGACTACCTGAAATATTATCTCTTTTATTTTCTAATGTCTTTAATTCATATTCAATTAAGGCACTTGGACTAACAGAAGCCTCACAATCACAATTAAAGCCAGTTGTATAATGTTTAAAATAAAATTCAAAGTCCTTTGTTACATTGTGTGTTGTTATAACTTTATTGGATGGCCATATTTTTTCGTGATCAATCATTTCAAAAAAATGATAAAAATTAAATCAAATTAATAACATTAGTTTATTAAATTAAACTGCCTGAATGTTTACACTAAATGTTGCGCCCAAAGCATGAACCATTTTAGCAATGGTTTCAATTGTCAGGTTGCGGCTTCCATTTTCTATTTTCGATATTTGGGTTTTGTCTATGCCTACCATTTCGGCTAATTGTTGCTGAGTTATGTTTTTATCCTGTCGCAATTGCTTCAATTGGTATGCAATAACTGCCGATTGTACTTTGGCATCAAACTTATCACGTTTAGGTGTCCCTTTTACACCAATATTTTTGTCCAATAATTCATCATGCGATACTGTTTTCATAATTTTTTATTTAAATAAATAGTCCTTATTTTTTCTGCTTTGTTTATTTCTTTTTGTGGTGTCTTGCCTGTTTTCTTAATAATACCATGTGTACATACTACATAAGAGTTTCTTTTATTGTCCCAGAAAGCAAATAACCTGTACTTAATTCGCCTGTATAATATCTTAAACTCCCAAATATTAGTCCCTGTGAGTTTCTTAAATACTTCCGGGTCTTTAGTTTGTTTGGCATAATCAATAATATAAAGAAGTTTCTCTTTACTTTTCTTATCCAGATTTTCAATAAATTCAGCCGCTTCTGATAAATATTCAACATTAAAATATTCCATACAAAGTTAATTTAAAGTTGCAATATAATGCAACATTCTATTGTTAAATCAAATTTATTACTTCAGTTTTTTGCTCATCTTCAATATCATAATAACGTGAAAATGCCTTACTGGTCTTACTGTGGCCTGTCATACTTGCTATGACTGAATCTTTAGCTTTCTTATGCAAGATACTTATAAATGTTCGTCTGGCAAGATGTGAAGATGCTATGTCAACAAGTGATTTACTTTCTTCTATCCCAGTTAATGGGTTTAATCTTATAACTTGCCTTTTCAATTTGCAATGTTTGAATAAATCTTTTAAATATAGATTATACTTAACATCACTAATGAAAGGTAGAATTGTATCACTTTTTGAATATTTGTTTAAAATTTGCCTTGCTTTATCATTAATTGGTATACTTACTGGGCTTGGACTTTCTTCTTTTGTCTTTGTTGGAATATACTGAATAAAACCATTGATAATATTTGTTTTGGTCAATCGCATTAAATCAGAAACCCGGCAACCGATACAACATTGAAAAACAAAAATATCCCTTACCTTATCAAGTCTGGAATTATCCGATAAATCTTTATTATAAAGTAGTTCAAGTTCATTTTTTGTTAATGCAATTGGTCGTCCATATCTTTCAGATTCAATTTTATATTTATTAAATGGATCTGTTTTAATCCAGTCTTTCATTACTGCAAATTTGAAGAAAGTACGTAATCGCTTCATGTTATTTGAAATAGTATTGTTTCCTTTATTTTCACAAGACCTTAAATAATTTTCAAAAAGGTTTAATGTGTCATGCGTAATGTCATTAATATTTCTATCAGTTTTTAGAAATTTATTGAAATGTCGGAAACTAACATTAATTTGCTTTAACATTCCCGGACTAACTGAGATCAAAGACTTATAAATCTCAAAACAATAGTTAATGCTTTGCTTATTAGCCTTAACTATATTTTTTTTATCTACTTTCTTTAACTCATTGCGGAAAATCTCAATTGTTAAGCCCTTTTTAAGAACATCGTATTCATTATAAATCTTGGCAGCTTCATTTTTTAAGTTGCTTAATTTTTGATTAATAAACGATGAGGTAAGGCCGTCTTCATTCAGATTATTTTTCTTTACTTCCTGATCATCCTTATTCCATTTTATAAAGTCTATGCGATAACCTGTATAATATTTCAATCGTGATCCATCAAACCAAACCAGCATATTAATAGGCAAGTTTTTCTTGTTGCCCTTTCTGCTTTCGAGATAGAAGTTAATTTTCAAACTCATAGTGTACGTATTTTATTCAAATTTACGTACACTTTTTGATTAAATCTAATGAAATGTAATAATATTTACTATATCTTTGACCAATATTTTAGCCTTATTTATTGGTTTATGCAACGTTCTTTTTAATTTTGATGAAATATAATGAAACTAAAAAAGTAATCCTGTCCGGATCACTTTTAAAGGTTAAAATTTTATATTAAATATTTAAAATTGAATTTATTTTATCCAAAGGGAAATATTATAAAACTCGACCTCTGATTTAATTATTGATCCCTTTTACCGCGTAAAAATTTTTTGGATTTATAATCAGTTCCATTGATTCCTTTGAATGCGGCACAGTTCCGGATTTATGAAACAGATGATATTGTATAGCCTCATTGGTAAGCTTCATAATTCTATATCCTTTAATTTTAAACCGCTGACTCAGATTTATATCCTCTAAACCTCTTCCGATTATATTTTCCTCGTAACCATTTACATCAATAAAATCCTGTTTATGTATTGAAAAATTCGATCCAAATGTCCAGTATTGTTTCGATGACATATTTACAATTTTATAGATATAAGGCAAATATAATCCGCGGTTTCTGTCTTTTGGTTCACAATTGCTCCACCAGAATTTATATCTTTCAAATTCTAAATTGTAAACTTTTTCGTTTGTCAGTTTATCCGTCAATTCCTGGTCAAACATAATGCGTCTTCCTGACAAAACATGTTTTATTTTGCGCCGTTTAAAATGCCTTTCGATAAATTTGTGATGAAGAATGCAATCGCCATCAATAAAAATTAAATATCCGGAATTGCTCCTTCGAACAGCTTCGTTAGCGATAATAGTTTTGCGGAATCCACTATTTTCATGCCATACATGTAATATCGTGTTTTTATATTTGCCTGCATATTTATTTATAACATCAGCTAATTCTCTACCGGAACCATCGTCTGCAATAACAATTTCGAAATCCATAAATGACTGTTTCAACAATGAAATAAAAATTTTTTCAAGATACGTAGCCTGGTTATAACAAGCTATTATTAATGAAACCAAAGGTTGTGAATTGGATGAATCATGCATTTTTAATAAATACAATTTTAGTTATTTCCCTATATTTTACTTTATGAATCTGAATATATGTATCGTTTTTCACAAAGTTAAAATTTAATTTCCCAATATTTAATAGACCGAAATTAGTTCCAGGTAATATTTCATTGGTTTTTTGGACTTCTTAAATAAATAACAAACCATATTTTGAATTATATTCCATAATTTGGCATTCGGAAAACTAATATTCTGAAATTATATGATTAAAATTGAAGTGGCCAAAAAAAAGGAATTGCCTTTAATTTTAAAATTATACGCTGCTGAAGATATTGACAATGGGAAAGTTTTGTCCGTGCCTGAAGCAGAAGCAATTTTTATGAAAATGATGACCTCTCCAAATTATAAATTGTTTGTAGCAAAATACGAAGGAGCAATTGTGGGTACTTTTGCATTGGCAATTATGGACAATCTGGCCCACCTGGGAAAATCTTCCGGCCTTGTTGAAGATGTTGTTGTTGCCAAAGAAATGCGTTCAAAAGGAATAGGTAAAAAAATGATGGAATATGCACTTGATATTTGTAAAGAAAATAATTGTTACAAAATGTGCCTTTCGAGTAATTTAATCCGCAAAAGGGCGCATAGCTTCTATGAGAATCTTGGATTCAAAAAGCATGGGTATAGCTTTTTAATAGAGATATAAATAAAATATAGTTGCCACTAAGACACAAAGGCACCAAGAAACACAAAAAGATAATTTGTGAATCTTAGTGTCTTTGTGGCAGTGATTTATATTATTCAACACTCAAATTACTTTTACGATAATTTTAAATAATTATAAAAATAGTTGTATAACTATAAATATAGTCATATATTTGTGCCATGGAAAATAAAGAATTGACAAAAGCTGAAGAACAGATAATGCAGTACCTCTGGATGTTAAACAGGGGCTTCTTAAAGGATATCGTTGATTGTTTCCCCGACCCAAAACCGGCTTATACTACAATTTCTACGGTTATAAGGGTTTTGGTAAAAAAGGGTTTTATCGCGTACAACACTTTTGGGAAAATTAACCGGTACTATCCTTTGATATCTAAAAGTGACTACTTTCAGAACCATGTAAATCAAATAATTAACAATTTCTTAAATGGTTCTGCGCCTAAGTTTGCTTCATTTTTTGCAAACGAAAAATTAAACATTTCTGAACTGAAAGAAATTAAACAGATTGTAGAAGAACAGATAAAAATGCTTAAAAAACGAAAACGATGATACTATTTATAATATATCTCTTAAAGGTTAGCTTGTGCCTCGTTTTGTTTCATTGTCTTTACGCAATGTTGTTCAAACGTACTACTTTTTTTCAATTGAACCGTTTTTATTTGTTGTCAGGCTTGCTTCTATCTTTTATTATACCGCTTGTCCGGTTCCCTATGCTTAATTTTAATGCGAATCTGGCAATACCATATTCATTTAAAAACGAATTGGCATTTCCGGATTTTGATTTATCTGCATTCAAATCCTCTGTAGCAAATGCTCACACAAATATTTTATTTTCCATAATTACATTTATTTATATCGTGGGTTTTGTATTTATGTTCTTCAGGTTATGTTTTTCAGTTTATAAGGTATTACAAATTCAAAAAAAATCAGAGTCGATTTATTCAGGTAAAATCCGGGTTGCACTGACAAAGGTATCATATGCTTTTTCATACTTCAATACTATTTTCATTCCGGCCCGGATTGCAGATCCTGATGAAAGAAAGATAATTGTCAATCATGAGATTTCTCATATAAAACAATTACACTGGTTTGATTTGATTTTAACTGAAATTGCATTTACCTTACTTTGGTTCAATCCTTTTGTCATTCTTTATAAAAACTCACTCAGGTTACAACATGAATACCTTGCGGATGTTGAAGCAATTAATCGTGGCACTCATCATGAAGACTATCTAAGATGTCTGTTGAAAGGGATTCAATACCGGAATTTGTGTGGGTTAACAAATCAGTTTTATTGTAAAACCATTAAAAAAAGAATTCTTATGATAACAAAATATCAAACATCAAAAAGACATATTTTAAGATATTTATTATTTGTTCCTGTTACAGGTATCTTAATGTTTATGTTTTCAAATTGTCAGAAATCACCTGCAGCCATTTTAAACATGCAGAATAAAAGTGTTGGTATAAATGTTCCTGATATTTCACCAGTGGATATTAATAAAGTAAAATTAACATCCGGATATGGAGAAAGAATAAATCCTATTACAAAGAAAAAGCAATTTCATTATGGTGTGGATTTGGCCTTGAATGAAGGAGAAAATGTTTTTGCAACTGCATCCGGAATAGTAATTTCAGCCGGGTTTGATACCTTGAAAGGTAACTTTGTACTTATTAAACATGACAATTCATATTCGACATTGTATTCAAAATTAAAAGTATCCAAAGTTCACCAGGGTGAAATAGTTAACAAGAACCAGGTAATAGGACTTGTGGGTCAAACCGGTCTGGCAACCGGACCGCATTTGCATTACGAGGTTTATAAAAATGGGGTAAACGTAAATCCGTCAGATTATATGCCAAAAAAATAAAAAATTGAATTATTTACCTCATGGTTTTTATTAAATAATGTTAACCCTGTCAGGGTTTTAGAATCCTGACAGGGTTATTTCAGAATAAATTCTTTAATACGAAATGCGCTTCTGATAAATACTTCCTGCAGGTATGCGCCAAATACACTTCCAGTCATTTGTAGTATAGAGACTCAGATAGCCTTTATCAGAGACTGCCAGGTAGCTCCCGTCATTGCTAAATACTGCCGGCCAGTTAAAGTCAATAAAATCAGGATTTGTCAATACCCGTTCCAATTTCATTTCAGGATAACGAAATATTTTTAAAGCCCAATCATCATAATATTTCCCAAATATACCTGCATAATTGGTTGCCTGTTTCGGGATAATAATTTTACCAACTTCTATTTTATCTTTTTTACCGCTTTTTCTCATGCTGACATTTGCGTCCCAGGTATTGGATATTTCTTTTTGCTGCAAAGACCATAGTTTTATCCGTCCCTTGTTATTGCCTGCTAAAACACTTTTTTCATCAGGTAGAAATTCTGCATCCCAAACACGAAAACCAGAAATAACTTTCTTGGTAATTATTTTATCCTCAACTAAATCCCACAAACCAAGCTTGCTGCCAAAACCAAAACTAAAATATCTGAGTTTTGGATCATTCCAGTACAAAACATACCTTCCGGAATTGCTAAATAAAACGTTTACCCCGCCTGCTTTCGGCAATAGGAACTTCTTCATGAAGCTTCGTTTTTGGTCCCTGGTTTTGCCTGTTGCAGCGTCAATAAATGTAACATCCCAGGATCCAACTGCTACAATAAGACTATCACCGGCAAATAAACCCAATCCATTTTCAAAATTAACCAGAGTAATGCGCCATAATAATTTAAAATTGGTTAAAGAATAACAACCAATGAAGTCTTCCCTGTCGTTATAACAATTTACAGAAATTATCATCTTGCTTTCATCACGACTGATTAACAAATCTTTCACTACTTCTTCACCACCAATCCTGATAATTGTATCTTTTTTCCCATTCGATAATTTCCAGATTTTTATTCCATCGCATACGGAAATAATTATACCACGTTTCGGAAGGATATTCAGGAAGGACACTGAATTTACCAGCGCTTTCTGATACGTAACATCTTTATTTAAAATAATATCACTGTCGTTGTTAATTTCAGATTTATTATTTAAAACCTTAATTGTAGTATCATTGCCTTGCGAAAATATTTCCTGAAGTCCATAATTGCATATAATTATAAAAATAGATAAGGAATATTTTATACGGGAGTTCATTAAGTTCTCAAATTTTAACTTCACAAAAACTTAGATAATTAATACCAAGTTATAAAATTTATTGGGTTTCCCATGAAAGTGAATGAATAAATCGAAATAAAAGGGAAATATAAGATTATGATATCTTATTACTGGTTAGTGATATATATTAAACAAACAGTTCATGTTTCATTTCTTATTTCTCACTAAACAAGTATAAATTTAGCTTAATTCAATTTAATTATTTATGAAATTGAAAAATCATTCTTTTGTTGATATTATCTTTGTAAACATTAAGATTTAATAGCTGAATTTTTTCTTATCCAAAATTTTTTAATTATAATTAATCAAATGACACTCAAACTAAACTTATGCATAACCTGTGTTTTAATATCACATCAATTATCTGCAGATGACTCTGTTCAAAAGCTCGATAAAAATTTTGAAATCAAACAACTAAGCGAGAATATTTACCTGATGAAATCAGCTTTTTCCGGCGATGGAAATTTGAATTGCAATCATCTATTAATTTTAAACAGTGCTGAAATCATCCTGGTAAATACACCTGTAAACGACTCGTTAACAGCAGTGATGTTAAAATGTGTCGAAAAAAGATTTAAAAAACCTGTCAAAAAAGTAATCGCCACGCACTTTCATGAAGACAGTTCAGGAGGACTTTCAGAAACAGCAAGGCACGGTATAATTTCTTATGGGTTGGATAAAACAAAAGAATTGCTAAAACCGACAGGGAAAACGATTGATGTGGTTTTTCCCGATTCATTAAGCATTCCCATACAAAATGAAGATATAAAATTGTTGTATTTTGGAGGTGGACACTCAACGGATAATATAGTTGTATGGTTGCCCAATGAAAAAATATTATTTGGAGGATGTTTACTCAAATCGTTATCTGTAAATAATATTGGAAATACGAAAGATGCCGATATAAGTTCCTGGGCAAATACAGTCAGCAAACTTAGAAACAGATGTAAAGATGCGAAAATAGTAGTCCCCGGACATATGGAAACCGGAGATACTTCGATTTTTGATCATACCATAGAAATTGTAAAGAAATTGTAGCTTAATAAATGGTATTAAATCCCAGGGCAGCGCCTCCGCGGAGTAGCTTCAGCGCTCGCGGAAGCCTTGGACCCTTTCTTCCGGGGCAAGCCCCGGGGAATTAATCCATGCCTTCTCGTCCGCCAAAGCGGAACGCGAAGGTGGATTAAAAATGACTTCGTTTAACTTCAATATATTATTTTGTGATGATTAAGGCAATATTATTCGACTGGGGAAATACAGTAATGATCGATTTTCCTGATCAATCAGGACCAATGTTTAAATGGAATAAAATTGAAGCAGTAAAAAATGCTGAAGTGTGTTTGAATAAACTCTCCCAGGAATTCCCATGCTATATAGCCACAAATGCAAAGGATTCAACCAAAGAGGATATTTATAAAGCGCTTGATAAAGTTAATATTGGTAAATATATTACTGACATTTTCTGTTATAGAGAAATAGGTTATGAAAAACCAACAAGTGAATTTTATAATTCTGTTTTTAAGAAATTGTCATTGGCCCCAAATGAAATAGTACTAATTGGTGATGAGTTAGAAAAAGATTTCAATGGTGCAAGGCGAAACAATATTTGGGGAATTCTTTTTGATCCTGAATACAGATATGCCAATATTGAACCCAGAATTAGTGATTTGTCAGAGCTTTATGAAATTATTGCCGGGTTAAACAAAAATATTTTTTAATTATATTTTTCAGAAATGCATGATTTTAAATCCAAGATAAACTCTTGAATACTTTCTTCTGTTGTATCCCACGAGCACATCAGTCTTATGCAGTCATCGCTGATGAATGAATAAAAATGCCATCCTTTTTGATGAAGGGCCTTTGAAATATTTTCAGGCATTTGGACAAAAATTGCATTTGCTTCACGTGGGTACAAAATCTTGAGTTCAGGAATTAGTTTAATTTGTGATTCAAGTATTGCTGCACTTTGGTTGGCATGTTTTGCATTGCGCAGCCATACATTATCTTTTAAAAGGCCGACCCATGGAGCAGCTAGAAATCGCATTTTTGAAGACAACTGACCTGCCTGTTTGCAACGGTAGGCAAAATCTTCTGCCATTTGTTTGTTAAAAAACAAAATGACTTCACCCACTGCAAGTCCGTTCTTAACACCTCCAAAACACAATACATCAATACCACACTGCCAACTGATTTCTTTAGGCGTTACACCAAGTGTTACCAAAGCATTTGCAAACCGGGCTCCATCCATGTGCAATCTTAAATTATTTCTTTTTGTTACTTTATAAATCTCCAGGAGTTCGGCCTGCGTGTATACAGTTCCTAATTCTGTTGCCTGTGTCAGACTAACAACTTTAGGTTTTGGAAAATGAATTTCCCTGCCCTTGTTTAATATGTCTTCAATACTTTTGGGATCCAATTTTCCATTTTGCCCTTTACCTAACAGAAGTTTTGAACCGCCGGAGAAAAACTCAGGCGCTCCACACTCATCGGTTTCTATATGGCTGTTTTCATGGCATATTATGGCATGATATGACCTACATAGACTGGCCAGAGCCAGTGAATTGGCGGCAGTTCCGGTAAAAACAAAGAATGCCTCACAATCGGTTTGAAATATCGTACGAAAAGAATTACAGGCAGATTCGGTCCAATGATCTTCTCCATATGAAAATTCATGATCTGCATTGGCTTCAATAAGATATTTCAATGCTTCGGGACACATGCCTGAGCAATTGTCACTGGCAAACTGTTGTTGTTTGGTAACTGTATCTTTCATAAATTATTTATTGTAAATTTCTCTTGAAATTATTAAATAATTTTGATATGAACACCATATCCTTATTAAGGATAGATGCAATATTAATTGAAGATATAAAATCGAATCAGTCAATATTCATTGTTCACATTATTGTGGGTAATTTTACGAAAAATATTGTAACTTTATATTGATTTAACGAAATTACCATAATGCTGAATAAATTTCAAAAAGCTAAAAAGCGATGACAGGATGAGAAAAATAAACTTGCTTTTTATATTATTTATTTCCATAGTTGTTGTTTTGAATATTGCTACTTCAGCAATACCCAGAAACGTTGGAATTCATTATAAAAAAAATACAAATGCCTCCTTCCAATCCGGATTGATAAAACAAGGTGATAAAAGCGGAATAATATTTTCTATACCATCTGTAAAATCAGGAAAAATTTCGTGGAAAGACTCAACTATTTCAAAGTGGATTGCAAATTATTGTATTGATAAATGTAACGATTCACTTTCTTCCGGCTACAAATTTTCAGGACAGATTAAAAACTCTAACAAAATCTGGAGTTTAAAAGTGATAATTAAAACCGACAAGGAATATGCCCAACCTGTGAAGTTTGACGCTGCAAGCGGAAAATTTAATGGAAATCTTTATTTTGATAAGTCAAACCGGATGGAAACAATAATAAAACTTATGCTCAGAGATAGTGATAATATGCCTGTAGATACTTTTAAAATTACTTTAATTGAATAGAAATTTTATCACAACAAAAATACTGGTAGTAAATCTTTACCCGGGCTTATTATTAACATTCATGCCTGGCAGACATAAAGTCAGAACTCTCAGGAAACCTGCTATTCTGGAAGTTAATATATTGAGATAAAATGTAAAAAATATTCTCTTGTAAAGGTCAACTAATATTATATTTTAGTATCTACCTTAAATACTCTTATTTTATTTTTTACTTCTATTAATCGTTACTTTTAATGAGTAATTGTATGGCCCTGTATTAATAAGATTATCAGGCATACTTACTGTCAAATATGAATAAGATACTGTTTCATTAGCATTGTACAAAATATTCCAGGTATAGGTATTTCCAGATATGGTCGGTTTGTTACCTAAATCTGAACCATCCGTCATGTGCAAAGTAATAGAAAGACTCATTCCCCATAAACCACTGGTATTCCCTTGAAGCACCTGAATAATCAATTCATCATTCTTTTCGAGAGAAAGTCCAAAAATATCCCAGTCGTAGTTTTTATAACTTGCTGCGTTGTAACCGGCATATGCGCCACTATATGCCCCATAGATAGTAAAGTACTGCATTGATTCTGTAGAGTGTTCGCGGTAATATCCCCAGTTCGTAGTTCCCAAAGTACCAGTAGGTCCATTTCGTTCACTTTCATAAATATTAGTATATACTATAACACTAACTTCTGAAGAATAATCTGATGATCTACTTTCAGAAACCAACACTGCTTTAATTTTATAGGAATTTTTACTACCTGATACCGGACTGTTATCCGTATAACTGTTTCCGGTAATACCTGAAGCTATTTCGGAACCATTTCGTTGAATTGTAAAAGTTACTCCGCTTATCGGATACGCATCCCAGGTAAGATTAATGTTGGATGTTCCTGATGCACTAAATCCTGTTGGTACAGTCATAGGCGGAGCTGTTGGTGTTCCTTCAGCTGCACTGGAAAGATTGCCTGCTCCTTTTTGATTTATTGCACAAACACAATATTTATAAGTCTTTTTATAATCGAGTGAATTGTGCTTATAACTATTGGTCATTATATTGTCAATAACATCTGAAGCAATTGTTGGAGTAGTTCCATCTGATGTCCAGTACAACCTGTAGTACTGTGCATAATTGACATTATTCCATGAAATTGTAAGAGCGGATTCACTTGGTGAGACTGATAATCCAGAAGGAACATCAGGAAGAGAAAGATCGGGAGTTGCATGTGCAACATTAGACAATTCACTTTCATTAGTGCCCTTTACAGCTGAAACACCATAATAATAAGTTTTTGTCGGATCAATCCCTGAATGCACATAACTACTGGTAGTTATGTTGTCAATTATATTCGAACTTTTAGTAATTGTTGAATTCTGATCTGACCAGTATATCCTGTAAGAATCAGAACCCTGAACACTATCCCAAGTCAAAGTAATAGAATGCTCACCAGGTGTTGCCTGTAATCTTTGTGGAGTGCCTATTCCAGACGCACTGTCCTTTTTACAGGAGAGCATTACCAACAAACCAAAAATAACTACAAATGCCAATATTTGTAATATTGAATAATTCTTTGAGTCAATTGTTTTCATATTTTCTAAATTATAAAAAAATAGCGTTATGGCTTGTGAAAAGAAAATTTTGCTTCTTTTTCTTTAATTTGTATAATTTCTGAGTATGACCACTCACAAATTATCGTCCAATAATAACAAAATAACGAGTTCGGAATAGATTGAAAAATGATCTATTTAATAATCTCGTGCTTATAAAAATAATACAAAATTAAATTATGCGCAACTGTTAGTCTTTTATAACATATAGCATATGATTCGTTATATTTGTAGTTAAAATATCAGAATAGAGTAATTAAAAATCATTTTTGATTCACAAACAATCCTTAACTTTAACAGTTAGAATAAAAATTTAATTGATTTGATGAAACTAAAAGTTATTATTACCGGGGCAACCGGTATGGTAGGTGAAGGTGCGCTTCATGAGTGTCTGCTGCACCCGGAAGTTGAATCTGTCCTGGTAATTAACCGCAGGTCATGCAACGTTTTGCACCCTAAACTTACAGAAATCATACATGATAACTTTTATGATTTTTCTGACATTGAAAACAAACTGACCGGTTATAATGCCTGTTTTTTCTGTTTGGGGGTATCATCAATTGGAATGAACGAACAAAAGTACCACCATATAACTTATGATCTTACAATCGCGTTCGCAAGTGTACTTGCAAAACTTAATCCGCAAATAATTTTTACTTATGTTTCAGGAGTCGGCACAGATAGTACTGAAAAAGGCCGCAGCATGTGGGCAAGAGTTAAAGGCAAAACTGAAAATAAACTCATGGAGCTGTTCCCAAAACGAGCTTATATGTTCAGGCTAGGTTATATTCAGCCAACAAAGGGATTGAAGAATACATATAAAATATACAGGATTTTGGGTTTTTTGTATCCCTTATTCAAACTTTTGATGCCAGGTTATGTTACAACTCTGAAAGAAGTTGGTTTGGCAATGATAAATGTTACAATTAAAGGCTATGACAAGCAAATCCTGGAATGCAGAGATATAGTTAAACTGGCTCAATGATAAATCACATCACAAAGAATTTCTGGAATTCTTTATAATATCCGATAACCCTTTTGCAGCTGCTTTTGGATCAATTGCGGAACAAATTGCCGATACCACAGCAATTCCGTCAGCACCTGCTTTAATTACATCAGAAGCATTTATATTGTTAATGCCCCCTATAGCAACCAGTTTATGTTTCGAAAAATTTCTAAGTTTTTTTAATCCTTCCAAACCCCATGGCTTTTCGTTAAAATTTGTTTTTGTAGGAGTCGAAAAGACTGGGCTTACTCCAATATAATCCAATTTATATTTTTCAGCTTCATAGGCTTGTTCCATTGTTTCAACTGAAAGTCCTATAATCATTTCTTCAGGAATAATTTTTTTAACCATTTCATAAGACATATCACTCTGTCCGATATGAATTCCATCAGCTTCTACTGCCAATGCTACATCTACGTTATCGTTAATTATTAATGGTACGTGAAATGGAACAAGAATTTTTTTAAGCTCCTTCGCTTTTTCAATAAATTCATTTGTGCTCAATTCTTTTTCCCTCAATTGAACCATAGTTACTCCACCTTCAACGGCCAGCCGAACAATTTCAATGATACTTCTTCCTCTTGAAATATTTTCATCTGTAACCAGGTAAAGGCTGTAATCAATTTTCAAGTTTCAAGTTTTTAGTTTCAAGTTTTGGTCTTCTGTATTCTGTCTTCTGTATTCTGTATTCTGTCTTCTGTCTTCAGGGATCCAGAACACAATTTCCTGACACTTATTTTACTGGCATTCAATCCTTAAAGTGCGAATGAATTCATCCTTAGTCATATTATGCAATTTATCCAGGAGATTCATTTGAAGACTCCCGGGACCTTTAGAAACTGCGGCTGCCAATTCCCCCGCAATTCCCATCATTGCTGTTGCAGCAACTACCGAATCAAAAACATCCTCACCTGTACCAATAAAAGCGCCAATTAATGCTGTTGCCGTGCATCCCATTCCGGTTACTTTTGACATTAAAGAGTGTCCATTGCTAATTTTCACCAATTTATCTTTTGATATTATGTAATCAATTGCCCCACTTATACAAATAACACTTCCATACTTTTTATTCAAAAACTTGGCTGCAGTTTCAGCATTCTCTGAAGATGCAGTACTATCAACTCCTTTGGTTTTATTCCCTGTTGTTACCAAGGCCATAATTTCCGAAGCATTTCCACGAATTACCGAGAATTTTCCGGCAGATAACAATTCTGCCAATACCTGGTTACGGTATGGAGTGGCACCTGCGCCCACCGGATCCAGAACAACCGGTATATTGAGCTGGTTCGCTTTTTTTAATGCCAGTTTCATTGCGTTCACCCAATCAGGACTCAACGTTCCAATATTAATCACCAAAGAACTTGCTATTTGTACCATGTCCTGAACTTCAGCTTCTGCATGAGCCATAACAGGTGAGGCGCCAATAGCCAATAACGCATTGGCTGTTGTGTTCATTACCACATAATTTGTGATATTGTGTACAAGTGGAGATGTATCTCTTACTTTTTCTCTAAGTTTCCAAAGACTTTCATTAATGTTCATGTTGCTATGAAGTTTAAAAAAATTTAAAGTAATTCAAATTGTATTTTCATTATGACAAAAAATAGACATTGCATTGTCGAATTTAATA